>Ga0209712_10000638_pt1 | contig 30586 bp, 22 predicted proteins | sample ArcOceMetagenome_FD_187443 | JGI IMG/M metagenome (GOLD analysis project Ga0209712, IMG submission 187443) | Marine eukaryotic phytoplankton communities from Arctic Ocean - Arctic Ocean - Greenland ARC118M Metagenome (SPAdes) (version 2) | ecosystem: Environmental > Aquatic > Marine > Oceanic...
TGGTAATGAGTCTGAGAAAGTTCAAAAGCTTAAAAGCATTATCAATAAAGAATTAGTCTTATTAACTGAAGATAAGTTTGAGCTAAACCTTAAAAACTTCTCTTTTCATCACTCAATAACAATGTGTTCTAAGAAAAAGTGGGAAAAGCTATTTGGAATAAAGTCTAGAGTTGATGGTGATGAGATTTCACAAGATCAAATGGACTTGGCCCTAGCTATCCAATTATTTACTGAAGAGGTTGTTCTAACATTCGCAAGAAAGTTAAAATCATTAACGAATTCAGATAACTTAGTCCTCTCTGGGGGCGTTGCACTTAATTGCGTTGCTAATGGAAAACTTCGAGAGTCAGGAATCTTTAAAAATATATGGATTCAGCCTGCAGCAGGTGATGCAGGTGGAGCTTTGGGGGCTGCATATGCTTGCCATCATATTTATAATGATATCGAAAAAAATGTACAACTCGACTTCAACTCTTCATATTATGGACCAGAATATTCATCTGGGGAAATTGAAAATTTTCTTTTGGCCAACTCAGTAAAATTTAAAGAACTTGATGAAGACAATTTAATTGATCAAATATCAACATTAATTAATGATGAAAATATTATTGGGCACTTCAACGCAAAGATGGAATGGGGGCCAAGGGCCCTTGGAAACAGAAGCATCCTCGCTAAGGCTCAAAGTAAAGATATGCAAAAGAAATTAAACTTAAAAATAAAGTTTAGAGAAGGCTTTAGACCTTTTGCACCAATAATGACAGAGCATGCTGCATTTAAATTATATGAAGGTGATTATCTCGATCCATTTATGCTCTTTACTTCTAAACTCAAAAGACAATATCGAAATGAGACTCCAACTGGTTATGCTAAAAAATCCTTAAATGAAAAGTTGTATTTTGAAAGATCTCATCTGCCAGCTATAACTCATATTGATTTTTCTTCTCGAATTCAAACTGTTAATAAGTCTCAAAACACACGCATATATTCCTTGTTAAAAGCTATAGGAACAAAGACTGGCGAAGAGGTCTTAATTAATACAAGTTTTAATGTTCGCGGGGAGCCAATTGTTTGTTCTCCAAAAGATGCATATCGTTGTTTTATGCATACTCATATGGATTACCTAGTTCTTGGAAACTTTCTTATAAAAAAGACAGATCAAAATGACTGGGATAATGATGAAGTATGGTCTCGTGAAATAATAGCTGACTAATACACTTTTGTGTTCACAATTGTTAATATTCTTTTTCCATCTGCACTTTAATAAAGTAAAATAATAGAGTTATTATTTATTTTAAATGGAGTTGAAAATGAAACCTGTCTATCTCGTTAAAGGAGTAAGGACACCTCAAGTAAAATCTGGTGCAGATTTGAAAGATGTTCCTGCACCCTACCTAGGTCACTACTTAATTAAACATTTAATTGATGGAACTGAGATTCCATGCGACGAAGTTGATGAAGTTATTGTTGGTAATACTGGTACTCCCGCAAAATATCCAAACATTGGACGTGTTATAGCTCTTGAAGCTGGTCTTGATAAAAAAACAAGTGGTCATTCAGTTCATAGAAATTGTGCCTCTGGTATGCAAGCAATGTCTGAAGCTTTTATTAAAATCTCTTCCGGCAGATGTGATGTGATTTTCGCTGGCGGTGTAGAGAACATGACTCAAATGCCGCTTATGTACAATGAAGATATGACAGATTTCTTTTTGCAACTAATGAAATCTAAGACGCCAGCAGATAAACTTAAAACTTTTTCTAGCTTTAGACTTCCTCATCTAAGTCCAATTATTGCTATTGAACAAGGTCTTACGGATCCTTTTTGTGGTCTTAATATGGGGCAAACAGCAGAGACGATAGCGCGTGAATTCGGAATCACTAGATTGGACCAGGATGAATTTGCAAATAAATCTCATTATAAAACAATAAAAGCTCAAAATGCAGGTCATTTTGATGACGAGATTGTTCCAATTATTGCTGGTAAAAAACTTGATAAATTAATTTCAAAAGATATTGGTCCAAGAGACACTAGCACTATTGAAAGGCTTGGAAAGCTTAAACCATATTTTGAAAAGAGAACTGGTACAGTTACTGTTGGAAATGCTTGTCCTATAACTGACGGTGGTTCTATGTGGCTTATGTGCTCTGAAGAAGCTGTAAAGAAATATAATTTAAAGCCCATGGCAAGAATGGTGGATTATCACTTTCATGGTTTAGAGCCTGAGAGAATGGGGCTTGGTCCTGTTATGGCGATGGATGGTGTTTTTAAAAGAGCTGGAATGAAAGTTACTGAAATGGATTTAGTAGAAATTAACGAAGCTTTTGCTGCTCAGGTTATTGGGTGTTTAAAAGTTGCTAAAGAAAAAGAACTTGCTGCTAGATGGGGGATTGATCCTCTAGGAGAAATAGATCTAAATAAACTTAATGTTAATGGTGGTGCAATCGCACTTGGACATCCAGTTGGTTCAACAGGTTCAAGACTTGTAGTAACTTTGGCCCACGAATTAAAAAGAAGAAAACAAAAGTATGGTGTTGCTTCTTTATGTATTGGTGGTGGCCAAGGTGGTGCTGTTATTATCGAAAATCTTGAGCTTTAGGAGAAAAAATGAGTATTGAATCAAGTTATAAAAAAATCACGTTAGAAAATAAAGATGGGTTGTATTATTTAGGTTTTGGAAAGTATGAAGAAAAGTCCATGACTGTAATCTATAAAGAAACTCTCGAAGAATTAGATAAAGCTTTCACTCAAGTAGGCGATGATAAAAATGCCAGGGGATTGATTATATTCTCTCATAAGAAGGGATGTTTTCTTGCTGGTATGGACGTTAGTGTCATTCAAGGTCTTAGCACTGAAGCTGAAGCAATTGCTGGTTGTGAAGCTGGACATGCTATTTTCAATAAGCTTGAAGACTTAAAAGTTCCAACTATGGCGCTTGTGGATGGAATTTGTCTTGGTGGTGGATTAGAGATGATTCTTTGTTGTGATAAAGTCATTGTCTCTGACAACCCAAAGACAGCTATAGGAGTTCCAGAAGTGTTAATTGGAGTTCTACCTGGATTTGGAGGAACATATAGATTACCTAAAAAAATTGGTCTTACTGGATCTCTTGATATGATTCTTACTGGTAAACAAGTTAGAGCAAAGAAAGCTAAGAAAATTGGTTTAGTTGAAGATGTAATGCCAGCAGAAAGGTTATTAACTCTTGCTCCAGAATATTTATTTAAAAAATATAAAGTAACTAAAACTCTTTCTGAATCTTTGACAGATAAAGCATCTGATAACTTCATCGCTAGAAAAGTTATTTTTCAAAAAGCCCGCGAAAAAGTGTTAGAAAGTACCAAGGGGTTTTATCCTTCTCCTCTAAAAATATTAGATCATTTAGAGGCAAGTTATGGGAAGAAAAGAAGTACATACTTAGCTAAAGAAGCAAAAGCATTTGCTGAACTGACTCAAACCTCACAGACAAAAAATTTACAGCATGTTTTCTTTCTCCATGATAATTCTAAAAAAATGGATTTCGACGGAGAGATTAAAACTATTAAGCAAGGTGCCGTAGTAGGTGCTGGAACAATGGGTGGTGGTATTGCTTGGTTGTTTGCTAAAAATGGTCAGGCCCCTATTATGAAGGATATCAGTGCTGCTGGACTAGAGTTGGGTTTAAAGCAATCTAGTGATGTTTTTTCTAAAGCTGTTAAACGAAAGAGAATGTCACAAGATGATTTTGAAAGAACTCAAAGATCTATTAGAGCTCAACTTGATTATACAGGTTTTAAAAAAGTTGATCTCGTTATTGAAGCTGTTGTAGAAAATATGAACGTTAAAAAATCTGTTTTCGCTGAAGTTGAAAAAGAGGTTTCAAAAGATTGTTTATTAACGTCAAACTCTTCTTCTTTAAGTATTAATGAAATGGCAAAGGCCCTAGAGAACTCAGATCGTTTTGCTGGTCTTCATTTCTTTAATCCAGTAGATAAGATGCCTCTAGTAGAAATTATTCGGCACGATAATGTTAGCGAAGAAACGATTCAATCTTTATATAAATGGGTTTTAAAAACAAAGAAAACTCCTATTATTGTTAATGATTGTCCGGGATTTCTAGTAAATAGAATATTGGCCCCTTTTCTTAATGAAGTCGCTTACTTGTTAAAAGCTGGTGTAACAATAAAAGATATTGATGCCGCTGTACTCAATTTTGGTATGCCTATGGGAGCATGTAGATTGATGGACGAAGTTGGTCTTGATGTTTGTACTCATATTGGTGAGATTATGGAAGAGGGATTAGGTGAAAGGCTAAAAGCTTGTGATCTTTCACATCTAGCAATTGAAAAAGATCTTTTAGGTAAGAAGAACCTTAAAGGTTTTTACTTATATGATGAAAAAGGTAAGCAGTTAGAAGTAAATCCAGATATGCAATCATTGTTACCAAGTAAAAAGATATCAATGGATGAAACTACAATTCAAATGAGAGTCTTTTTACCAATGATAAATGAAGCCGCAAATATTCTTGAAGAAAAGATTGTAGATGATGCAGGAACTGTAGATCTTGGTCTTATTTTTGGAATTGGATTTCCTCCGTTTAGAGGGGGATTATTAAAGTATGCTGATGCTGAAGGTTTAGATCGTATAATACGTGCAATTAATGATTTTGCTGAAACTGTAGATCCTAAAAGGTATGAGTTAAGTTCTTATCTTAAGAACTTAGTTGATACTAAAACTAAGTTCTACGAAAAGTAATTTGATTTGGATTTTTATAAATACTTTATAATTTATATTTTCAAAGCTAAAACGCGCCAACGACTGTTATTTATAGCAGTTATTGGCCTTTTTATCTCTAGTTTTTCTCTTGTTGTATTACAAGGAATAATGGGGGGACTTCAAAATGGGCTTATATCTCGCTCTAAAGAAGTTTTAGGTGTGGCCTATGTGGATATGCCCAAATTCGATAAAGAAATTAGCTTGCAAATTATAAACGAGTTAAAAGCATTAAAAATAAAGTTTTATCCCGAATATGAAATAGAACTTATGGTTAAAAAAGGGAATAGAGTAAGCCCCGCTATTTTACACGGTATAGACTATAGTTTTGGAATACCGCCATTTTTAAAAGATAAAGATACTAATGCGATTGTTATAGGAAGTGACTTATCTACTAATATTAACGGCTATTATGATTCTAAAATTTCATTTATATCACCTGCTCATGTCGATATTTTATTTGGAGATATACCAAGGCAGGTTAGTGAATCCATTTCAGACTTTTTTATGTCAGAATTAGTAGAGATAGACTCCCTTCATGTTTGGAGTCGAATCTCTTTAGTGCAAAACCTTATACGATCTAGAGATATCAATAAAATTGTTTTTTATACTAACAATAGTTTTGAAACAGCTCTTCCTATTTTAAAGAAATACAATGGAGTTACTATCGTTAAATGGGAGGATATAAATAAGTCTCTCGTTTGGGCATTGGCCCTAGAAACGAATGTCATGTTATTTCTTTTTGTTGGAATGAGTTTTCTTGTTGCGATTTGTATTACGAGTGGCTTTATGATCTTTTTTGATAAAATAAAAACTGATCTTATAAGCTTTTGGGTTCTTGGAAAATCGAAAGCTAGTATCTTTAGAATGTCTTATGTTTTAACTCATATTATAAGTTTGATTTTTTGTTCTTCAGGATTAATAGTAGGGATTCTCTTTTTACTTTTACTAAAAAGTAATGATATTAATTTTATGCCAGATTTTTTTGTTGAAAGAAGAATTCCAGTAAAAATAGACTCATTCAAGATTATAATTTCATTTATAGTTCCATATTTTATTGCTGTAATATTTTCATATTTTTCATTTGTAAGCTTTAAAAAAGAATCATCAAACTTCTTAAAATTGATTAAAAGTATCGGGTAACGATAATCTTTATTATTCCCTAAAGTATCCGGCAAAATTTTCCGTTTAGTATTTAAACTCTAAAAGGAATTTTATATGAATGGTGAAATTTTAAACCTCGTCTCAAGAGCTGGGTTAGATAAATGTATTAAGATAAATCCAAATTATCCAATTAGTTTACACTGGATGAATGAGCCAAAAACTTGTTCTATGATCAAGAATGAAATTAATATTGCTGATTCTATGCTTAATATTGAGTTTGAAAAAATAAATAAGCAATTAAATCAGTTAAGAAATGTTTCATTATGGCTTAAAGTAAATGAAAGTATTATAAGTCTTACTGCTTATGATTTATATGAATCATTGTTCTCACATCTAAGATCTGGCACTTTTGAAGATCAGCTGTTTAATTCACAAGATATATCATTTGTTAGCCCAGCTGGCCCATTCAAATGCTTAACACTCGTAGAATGTATTAATCACGATACCTTTGATAAGTTCCTATACGTAAAAACGATTCAAAATAAATTAGCACAAAGAAGCTTTAGATTAAATACCAAAGGTAAAGTTACAACATATTATGGTGATTTCTTTCAAGAAAAATGCAGTGTTGAGTTAGAGCAAATTACTGATAGTGGTTTTTTATTCTCTTCAAGTGATGAGACCTTTTTAGAAGTTATTCAAGATCAATTCCAACTCAAATTCCAAATGAATATTAGTTTTTTAGATAACTATTTCAATCCTAAAAACATTGATGTAGCTGAAGATCCTTTCTATACTAATAATTCTTTTAATTCATTCTCAATTAATCAATGCCACGTTACTACGAATCTTAAATTTGATTCAGCCTTAACAGGCAAATTCTATCTTTTTTGTAGATTTGAACAAATAAATGAAAAAGATTTTTCAAGTTCCATTCGAAGCTTTATTAAAAAATTCAAAGAAGTTATTTGATTTAAGCTGTATCTTTTTTTGAATAATCGATTTGGTAAGCAGCCGAATTATCAAGACTTTCCCGTCTTTTATCATATCTTTCGGTTGTAGTTATTTTACTATGACCTGCAAATATGGCCACGTCTCTAATTGGAGTCTTCTGAGTATCAAGTAGATGAGATATGGCAGTTGCTCTACATGAATGAGGACTTACTTTTTTATTAATACCACATAGTCTTGCATACTTTTCAATTATCCTATAAACAGTAGATCCATCTATGGGTTTTTGGACTTTATTTTTCTTTGAGTTCTGAATTAAATAATCATGCGGCTCTAGATTTATTCCGATATTTTTTAAAAAATCTACATACTCTTTTATTGCTTGAGATATAAAAGGTGCTATTGGAAGATGTCTATCTTTACCACCTTTTCCTCTGATTTTTATTACATTATGTTTTCTCTCTTGATAAATATCTTCACATTTTATATGTGTTAGCTCGCTGCGTCTGAGACCAAGTGAGAACAAGATAAGCATAACTATTTTGTCTACTTGTCCTTTTTTAGTTGTTAGGTCTGGAAAGTTTAACATTTCAACAACCTCAGAGTCATCAAAGGCCAGTGTAGGTTTTTCAGTTTGTACCTTTGGAAGCTTTACTACATCTAGTGGGTTGTAATCAATAAGCTTCATGGACATAGACCATTTAATAAAAGATCTTATACCAACTAGTCTTCGATTAATTGTTGCACTACTGAGGCCTAAATCAATTAAATGATCCCTGTAAAACTGAAAGTGATGACCTTCTATTTGAGCTGGATGACTTATTATTACATTTCCAGATTTTAAAAATTCAAAAAAGAATTGAAGATCCTTTATATAGGCTTTCTGAGTCTGAGGTGAAATGAATTGACCGATAAAATCAGTTATGAAGTCTGATATTTTAACTTTTCTTTTTGATGCTTCCTCAAACTTTTTAGCAAGTTCTTGATCAATTTTTGAGCTTAAAGATTTGTCATTGTTTGGCATATATATATTATAACATAACAGTCTTTATAATTAAAAATTTAACGATCTTTTGCCTAGTGTCGATAAGTTTTTATTAAGATTTTTCTAAAAAGGCACTATGAGAAATAACTTAGTTTATAGAATTAATGATACTTTTTTAAAGGTGGGAATCGTTGTCACCTTGGTTCAGGCGATTATGTTAATTCTAAATTCTATTCCTGTTATTCCATATATTACAGTTTTTATAAGTATATCTTTGATTATTACATTTTATTTTCATAAATATAAAGATATGGAAAATTTAATTGTTAAAGTTAATGCATATGGACTGTGTACTTATATAATTGCGATAGCATTTATTACAAATGGATTCAGTGCCCCTGTTTTAATATATTTCTTACCTGTTATTGCATTTATTTTTGTAGCTGCTGATCTTAAAACTATAAAATATTTATTTGTTTATATTATTGTAGAACTTTTAATCTTGGGTTTATTCACATCTTTTTTTGGACTTCCAGAGGGAATTGTTTCTGTTGAAGAACATGAAAAAATGAAATTTATAAATTATATACTTTCAGTTACAGGAACGTATTTTTTACTTAGAGCTTATAAAATTGAAACGAACAAGATTGACAATGAACTAAAAAATATGAATGAAAGCTATAGTCTCATGATAAAAGGAAGCCAAATAGGTCTTTGGGACTGGCATGATACAAGTAAATCAGAAGTTTATTGGTCACCAAAACTTTACGAAATTTTAGGATTTGAAAACAATGAAGTCAAATCTTTATCGACTAGTTTTATAGATAGAATGCACCCCGAGGATTTAGAGGAATCTAATAGAAAGCAATCAGAAAAATTTAAAATTGAAGACACTTTTTCAAGTACGTTTAGAATAAAAAATAAAAATAATGAATACATATGGATCAGTAGTAGTGTTCTTTCAATTAAAGATGATAATGGAAAAGTTATACGGATGGTGGGAGCAATTAAAGATGAAAGCTTTGCTGTTAGAATTAAAGAAGAGCTAGTATCAGAAAAAGAAAAAGCCTTAAAGGCCAGTGAATCAAAATCAAGATTCTTAGCTAATATGAGTCATGAAATACGAACACCTATGAATGGTATTATAGGATTAACAGATTACTTAAAGGATAGTGCTCTAGATACAGATAGTAAAAGAGTTGTAAACGATATTGCTATTTCTGGTACTTATCTCTTGTCAATCATAAATGATTTACTTGATTATTCAAAAATAGAAACTTCTAAATTAAAACTAAATTATACTGATTGTAATGTAGATAAATTATTTAATAGTTTAACTGTTGCTTTTAATCAACAGTGTATAGACAAAGGTATATCTTTTTCTATTGTTAAAAAAAATAAAGTTCCAGGTGTTCGAATTGATGAAGTAAGACTTAAACAAATACTTATTAATCTAGTTGGTAATGCAGTAAAATTCACTGATAAGGGATCTGTAATTGTTGATTATGAATTTAATGATAACAAACTTCATATTAGCGTAACTGATACTGGTATTGGAATTGATGTAAAGAATTTTGATAAAATCTTTAATTCATTTGAACAAGTAGATGATGAAACAACAAAAAATTATAAAGGAACTGGTTTAGGCCTCGCTATAACAAAAAAATTAGTAGAGCTCATGAGTGGTAAAGTTAATGTTCATAGTGAACTTACCAAGGGGACAAGTTTTAAGTTCTTCTTAGAAACAAAAACTCCAATTGGTGATATTGAGCCCAATAATATTAAAGATATAGAATTTAAGTCAGGTGATCTGTCAGATATAAAAGTTCTAGTTGCAGAAGATAACTTAATTAATTTAAACGTTGTGAAAAAGTTTTTAGATCGTCTCGATATAAAATATGAACATGCTAAAAATGGATATGAGGCAGTTAATCTTTGTAAAATAAATTATTATGATATTATCTTGATGGATTTACAAATGCCTATCATGGACGGGATTGCGGCCACAAAAGAGATACTTGCACTATCTGATAAAGAAAAACAATATATTGTAGCGGTTACCGCAAATGCATTTACTGAAGACAAAAATGCCTGCATTGAAGCAGGCATGAGTGATTTTTTATCTAAACCATATCAGTATAATGATTTTAAAAAAATATTTAAAAAGTATTTAAAAGTAAAAAAATCACTTTAACCTAAGCCCTGATAATCCTGAAAAAGCATTGTTCTTAATCTTTTCATCCTTTTGAGGTTTTCCAGCTCTTTTTGGAGAGTTACCTGTGGATTTTGTGTAGTCTACATTTGCATCTGATTTACAAGAAAGAGATATTCTTTTTCTGTCAGCATCAATCTCAGTTACTTTTACTTTTAATTCTTGACCAACTTTTAATTTATCAAGAGGGTTTTCAACGAATTCATCAGCAATTTGAGAGATATGTAAAAGTCCACTTTCTTTGACACCTATGTCTACAAATGCCCCAAAATTAGTAATATTGTTAACAACTCCTGTATACCATTCACCAGCTTTAAGATCTTTGATTGATCTTATATCTTTTCTAAATTCAATTGATTTAAATTCAGACCTTGGATCCTGTTTTGGTGCTTTAAGTGACTTAACAATATCATCAAATGATAGATCACCAATGTCTTTTTTTAATTTATTATCACGGCCTAGTTTTGTGATTAAGTCATCGTCTGTTGTAAGTTCAGCAAGTAAATGTCCATTTTCTTTACTCCACTTTTCCAGAATTTCATATCTCTCTGGATGGATAAATGTCCCATCAAGTGGATTGTCTCCATTATAAATACGTAGAAATCCTGCAGACTGTTCATAAACTTTTTGAGTAAATCTCGGAACTTTTAAAAGTTCAGATCTATTTTTAAACTGACCTTTCTTCTCTCTAAGTTTTACAATATTATCAGCAACTGTAGGGCCTATTCCAGATATGAAAGACAGTAGAGGACCACTAGCTGTATTTAAGTCTACACCTACAAAGTTTACACAGTTTTCAACTACGCCTTCTAGGGATTTCTTTAGTCTTATTTGATTTACATCGTGCTGGTACTGACCAACACCAATACTTTTTGGATCTAACTTCACTAGTTCTGCTAATGGATCTTGAAATCTTCTTGCTATTGAGATTGTACCTCTAACTGTAACATCTTTATCTGGAAATTCTTTTCTTGCTATATCGCTTGCTGAATAAATAGAAGCTCCAGACTCATTGACCATAGTCGCTTTAACTGATCCATCTTTTACTGCTTTTAAATTATCTTCGACAAATTCAAGTGTCTCACGTCCATTAGTACCATTTCCAATCGCAATATATTCTACATTGAAGGCTTCTATTAATTTTTCAAGAATTATTTTACTTCCAGCAAGATCAAACTTTGGAGCAAATGGATAAATAACATGATCACCAATGAATTTTCCTGTCGCATCTATTACAACTATCTTGCAACCTGTTCTAATTCCTGGATCTATTCCTAGAACAGTTTTTGTTCCAAGGTACGGTTGAAGCAAAAGGTTTTTTAAGTTAACTCCAAATACGTCTATGGCCGCTTGGTCAGCAATTTTCTTTAAATCACCTTTGACTTCTAGGTCCATGCTTGTTGATATACTATTATCAAATGATTTTTTAGCTAATTTCTTTAGTAGATCGTAATTACCTAAGTTTTCAGCTTGGCCAAACTCATTTGCTTCAATTGTGTCATAAGCTATTTGTTCTTCGATTGAAGTTGCAACTTTAAGTATCTTTAAAGTCATTCCTCTTCTCATAGCAAGGTATCTGTGAGTATTCTTTGGATCTTTAATTTGATTTATGTTCTCACTAAATTCATAAAAATCTTTGAATTTTTGTGCATCTGCAATTGTTTCTGCATCTTTTTTCTTCTCAGTTGTAATCTTTCCTTGAGACCAATAGACTTTTCTAATTGTTTCTTTCGTTTCAATGTTTTGAGAAAAATTTTCAACTAAAATATCACAAGCACCGTTAAGGGCTTCTTGCATATCTTTCACTTTTCCTTCGCTGTCATCTACGTATTGTGTTTTTAGTTCTTCAATTTTACTTTCAAAACTATCTTTAGAATCAAGTATCCATGTTGATAGAGCTTCTAAGCCTTTCTCTTTAGCAATAGTTCCTTTTGTTTTTCTTTTTGACTTGTAAGGTGTGTATAAATCTTCAAGCACGTTTAGAGTTGAAGCTGCTTTAATTTTTCTTTCTAAATCGGGTATTAGTTTTTCTTGTTTTTTAATAGAGTCTAAAATGAATGCTCTTCTTTTTTCTATTTCTATATGTTCTTCATATGAGTCTTGGATATCTCGTATTTGTACTTCGTCTAAATTTCCAGTCGCTTCCTTACGATATCTTGAGATAAAAGGAATTGTACATTCCTCTACAAAAAGTAAATTGCATGTTGAGATTACTTTATTTAATGGGATTTCAGTTTTTGCTACAGCATAAGCTATGGCATTGTTGTCTAATTGCATGCGGTCTCCTTACTACATCGACTTTTCAAGCTGCGTGTTAAAGAAAAAAGTCAGACTAAAACGATAATTAATTGGATGTTAATTGACAAGGATTGTGCTAAGTATTTTGTAACTTTTCTTTATAGGTACTTTTTTTATGCATAGCAAACATATCGTAATCATTGGCAATGGAATCGCGTCTAAGTGCGTTGTCTTTGAACTCAATAAATTAGGTTTTGATAACATCACTGTTATAGCAAGTGATTCACATGCACCTATGTGTTCTACTAGGACAACGGCCATAAATTGCTTACGAGGTGCTAAACGTGGCATAAGTGATCTAGGTGAGCTTATAATTGATAGCTTCGAAGAGTTTGTGGAATTCTATAATAATGAGAGTCCTGCTGGAATTTCTAAGACTCAAGAGATGCACACAACTCCAGTTAAATCTACAGAACTAAATTCTAAGTGGAATCGTAGATATTCAGAATATGAAAGGGGTAATTCATTCTCTATATTTAATTCATCATTAAAAACAGACCTTTTTTATGTTGAAAATGAAGCTTATATCATTTCTCCAGAAATATATTTTGATTGGTTTGATTCAAAGAATAATTTCAAATTAATTGATGACACTGTTACAGATATTCAAGGTATGAAAATTATAACTTCTAAAGGCGGTACTTATATTGCGGATGAGCTAATTCTTTGTACTAGTTATATGAGTAGAGATTTTTCAGATCTCGTTTCTGATGAAAAACTTAAACACAGATTAAACCATTCAAAACAAGTTGCCGGAAGTTATCTTAAGTTTAATCTTTCCGATTTTAATTTAAAGCAGCTCAACTCTAATAAAGCTTATTGTTTTAGAATAGATGAGGTTCATCTCATTATTAGACCAGACTTAAATGATGTCCTCATTGGATCAACTTCAACTAATAACTCTATGGACATGAAAGGCGATGAAGCTGGAATGCTAGAGCAGTATATTAAGCTTTCAAAATACCTTGATAGAGTTTTAGATTTACCCGCTTTTGAAAAAGGTGAGCTTATAACTGGTATAAGACATAAAGGGCAGATGAGGTTACCTTTTTGGGGTGAAATCTCAGACAGTAAATATGCTGTCTGGGGACTCTATAAAAATGCTTTTACTTTTTGTTTCTCTGCTGCCAGAGAAATCGTAGACTCAATCCAGAAATAAATCTTTTTGATCTTCTGTTGGTATTCTACAAGTCTCTTTTTTTCCAAAAATTTTATATCTATTCTTAGCAATGATTTTATATATTAGATCGGTAGCTGCAGCAGGAAAGATTAAAAGCATGCCCAGTAATGAATAGGGTAATCCTAATATTACTAAGCTCGCCAGTATGGCCTGTGAACGAACGTAAGTATTACCATTGTATTTTAAAACAACTGTGTCTAAATCATTTGTGAATTTTTTATCAAGTGAGTTTATGGCGTAATTACTTTGTAGTGATGAATATTTGAATTTTTTTCTTTTATCCTTTTTGATAAAAAAATCTATTGTACTATTGCATAAAGTACATACTCCATCAAAATATAAAACTGGTCCATCTTTATTCATCATTAATTCTAAAACATGTATCATTGTTTTGACAAGTATTTACCATTTACAAATACTTTAAAAGTAAATAATTTAAAAGTATAAAAAGTTACTCTTGGGGGTTATGATGAAGTGTTTAATACTTATTATTTTTTATACAAGTTCTACTTTTGCGATAGGTATTAATAAATACGATAATCCAAGTCGGTTACGTGAAAATTTAATCAAAGACTTCACCCTTCTTAGTTCTTGAGGAGAGATTAGAGAGAAGAAAATTGCATGGCATTGTTAAACTAGCCTATCTCACATTTTATGTGAATATAACGTCAATGTTGAACAAAAAACTAAATATGATCATTTATATATTTTAAAAGTAATAACTATATTATTAGCACTCTCATTCTTATCTATACAATAAAAAAAATGTTTTTATCATCAACACCTAATATAATTAAGATAGTTAAAGAGACTAATTAAATTGAGTACTATAGATTTTTCTTATTTTTTTATCAAATACTCTATAGCTATCAATTTTAAACATTGCTAGTAAACCGATAATCATAAGCCATTCAAATGTAGGAATTGTCATCATATATTCAATTCCTAGATGAAAGGTGATACCTAATATGATTAAGGGTTTTTTAAGTTTATTTATAAAAATTAGAGTTCCGAGGGAAAACTCTATTAATAATGTACTCCATGTTATTAGCATAATCGACCATTTCCAATCTAATATAAATGGGGTTGCAAATCTTGTTAGATCATTAAGCCTTGTTGCGTAGTAAACAGCTGAACCATCAAGCCAAGTCACGCCTTTAATCTTCATTAAAACCGTTGATACATAACAAACAGCAATTTGTATTTGAACTAGGCGGTGAACCCAACTAGCATGATCTCTTTTTAGTGGTGATCCTTTATATTTAGCAATTATAGAATCAACACTGTAAGCATTACCACAAGGAGAAAACATCAGATACATAAACATTATTCTAAGAAGTAAATCTGAAGAACTGAGCATGTTTATATTTCTTTGATTAAATGAAACCATTAATATAAATACTAATATACTGAAGAATCTTGTCTTGAAGCCAATAGTGAAAAAAAATAAGGATATAATTTGAATCGATACGAATGTGTATAACACTGTATTAGTAATCTGAATATATTGAAAAATATTTAATGTCGGAAATGAAAAGTTTTTAGCAGCTGTTTGTGTTGACTGAATTGCATCTGGTCCCCAAAAATCATTCATTACAAGACTATCTTGTAAGAAAGTAAGAAACGCCAAAGCACCTATTAGAATTCTAAATATTGCAATACCTTCTACTGGTCTCTTTTTGAAAAAATAGTTAAACCATATTTCTTTTATGCTTTCTACTTTGGTCATGATTTAACCTCAAACGTATAAAATTCATATGTTTTAAATCTATCAGGTGCAGGTGCTTTCGATCTATGTTTTATAAAATTTGTATTCCAATCAGGAATCTTTAGCCATCTTCTTCTTAATATTATTTTAGTTGGAGTCTTACTTTTATCAATGTCCTTGATTTTATTGAAAACAAACTTCGCAGCATCAGGCCATAGGTGCTTTTTGGAATCTAGTCTTAAACCTTCAAAATTATACTTTCTAAACCTTTCTCCATATAAATATCTTGGGACTGCATTAAGCTTATGAGGTGTTGGTAATGTCCAAATCCTATCAGTTCCATCTTTAAAAATGATTTTTGCATCTATAAACCCATTTATTTTAAGTGGGTCTGGTGCAAACATACTCCATCCACGCCATAAACTTAGAAAGTTTTGTATAAAGGTTACTGGCCTATAAATAGTGTTAATAGATTTTGAATTCCTAGGTAATTGAGCTCTTATCATCATCATAAAATTTATAATAATAAATGCAGATATTACTAAGAATTTAAGTTTTGAAATCATATCATCATTATAACATGTATTGTTATATGATCACCAAATTAGTTCCTATTTTTGAAATTGACCTAAATAATCTCGATATTGCTTTCAAGGTCTTTTATATATATATTTTATAAATTATTAGCCTCTTCCAGAGCCTATTCTACCGAATCTAACTGAACCGTTTACACTAGTTGATTGTGTTAGAGCTTCTACAGAGTTTGTAGGTACTTCAACTTAATGAGTTGGTCCAGTAGCAGTTTTTATCACGTTCCACTTGTTTCTAGTTACTTTCTATAAACTTCTTCTTCAGTTTTACCTTTCTTTTCAATTGTTCTCATTAGTTTTCTTTAGCCATGAGCTACTTTTTTATCAAGGATGCTTCTTTCCATAAATCTTTTGATTTGAAATGCATTAACACCTTTGTCAGTTGAAGATAAGATATTTTGCTTGAATTCAACCTAAGTATCTTTTTGAAAAAATGCATTCTCTTGATCTTATTCAACAGTCATTCTATAGTCCTAAAGATCGAAAAAAAAATAATATTTTTCCGTGACTTTCAACTTAAAAATAGCAAAAGTAGTCATTACAGCATCAATATGAAAAATAGCGGGCAAAACTCTTGAATCTGTTAAAAGCTTAAATTGTAATTCTAATTTTTATAAGAGTAGATCTAGATAGACTTTTTTATTTTCATTAAGGTATTTAAGCTGGCCATAACGAAATACCTCTATATGTGCCTTTGTTCCATATATCCTGTGTACACATTAATTTTTATTATAGGAATATTTTGAAAGATTGAATATTTTATACTAAGTATAAGTTATGAAGAATAATGGATTTTTTAGATTTACGGGAAATTTAGATGCTGCAATCATTGAAGATTATAGTTATTTACTTCCTGATTCGCTTACTAGTGCTTCTCTTAATAGAAGAAATGAATTTATTACTGGTAGGTATTGTGCTATCAAAGCCGCTGCTTCAATTAATATAAATATCAAAGAAATTGGTTTCTCATCCAAACGAGCACCTATGTGGCCAAATGATGTTGTTGGAAGTATTTCACATAAAAATAATCAATTTGTTGCAATTGCTGCTTTAAGTAAAATATATAAATCTGTTGGTGTAGATATTGAAAAAATTATCGATCAAAAAAAAGAGAATGCAATTGACAGGTTGGTCTTAACTGAAAATGACAAACTTTTTTTACAAAATATAACTAATGAAATAAAAATTTTGAAAACTATTATTTTTTCAGCTAAAGAGAGTCTATACAAGCTAATCTACCCTTTAGTAGAAGTTTATTTTGATTTTAAAGAAGCCGATTTTATATCTATGAATTTTGACTCCATGATTTATGAAATTAATTTAAAAAGTGAGAAGGAAGTTTTAAACCCCTTCAACGGTATTTATAGAGGCAAAGTTGAAATGATTGATAGTGATTATATTATTACCTCAATGTTATTAACTAATTAAAGTTCATCTCCGGAATTTCACCTTCAATGACTAGTTTAGCTTTTGTCTTTTCTTGAATTTCTTCAATTGAAACGCCAGGTGCTCTTTCGAGTAAATGAAATGCTCCATTCTTTAATTCCATTTTGGCGAGATCAGTTACTACTTTCTTTACACAGTTAACTCCTGTTAATGGAAGAGTGCATTTTTTTAATATTTTACTTTCACCGTGCTTATTTGCATGTGTCATCGCTACAATTATATTATCAGCTCCTGCAACTAAATCCATAGCTCCACCCATGCCTTTAACAAGCTTTCCTGGGATCATGTAACTAGCTATATTTCCAGATTCATCAATTTCAAATGCACCAAGGACAGTGAGATCAACATGTCCTCCTCTAATCATTGCAAAGCTTTCAGCTGAGCTAAAAAATGAGCCGCCGTCTACAACTGTTACCGTTTGTTTTCCGGCGTTTATCAAGTCAGCATCAATATTTTCTTCAGTAGGGAATTCACCCATACCCAAAAGACCGTTTTCTGACTGAAGCATAATTTCCATATTTTTTGGAACATAGTTTGCTACTAAAGTTGGTATTCCTATGCCTAAGTTTACATAGAATCCATCTTGAATTTCTTTGGCTATAACTTGTGCAATTTGTTCTTTTGATAAGCTCATATATGTCCTTGTCTTATGATTCTTTCACAGTTTTTTGTTCAATACGTTTTTCAAATTTTCCAACAATGACACGATCTACATATATTCCTGGAGTATGAATCTGATTTGGATCAAGTTCACCTGGTTCAACGATCTCTTCCACTTCTACGACAGTTATTTTTCCGGCCGTAGCAATCATCGGATTAAAGTTAGCTGCAGTATGCTTAAAGATTAAGTTTCCAAATCTATCCGCTTTCCAAGCTTTTACAAGAGCGAAATCTGCTTTTGGGTAGGCCTCTTCTAGAATATACATTTTACCATTATACTCTTTAGTCTCTTTACCCTCGGCCACCATTGTTCCATATCCAGTTGCTGTATAAAATGCCGGTATTCCAGCTCCGGCTGCTCTTATCTTTTCAGCAAGAGTACCTTGGGGTGTTAAGATAACTTCCATCTCACCGCTTAAATAAAGCTGCTCAAAAAGTTTATTTTCTCCAACATATGATCCAATCATTGTCTTAACTTGTCTTTTTTCTAAAAGTTTCCCAAGGCCAAAACCATCAACACCTGCATTATTTGAGATACATGTTAGTCCTGTAACTCCTGAATCAGCGACTTTTTGTATTAATCCTTCTGGTATACCACAAAGACCAAAACCCCCGACCATAAGCAGCATATCATTTGATATCCCTGCCAGAGCTTCTTCGTAAGATTTTACTACTTTATTTAGTCCTGCCATTTTGGTCTCCAGTTTAATTTTTAGAACGATTAAATGCTAGTTTAAACATTTCTTTTTGGCAAAACTTAACGATTTTATTAGTATGAACCGTATATTAATAAGCGGAGCTTTATATGTTAAATCGTTTAACGCGTGTATTCACAAATCTTTCACAAAAGTATCTTCCTGATGCTTTCGTTTTTTGCTTAATCCTTACTCTTTTTGTTTTTATTGCAGGAATTTTCATTGCAGAGAAATCACCTCTTTTAATGATTAAATACTGGGGAGACGGCTTTTGGAACTTACTTAAGTTTTCTATGCAAATGGCACTTGTTTTAATAACAGGTTTTACATTAGCAAAAACAACGATCGTGAGTATTGCTTTAAAAAGAATTGCAAGTCTTGCTACCAATCACTCAACTGGTGTGCTTCTTGTAACTATTGTCTCTTTAATTGCCTGTTATATAAACTGGGGATTTGGTTTAATTGTATCGGCCTTAATTGCGGTTGAAGTTTCTAAAAAGCTAAAAAGAGTAAACTTTGGATTAATGATAGCGAGTGCTTACTCAGGTTTTCTTGTATGGCATGGAGGTCTATCTGGTTCTATACCTCTTAAGTTAACAAGCCCGTCAAAGCTCATAAAAGATATCATTGGTAGTGATTCAATTTCTGTTAAGGATACATTATTTTCACCATTTAATTTAATTATATTATTTTCTATTATAATTTCTCTTCTTATAACTAATTATTTCTTGAGTAAATCTAGCGATAATATTGTACCGTTTAAAAGTACTGAAGAAAAAAAAACAAATGAAAAAAACGATAATACATTCTCGAGTAAACTTGAAAACTCAAAATTTTTACTTGGTACTATTAATGTTTTAGGAATTATTTATATATCCCAGCACTTCTATTTTGGTGGAAGTTTTAATTTAAATATAATGATTTTCTTATTTCTAATTTTATCAATGATTTTAAATCTTACCCCTAAGAGTTTTTTATTCAGTTTTAACAATTCCGTTAAAGATAGCTCCGGGATTCTTTTACAATTTCCTTTTTATGCAGGAATTATGGGCATGATGGCGAGTTCTGGCTTAGCGGTTTCAATGTCTGAGTACTTTATAAGTATCTCAAATGAGAAAACATTTCTTTTTTTCACATATATAAGTGCTGGAATTGTTAACTTCTTTGTCCCAAGTGGAGGAGGTCAATGGGCCATACAAGGCCCCATTATATTACCAGTGGCAAAAGAGCTTGGCATAAGCTTCTCAAAAGCTTCTATGGCCATAGCTTGGGGTGATGCGTGGACTAATTTGGTTCAACCTTTTTGGGCTTTACCTTTATTGAGTATTGGAAAAACTAAGCTGAAAGAGATGATGGGGTATTGTGTTATAATATTCATCTTAATTGGATTATTAACTAGTGGAATATTATTGGTACTAAGCTAATAGAAAAAAAGAAAATTAAAACTGTTGGTGATCAAGGAGTTCTTACTAAAGTCCTTGTTATCGATCCTGTGATTTCTAAATATGATTGTGATACCTTAACTGACGGTGCTGATGCTTTATTTCACTTATTTCTGTATAAGTATGAGCTTATTATTACTTCAGTTTTTAATAAAGTGTAGATGGTGTTCAACTAATTAATGCCGTTAAAAGGTCAAACACTACAAATAGTTTAACTCCAATCATTATATTAACAAGTGAAGATCATATTAATGAAATGTTTGATATTGAACGATTTCCAAATTATGTTATATAAAAAGAACCAGAGTCAATTTCAATGATTTCAAACATATTAAAAGAAATAAAGCTTCAACTGATTCTTATATTTAGAGGATGATAAATTTACAATAATGTGTTACTTTATGGCTTAAAAAACATAAAGATATCGAAATGGATATTGCTAGCTTCTTGGAAGATCTGAATTCTTATCTTGAGAATGATTATGACTTAATCGTTTCGGATAATTTACTTATAGTCGGATAGGCGATAGATATTATTCATAAAATTCAAGTGACAGTTTAAAAGACAAACCAATTTTGATTTATCCTGGAACTGGAGAAAAAGTTGACTTAAGATTCCCGGCGATGCTGGAAATGATAAAGGTGTTTTGGCAAAGTCATTTGAAATCAATTAAACATAGAAGTTAAAGAAAACCACCAAAGAAAAATCCTGCTGATAAACCCCAGGTTTTGACACTAAATTCATCTTTTTTCCAGTAGATATAATTCAGCTCCCAAAAGATTCCTTTTCCCCATCTAACCCATACATTTTGATAATCATATGATTCGGATGGACTTAAAAAAGCTCCACCACCAATTAAGTAGTTTTCTATTCCAAAGGCATGATTATAATTTGCTTCAATTCCCTGAGGAAAAATTGGCTCATTAATTATCTTAGCTTTAGAGTCATACTGAAAGTATAAATGTTGCATTCCAAGGAGCGTAGTTATTGTTAATTTATTATCAATGGTTTTGGCAAGGTCTGAAGCGAAATAAACACCAAGATTATTAAAAATTGATTTTTTTGCTACAATAGCATTAAATCCTCTAACTGATGTTTCCGGTGACAATTTAAAATTAAAATAAAGCATAAATGCTGGAGCTATTGGCTCTTTGGTAGTTTCAAATTCAGTTGTATTTATATCTTTTGGATCTCTTGCAAAAGTTGTATTGAATGCATAAGGGCCTAGGCCATAAGCTATATTAAGTCTATGAACTCTTTTTGGTATGCGAGCAGAAATCTCTATTTCTTTAATTTCATTAAATTGATTCTTTACTTTTATCTTAACTGGTCTTGAATCCATAAAAACCGAGATATAAGGAGCTTCACTATTATCAAGCAATTTGTAGTTTGCTGAAGACCATAGAATTTCAGTCATTGGTTTCTCTTTACCAAACTTACCAACTCTTTGAGTCCTGCAACCTAATGATATATATTCATTATCCATACCTTTTATTTTTATATTGTTTCTTGAACAAGAATAATCAATTAATTGAGTTTCTCTTGTTTTTATTTTATTTTCTTTAGCGTGAAAACTAATATCTCCAATTTCGCGGCCTTTGTAGAAAATTTTTGCTTTATCAAATTGAAATAATGATACGTAGAATTGTGTTACAGCCATCTTTTTTCGTTGCTGCATAAGGATTGATTGATCCCTGTACTTTATATGGAAATCACTTGCATCACCTTTAAAGCGAATAGCAAGTCTGGCTCTGGGAGTCAGGAGAACATCATTTATCCTTATCCACTGTATTGAATCTTTTTTTAAAACAACTTTTGATTTGATATTCTCAGAGAGACTAAGTTTGATTTTAAAATCTTTAACTTTGAGTTTTATCCTTGTTTCACCAATGTTTACATTACCAAAAGAGATTGGCTCTCTTTCTACAGCATGTGTAGCTGTAGTTATAAGAATTATAAATAATGTGACAAACCTAAAAGGCCTTAACACAAATTTGAATAAAGAAATTTCCAGCATCAGAACTAAATGGTACCAGCAAAACAGGTATTTTGGAATTCGGGTAAATTTTGTGACCAGGACCACGAACTACATTTGGTATGGCCCGATCAAGACTGTAACCTTGAGTGTTTAAGATCGCCTTTGTTTGACCAAAAATTATATTTATAATTTCAGCAGCTCCATCTTGGTTGTCTGCAGTTATGTTCTCTTGTCCTTCTTCGAGCATAACACTAACTAAGTTTTTATAAACTTCATTGGAAAATGAAATAGCAATACTTCCTCTAAAATAAGGAGATGTTATAGATAATGTTCCACTTATATCTATGTCTAGGACTTCTTCTTCACTCAATAAGTATGGTCTTTGAGCATCAATTGTTTTTACACCGCACATGGCATTTAGAGATCTTACAGATGAATCAATAAAAGGATTAATAAAATCTACATCAATCTTAAATTGTTTTTTATCCAAATCTTTTTTTGATAATAATTTAATTTGCTCTGAAAGATCTTCACAATCAGCCGGTTTTTTTACATATACGATATGTTTAGTTCCGCGAGTTTTAGTTTTTGCCAGATCTATATCTTCTGTATAAATAATAAATGGGGTATTTGGGTTATGATCCGTTTCTCTTATTGATGCAATTAATTCAGCCCCATTCAATTTAGATGTGTTGTATTCAGTGAGGATAATATCAAAGGGTTGGTTTCTTGTTTTTTGGTATGCCTGAAGACCATCTTTGGCCTGTATGACTAGCATTTGAGTTAAATCTGATAACTCTACTGCTAGTTGGTGTCTCACATTTTCATCTGGTATTACAATTAATAACGTTTTCTTCATATTAGTTATTATAATGAAAAAACATATTTTCTAAAGAAGAAAAATAGTTTTTAATTAACTGAGATAATTAGTCTTTGACCTGGAAAGATCTTAGAGTTTTTCATTGAGTTTATCTTTTTCAATTTAGCTACTGTCATCTTGTGTTTTTTAGCAATTCTTAATAAAAAATCACCATTTTTAACTGTGTATGTCATGACATCTATAAATGGTAATTTTAATTTCTGACCAATATAGATTATTTTCTTTTTCATTTTGTTTAGTTTCATTATTTTCGAAATACTCGTATGGTTTTTACGGGCTATTGAATATAAATTATCACCTCTTCTTACTTTATAACGAGAAGTATTTGATTTTTTGATAGAAGCTATAGAACGCTTTTGATTAACAGGCTTTAGTTTTCTTATTGAACTATAATTCTTATTTCCAGGTAGAACTATTGTGTATCCCTTTCTTATATAAGGTGTAGCATTTCGCTTTAAATCTGGATTTAATTCTTTAATGATCTTGCTAGTAACACCAAGTGTTTTTGCAAGTTTAGATATGTAAATTGATTTTTTTAATTCTATCTCTTTTGTATTTTTGAATGGATCAATTTTATAAACAGGAATAGAAACATTATATTTTTTCGCATTATGATAGACCTCCATGGCCGCTAGTACTTTAGGGACATAATTTCTTGTTTCTCTTGGAAGACTTTTATTTTTTGATAATTCATAAAAATCTCTTGTGTTGGCTTTTCTAATTCTTCTTATAACGCCATATTCACCAGCATTATATGCACTTAGAGCTAATTCCCAAGAACCGAAAATATTGTAGAGATCTTGAAAAAATAGAGCAGCTGCTTTTGTTGACTTAACAATACTTTGTCTTTCATCAACATTTGATTTTATATTTAGGCCATAACGTTTACCAGTCTCTTTAATAAATTGCCATGGGCCAACAGCACTAGCTTTACTTCTTGATTTTAAGTAATAACCGCTTTCAATTAAACCAACGTAAAATAACTCTTTTGGTAACCCATAGTCTTCAAATGTTCTTTCAATAAGTGGTCTGTACTTCTCACCATTTTTTAAATATCTCTCAAATCTGTCTTTACCACGTTTTGAAAAGTATTTAACCCATGTTCTATATTCGGACGTATTTACCTTTTTTAGGAACTTGGGCTTTGAGCTTTTACCGTAATTAGAAATGACACTATCTAGATCATTCTTTTGGGATTCAACTTTAAAATCATTAATTGTTTTACTGGGAGAGTTTTTACGAACTATATGATTATTGTGAGTTGAATGTGTAATTGGGCTAAAGTGAGCACATGATGTTAAAAATATGACTGAAGTCGATAACGCAGCTATTTTTATAATACCGCTAGAGTAAATATTTAACATTAACTTTCCTTTGATTACTTATTTATTATATCGTTAGTTAGAAGTGCATTAAACAGGGTGCAGTATTTTTCCGCTTCTTGTTATTTATAGATAATGGATGATTTTTAATAGTCATTTAACGTGATCTTTCTTAAAATATTCTAGATTTATACTCTTATAAGGGATTTTAATATGTACAAGATTACTCTAGTATTTTTATTTGCACTTTTATCATGTTCACCAAAATACAAAGAATTTCGTTTTGCGAAAGTAATAAAAGACCATAGTCGTTCAGAGTATGAAGCTTTTGGTAAAAAATATATGATCTCTAGCCAAGGACAAGGTACTACTGGGGCTGCAAGGTATGTTTTTGATCAAGGTGGAAATATCTATGATGCCGCTGTTGCAGCTAGTTTTGCTATTTCAGTTGAAAGGCCGCATTCAACAGGACTTGGTGGTGGAGGCTTTATGGTTATGCATCATGCAGAATCAAAAGAAACTGAAGCACTCGACTTTAGAGAAATGGCGCCAAGAATGGCAAATTCAAAAATATTTTTAGATAAAATGGGTAAACAAGTAAGAGATAGATCCCTTACCGGTGCATTAGCTGTAGGAACTCCAGGTCTTGTTGCTGGCATTATAAATGTACACTCTAAGTACGGTAAACTTCCTTTAAGTGTCGTTATGAAGCCGGCTATCGATTTAGCAGAAAAAGGTTTTAAGGTTTATCCAGCATTAAGTGTTGCGATTAAAGCAGAAGCAAAACGTCTTTGTAAATATAAAGCGGCTAAAAAAATATTTTTAAAGAAAAAATGTAGTCCATATAAAACCGGGGAATTATTAGTTCAAAAAGATTTAGCTAAAACTCTTAAAACTATAGTCAAAAAAGGTCATAATGGTTTCTATAGCGGGTTTGTTGCCAACCAAATTGTTAAGTATCAAAAGAAAACAGGTGGACTGATTCGTCATAAAGACCTTAGGAACTATAAGGTAAAAAGTAGAAAACCAATTGAAGGTACTTATAAAGGTTATAAGGTCGTTTCAATGCCACCACCAAGTTCGGGCGGAACTCATATAATTGAAATTCTAAATATACTTGAAGGTTATGATTTAAAAGCTATGGGAGCTCAATCTTCAAAGGCCATTCATCTTACTAGTTCTGCTATGCAGATTGCTTTCGCTGATAGGGCCGCTTATATGGGAGATAGCGATTTTGCTACTGTTCCTGTTAACAAATTAATTGATAAGAAATACGCTAGAGCCTTAAGAAGTAAAATTAAAATGAATAAGGCGCTCACTTCTAAAGATTTCCCAATTCCTTTCCATAAACTTCCATACGAATCAGATGATACGACACATTTCACAATAATGGACGGTGAAGGAAACATTGTAACAAGCACACAAACAATTAATGGCTGGTTTGGAAGTGCTATGGTAACTCCTGGTACTGGTATTGTTATGAATAATGAAATGGATGACTTTGCTAGTCACGTGGGTGGAGTAAATCTTTTCGGAGCTATAGGTGGAAAAAATAATCTAGTAGAGCCAAGAAAAAGACCCCTAAGTTCTATGAGCCCAACTATTGTTTTTAATAAAGAAGGAAAACCTATTTTAGCCCTTGGAACACCTAGTGGAACTAGAATTTTAACTTGTGTCATGCAGACAGTATTAAATTTTATTGAACATGATATGCCTCTTTGGGAAGCAGTCAGTGCAACGAGATATCACCACCAGTGGCACCCTGAAGAAATAAGAGTTGGTGCTCCTTACTTCACTAATGAAGTAGAAGCGCAATTAAAAGCTATGGGACATAAAATTAAACGCAAAAATCTTGGGTGTAAAATTCAGGCAATAACTAAAAACTCTGAGGGTATTCTTCAAGGTGTAAGTGATCCTCGTGAAGAGGGAATGTCATTCGGAAAATAAGGTAAAAAAATGAATAAAATAAAAATATTATTATGTGAGAATATTCATCTGTCAGCTAAAGTAGATTTAGAAAGAAATGGATTCGAAGTTAATCTTATTACTTATGCTCCAGACGAAGATGAACTAATCAAAATTCTTCCTGAGTATCAAGCAATTGGTATTAGATCTAAAACTAAGATGACTAAAAAAGTTATTGAAAGTAATACGCATCTTTTAAGTATCGGTTGTTTTTGTATTGGTACAAACCAAGTTGATCTAGACACAGCAAAAGCTTGTGCTATGCCGGTATTCAATGCTCCTCATTCAAATACTAGGAGTGTCGCTGAACTTGTTATTGGAGAAGCAATTTGTTTAGCCAGGCAGATTGGAGATAGATCTATGTGGGCCCACCAAGGTAAGTGGGATAAATCTGCGGTTGGATCTTTTGAAGTCAGGGGAAAGACTATTGGTATTATTGGCTATGGTCATATTGGTTCTCAGGTTTCCGTTTTAGCTGAGTCTATGGGAATGAAAGTGATTTATTATGATGTTGTAAAAAAGCTTCCTCTAGGAAATGCTTCTCAGGTTTTAGAGATGGAAGATCTTTTTGCGCAAAGTGACTTTGTTACTCTTCATGTACCTGAGGTTTCTGAAACAAAAGACATGATTACAAAAAAAGAACTAAATCAAATGAAAAAAGGAGCATATCTTATAAATGCTTCTCGAGGTTCAGTTGTTGTTATTGATGATTTAGCTGACGCTTTAAAGTTAGGACATATTGCTGGCTGTGCAGTTGATGTATTTCCAAGTGAGCCTGCTTCAAATAAAGAATCGTTTACTTCACCACTTCAAGAATTAAAAAATGTTATTCTTACTCCACATATTGGTGGTAGTACTGAAGAGGCACAAGTTAATATTGGTGGAGAAGTATCGGAAAGTTTAAGGAGGTTTTTAAAGGCCGGATCTAGTCATGGTTCTGTTAATTTTCCTCAAGTTGATTTACCAATAAAAGTTGATTCATCAAGACTCTTAAATATTCATAGTAATGAGCCAGGTGTTCTTAGTAAAATTAACTCTATCATTGCTGACAGTGGTGCCAATATTGATGGCCAGTACTTAGCTACTGATGAGACAGTTGGTTATTTAGTGGTTGATGTACATGCATCTAAAGTACAAGAACTTTCTGATAGCATTAAAAGTTTAGATAAGTCTTTAAGAACTAGAATAGTTGAGTAGTGAAAGTCTTTTTGATTTTATTACCTCTTCTATACCTTAGTAATTCTTACGCTAATTTATCTCAAAATGAATTAGAGGGTCTTCTTTTAAACACTATTTACTCAGAGCTTCACAATAGAGTCGAACAAACTCCTCATATGGAAGGAAGTCAAATCCCAAGCAATACTAAAGAAAGCAAAGGCTCTCTCTACGTAGCTCAGATGAAAGAGGCCAATAGGATTAAAATTGCTAAAATGCGCGGGATAGACCCGAATCTTGCGAAATCGGGAAAGGATTTAGTTGCACTTCAAAAGTCTGATAATAAAAAGTTTATTAAACATATAAATAAAGTAAGAAATAAACTAGAAATATTAAAGAACAGAACTCTCATGAAGAGCGAGTGGAGAGTTAAGTTTAATGAACTTAAAAATAAATGGGATCAGGAAAAAATAGAATATATTAAAAATTTAAAAATCTACCAGAAAAATGCTATCGATTTACCTGTTATGCTTACTGCTAAGAATACAGAGCAAAGTAAAAAAACAAAAATTATTCTTGATAAAGAATATCATTTTGTAAAAGACTCTTTAAATTTAGAGATTAAAGACCAAGGAGATAGATCAACTTGTTCAGCTTTTTCAGGCATAAGAGCTATTGAGGTCTTATTAAATCAACAAGGTAAAAAACCAGATCTTAGTGAGCAATATTTCTACTGGGCAAGTAAACCAAAGTGCCAAAAATCTCCATGCACAAAAAAAGGCTCTTGGGTTGGGTTTGGTTTAGATCACAGTCAATTATCTAAAGGTCTTGATATTCCAAAAGAAGATAAATGTGAATACAATGATAAATCTATAAAGGATAACGAGACTCAAATACCTCTAGCTTCTGGATGTTTGAAAGGAATTGTTAAGGTTGATGGGTTTAGTTATCTAAAAAACCTAGATGAAGTTCTTACAAAGCTTAAAAATAACAAAGCTGTAGTCATCAGTATTAAACTGACTCCTAACTTCTATCAAAATAATGGACTGATTCTATCTTCTGAGTCTTCAGTAGGACCTGAAATGGATGACCACTCCAAAGGTCATTCTCTTATATTGACCGGTGCTGTAAAGATTCCTAGTTTACTTAACGAAGGCTCTTACTGTTTTATTGTATCAAATAGCTGGGGTCTAGGTTGGGCCATCGGTGGACATAGCTGTATCTCAGAAAAGTGGATACTTAAAAATAGACAACCAAATCTATTTGTTTCAATAGACTCTGTTACGTATTAGTAATCTCCTTAATTGTACTTATGAAAATTTGAATTATTCTCTACATCAGGTAGATGAGATGTTGGTTTGCTATCTGTGTGTTTAAAGATCGGTCCTGTTGGAGTCTCTTTATGAGTTACATCAAATACTAATCCAGTTGATTCTTGAATCTTATCTAATGTATACTCACTCATGTTTTGGTTATGACTTGATATCGCTCTTTCGACCCATGAATGCATCAAATCTGGATCCCAGAAAAATAATTCATGATGATCATCAGAGTCTTCTGCCCAGCTGTGATTACCTATCAAAATATTAAAAAAGTTTACCTTTTTTTCTTTAACAGGCATCCCTGCAATCGAGTGAGGAACCTTCACGCAATTTGCCCAGTGTTTTTTATGTTCATCTTCTAGAAGACCTGCAACATCTAAGAAACTAGCTCCAAAAGCTGAGCATCCAGAACCTTCTCCGTGAAGAGGGCTATTAACTAGACCGTAATACCTTCCAAGGTCTGCTGCTGCATATTGAGCAACATATTCTTCAATTCTCTTTGCTGTGTTTTGGTTGATTAAATATTTACAAAAATTTATTTTCTTATTCCCAATTTTAAAATACTTTTCAAGTTCAGGTGTTAATTCTTGTTTGTTTTCTAGTTTTCCTGGGAAGCTGTGAAATATAACACCAAGGCCTATACCATCTTTAAGAAGGAGTGGAACAGCATTTAATTTTTCGGCCACCATACCCGTAAGAATATGGACTTCACGGCCTTCATCATTAATATATTTTAATTCAATATTTACATGACCCATAAAATGGCTTTGAAATGCTAATTTATTTTTTACAATATCACGGGCAAGACTCGTTGGAGTTTTCCAGTTCAAACCTTTTGGAGAAGGTATAAAGTATAATGTTAGTTCAGCTTGATTTATCGACATGTATTTTCCTTTTATTTTTATATTTTAAGCAGTTTCATCGGCTTAAACAAGAGGGATTCATATGGGCTACTTTACAAAGGGATTTCAAGGCTTCATCATATTAAATTAATCAGTTAAATTATATTAAGGAATGACTTTATGCAAAATACAGAGATAGCTCCTAAAGAGTTTACAGTAACCGCAGTTCTACTTGGAATAATTATAGGAGTTGTGATGACTGCTGCAAATGTTTATTTAGGGTTATATGCAGGAATGACTGTATCAGCTTCAATTCCAGCAGCGGTTATTGCTATGGGAGTTTATAAAGGTATTTTAAAACAAAATAGTATTCATCAATCAAATATAGTTCAGACAATGGCATCAGCTGGAGAGTCACTGGCCGCAGGAATTATTTTTACTCTACCAGCTTTAGTAATTGTTGGTGCTTGGAAAGACTTTGAATTTTGGCCTACAACTTTAATTGCAATGTCTGGTGGTTTGTTAGGTATAGTCTTTATGATTCCACTTAGAAAAGCTCTTATTCAAGATGAAGAAGAGCTTATATATCCTGAAGGGGTTGCATGTGCTGCTGTCCTTCGTTCTGGTGCAGATGAAACTGACGGTGAAGAGAGTAAGCAAGGTTTTTATACAATTCTTAAAGGCCTCTTTATAGGTGGAGCATTTAAATTTATTTCAGGAGGCCTTGGTCTATTTTCTGGAAGTGTGGAATTTGCAAAAATTGCAGCTGGTAGAAGTTGGTTTTTTGGATTAGATATTTCCCCAGCTCTTTTATCTGTTGGATATATTGTTAAGTTAGAAGTTGCTTCTTTGGTTTTAATTGGTGGAATGATCGGGTTTAATCTTTCTATTCCACTTCTTGGAATTCCTGCTGGGATGGAAGACAAATCAGCAATTGATGTGGCTTGGACGTTATGGTCAACTCAGGTTAGGTATTTGGGAGTTGGGGCCATGATCACTGGTGGTATTTGGTCGATATTCTCTGTCAGAAAAGGAATTAAAGCGGGCCTAGTTGGCTTGAAATCATCTTATGATAATAAGCATGTAGTGGTCGAAAGAACTCAA
>Ga0209712_10000639_pt1 | contig 30571 bp, 26 predicted proteins | sample ArcOceMetagenome_FD_187443 | JGI IMG/M metagenome (GOLD analysis project Ga0209712, IMG submission 187443) | Marine eukaryotic phytoplankton communities from Arctic Ocean - Arctic Ocean - Greenland ARC118M Metagenome (SPAdes) (version 2) | ecosystem: Environmental > Aquatic > Marine > Oceanic...
GGTGCTGCAATTAACCAATTGGCTAAAACTTTCGGCGCAAAGATGGACGTCCACGCATTATCATTGGAAAAGCCTACTGCTGATTTTACACAAGAGCCTGCAATGACTGAGACGGAGGTCTGCGCAGCCATCCAAATTGGTTGGGATGCAGTTGATCCAGTTGCTGATTTGCTTGTTGTGGGTGAAATGGGCATTGGTAACACGACTTCAGCGGCTGCGATTGGTATGGCGCTATTGGGCGGTGATGCTGCCGATTGGACTGGCCGTGGTACGGGTGTTGAAGGTGCTGCACTTCAAGCGAAGACCGAAGTGGTAGCGGCAGGTGTAGCGCTTCACGCTAGTAAAGGGGACGGTTTAGGCGCATTGGCAGCTTTGGGTGGTCGTGAGTTGGCCGCTATGGCTGGTGCGATCCTGCGGGCACGTGTGCTGTCCATTCCAGTAATCTTAGACGGTTTTATCTGTACTGCTGCCGCGACATGCTTGCATGTGACACAAAATGGCGTGTTGGATCATGCTGTTGCGGGGCATCAAAGCGATGAACAGGCTCATGAACGGATGTTAGCTGCACTGGGAAAAAAACCCCTGCTGCAACTTGGACTACGCTTGGGAGAGGCATCTGGTGGTGCCTTGGCGATTGGTATTCTGCAAGCCGCTGTTGCATGTCACAGCGGCATGTCTACCTTTGCTGAGGCAGGTGTATCTGACGGCTGAACTTAGCCCTTTGGCATTTTAAGGGTCAGGTTTCTACTGCCTTTTTTGTAGCGCAATTCGTTGTTGCCAATAGCTGAAACACGTCCGCCGTCGATACGATCACCTACTTGAACTTTTTGGTAGCGGCCATTTGAAAGGCGGACCAACGCTCGGCGGCTAGATGGTTTGCCGTAGACGCCGATAAGATTCACGTTGCGCAAATTGATTGCATTTTTGACTGTCGCTGATTTTGCTACATTTGCGGACGATGGAATTTTAGGAACAACAACCTTTGGCGCTACTGACGCAACACGCGTTCCTTGATCCGTGGATTGTTTTGCCTTGGCACGTTTGACAACCCGAGCAAAATTGTTTGGCCGACCATCTGGACGAACAGATGTAGTAACAGCCTGTGGATTTGTTGGGCCTTCAATGGCTATCCCGTCAACAAGTGGTGGCAATCCGGCAAGTGATGCTAAGGCTGCAGCAGCGGCTGCGTTATTTTGTGCGTTCTCAGTGGCTGGGTCGACATCGGGTAGCGAAACGGCCCGTTCAACTGCTGGGCGCAAACGTGGGCGTAATTGGGCTAGTTCTGATCGCGAAAGCCCCCCATTTACTGATCGTTCATTTTGTTCGATAAGATTTGATGGTCGTGGCTGTGGACGTGTTTTGGCGATCAACACACGAGCCGGATCCACTTTTTCTGGCAGAGCCTTACGCTGCGGCATTTTTGGCGGTGTAACTTTGGGGCGACCTAAAAAGACTGTAACGCCGCTGGGCGTTATCGCACCATTGATCGTTGGAACGACCAACCCATTAGTACCGAGTGCAAACGAGGTTCCCGCAGCCACTGGTGTTGTTTGTTCGCCGAGGCCGAGGTCAGTTAAAAGCGCGCCAACATTGGGCAACGCAATAGCATCGTTAGATGAACTGACGGGATCGATGCTAGTAATGTACAGGTCATCAAGGCTGATCAATGATGCGGGTTGTGAGACTTCTGGCGAAACGGGCCATATTCCAGTTACCGCGTAGTTTGCCGAAAGTTCTTGAGCTGAAAGTTCTGGTAATGCAACGACAGGACCAGCCTGTGGTGCGCGCAGGGCGTCCAATACAGCCATGTCTTCAGAGCTTAGTTTGGACGATAGGGATGCAGTTTTAGTGTTTGGCCCATCGCCCTCGGGTGGGGTAGGTGCCAAGCTTGAGGGTGCCTTAGCAATTGCGTCGTCATTTTGGAAGTTGAAAAAGCGGGCAAGACTTTCGCCCATAAATACAGAGGCCCAAGCGGCCACACCAGCAAGGAAAAGTAATAATACGGCAGTTAAGATAAGGCCTAAGAATTTTGGTTTGCCACCAACAAACACTTTGCGATCTGCTTTGCGTGCACCGAAAATTGTTAAACGCTGCGCCTCTGTTAATGGTTGGGTTAAAACTGGCGCTGGAATCGGTTCGTTGCCGGATTTGTTCCGCCGGCTTAAGAACCCTGCTGCGATCTGAGCTCCAGGCGGATCGATCGCGACCAATTCGGGTGTTTCAGATGGTGTATCCTCTATCGAAGGGACAGAGGCGGTGATGACTGAGGTTGCTGGGATGTTTCGGGTTGCGCCTGCAAGCGGTGGAGACGGTTTATTTAGTGTCCGACGACTTGCTAATCCAACAGCTAATGGGTTTTCAGATATTTGGGTAGGAGATTCGATGGCAGTTGGGGGCGCAACGGCCACGGCATCAGGCGCAAGTTTTGGTTCTGTTGTTTCAGCCAGTATAATGGGTGTAGAGACAATTTTTTCATCTGCTACCTCGTCAAAATTGTCCGTAATAAACTGTTCTTCGCTGACGCCGCCTTCAGTCGCCTGTTCTGCTATCAGCGCGGCTAATTCTGGATCTTCATGTTCCAGTCCGCCTTCCTCAGAAACGGCTACGGCTTCAACATCAGGAATGGTAAAAACCTCAGGTTCCACGCGTTCAGGCTCGAGTTTGGGGATGATTGCCTGCGGAATGTCAGCAGCGTTTCCAACTACGACAAGTACAGTTTGGTCAGGAACAATTGTTAAATCGCTATTCGGAGAGGTTGCACCAAAAAATGGTTCGCCGACGAAGTTACCTTCTTCAGGGATCGCCACCCAGCTTACAGGGTTAAAGTTGTGCTCTCTTGCAAATGCTTTAGCTTCTGCCAAGGTTTCGCGAGCGACTGCCGCGACATAGGTTTGTGACTGAACCGAACTTACATCATAGGCCAGATCAGAAACCGCATAAGGAGTCGCATCTTCTAGCGCATCAAGCGCGAGTTGGTCACGCTCATCTTCGCTTAGGTCACCCGTTTCAAGCGTAATATATTTGATCTGATCGTTTGGAATGATCAACTTGCTGCTGATTGCATCATCACTGCACTGACGCGCTTTGGCTTCCAATTTGGCTAGATCGCCAACCAAATCCGCAGAATCAAGAGCAACTTCATCAACCAAACGCCAGCCATCCGCTGCGCGCAGCAGCAGGCGAATGCCCTCAAAGGAAAGGGAAAGCGCAAAATTCGGCTTCATCGTAAGTCTGTTCCATCGATTTGTTGCGTGCACAACGGCACGTCTTCTTCTTCAAAGATATAACAGTCAGGCTACGATGGGAAGTATTTCGCCCAAATGTGGAGCAGAACTGTAGAACGACTTCGCACATAAACCGCGCGTTGTTTACTGGATGTTAAATAGCCAAAGAAAATAATGGGGTAGGTAGAGAAGTTTATGTGCTGCATCAAAATATGCTCTGCGGAATATTGCCGATCCCGCAGAGCAATTGTGTATTGGCTTAGCTTGTCGCTTTGGCCAAAGCTTGATCCAAGTCAGCGATCAAATCGTCTGCGTCTTCTGTTCCGATTGAAATGCGCACAACTTCTGGTGCTGCACCGGATGCGCGTTGTTGCTCTTCAGTCAGCTGACGGTGTGTCGTTGAAGCCGAGTGAATGACCAAGGACCGCGTGTCGCCAAGGTTGGCGACGTGGCTAAAGATTTCCAGCGAGTCGACCAATTTAATACATGCTTCATAACCGCCCTTGACAGCGATAGTGAACAAGCCACCCGCTCCACGTGGGCAAATTTTAGCAACGCGGTCGTAGTAAGGAGAAGACTTTAACCCCGCATAAGTCACGTAATCAACTCGCGGATCGGTTTCGAGCCAACTAGCGATCTTCTCAGCATTTTCAACGTGGCGCTGCATGCGCAAGGAGAGTGTTTCTGTGCCCATTAGCGTGTAGTGTGCAGCTTGTGGGTTCATTGTCATGCCCAGATCGCGCAGACCTATTGCGATACCAAAGAAGGTGTATGCAAGGTTGCCAAAGGTCTCATGAAACTTCAGGCCGTGATATGCTGGCTCCGGCTGACTCAGAGATGGGAATTTATCGTTTGCTGACCAGTCAAATTTCCCTGAATCGACGACGCAACCACCAGTAACGGTGCCGTTACCTGTTAGGTATTTGGTGGTTGAATGAACAACAAGCGTCGCGCCGTGTTCGATAGGGCGGCACAGATATGGGGTGGATGCCGTGTTATCCACGATTAACGGAATGCCTGCTTCATCAGAGATAGCTGAAATTGCGTCTAAATCGGTGATATAGCCACCCGGGTTTGCAATCGCTTCGCAGAAGACCGCACGTGTGTTTTCGTCAATCGCAGCTTTCACTGCATCCAAATCGTCGAAATCAACGAATGTGCAGGACCAGCCAAAGCGTTTAATGGTTTGACTGAACTGAGTGATCGTACCGCCGTATGCACGGCTAGAGGCTACGATGTTCATGCCCGGTGACATCAACGGAAAGATCGCCATGATTTGGGCCGCGTGGCCAGATGAACAGCAAACTGCGCCAACGCCACCTTCAAGTGTCGCGATGCGTTCTTGCAAAACGGCAACTGTGGGGTTGGTCAGGCGGGAGTATATGAAGCCTACTTCCTGCAAGTTGAACAACGCAGCAGCGTGGTCAGCATCGCGAAAGACATAGGCTGTCGTTTGGTGGATCGGCGTTTGACGCGCGCCAGTTGTTGGATCAGGTTTTGCACCTGCGTGAATTTGCAGGGTATCAAAACCATAAGTTGGGCCATCGATCATTGTGTAGATCCTTTTTCATAGCGGCTGTTTGTTGAATTGTGGAGTAAGGTATGCACCGCCAACGATCAAGGGCGAGACTGAAAATCAAAGTCTTAGCGCATCCAGAATCCTTCGGACTTGATCCGATTGCGGATCGCTTGTTCGCGCCGTGGCATGTGGTTTTGATCAAATAATGCACGCACTTTTTCACTGCGGCCTTGATAGACGGTACGCTTAATCGCCTCATAATCTTTTAGGATTTTTTAACTTATTCGGCGTGGCAACTGTTTTCAGAGTTTCAATTACTTGCTGGCTTTCACGTGTATAAAGCAGCAGAAACATGCCGTAATGATAGCTGGTGTTACCATCGAGATGGCCAGCTTCCAAAGTATCGCGACCACCGCCAAGTGCATGTACGACCAAGGGTAGGACTATTTGATCCAACCATGGCGTTAATTCCTGGAAGGCCAGTTCAGGCATTGGTTCGTTACGCACAGCCAATGCGTATTCTAAAAATTTCGCACCAAAAGCATGCGCAAAATTATAATAAAAGAAGCCCGCGTTAAAGTAAACATAACGCCTCCAATACTCATCGGGTTCAGACGAATCTAAGCTGCTGTCGAAATCCAACCCGAATTAATCATAGAGCGATTTCAAAATACCCGAATAACCTGGGACATAAAGGGGTGGCTTTGGCCACGTGCCTTCTCGGCGCAGCGATGCGCTGGGACGGTCAAAATCAAATGGCACGTTCGTCAGGTCGCTGGTGATAAGGGTGTCTGTATCAAAAAAGACAAATGGTTCGCCTTTGGGCAGTGAGAACAACATTTCAATTTTATTGCCATAGGCGTAATCGGCACCAAAGTGTTTGCAGCTAAACGGCACAATCTCTGCACCCAACCCCTCAAGGTCTTCACAGATATCGGGTTTTAGGCGTGGATCATTGGGCCACTTTGGACTTGGTTGTGGCTCTGCAATCAGCAGTTTTGAAAATCAGGGCTGTGATGGCGCAGTGATGCCGCAAAAAGCAAGGCTTCTTAGCCCAAGCGGCCATTTTGGCCAACGACAACAACGTTGAAGTTTCTCGGATTGCATGATTGTTTTGCCATGCTGCGCCTACTTTTCTTTTTTATCAGTATAGTCAGATTGTTCGATGTACAAAAATCGGCAAATTAATTTTCTATATCGATGGTTATCAAATTGGGAAAAAAGAGAAAGCCCCGTAAGAATGCGAGGCTTTCGTTTCATATGGGCAGTTGTTTAGACAGAGGCTGTTAAGCCGCCATCAACTCGAAGGTTCTGGCCCGTTACATAGCTAGAAGCATCAGACGCCATGAATGCTACGGTTTCAGTAAGTTCACGCACATCTGCGTAGCGTCCAGCAGGAATACGGTCCAAACGGTCTTGTTTCTCTGGCAAGCTGTTGATGAAACCCGGAAGGATGTTGTTCATCCGAATACCTTCAGGTGCATATTTGGTTGAAAACAGCTTTGTGTATGAGGCCAAGGAAGCACGGAATACTGCAGATGTTGGGAAATCTGGATCAGGTTCGGAGACTGCAAATGTTGAGATGTTGACGATGGATCCCTTGCCTTGGCTCTGCATGATTGGCAGGATCAGACGGGTGATACGCACAATGTTCATGAAGTAGTAATCCATGCCAAGGTGCCAGTCTTCGTCACTGATTTCCATGATCGGGCCCTTGGGGCCATGACCCGCACAGTTGATCACTGTATCGATCCGGCCAAAACGGTCCATCGTTGCGGCAACAAAGGCTTCTAGATCCGCCACCACCAAGTTAGAGCCAGTGAAGCCCAAGCCGCCTAGCTCATTGCCCAAAGCCTCGCCTCTGCCTGAAGAGGAAAATACAGACACGTCATAGCCCATTTCGGACATCTTACGGGCTGTGTCCGCGCCAATGCCGCTGCCTCCGCCAACAATCATTGCAACTGGATTGGTCATGCCGATCTCCTTACGTTTTTTTCGTGTCATCAACGATGTTCATTGTAGCAAGGCCAGAATTGCCAAGCTCGACAGAAGCAAACGGCCCACCATGACACATGTTACCTGGGTCTTGGCTGTCCAACACATCACTCGCTGCAAATGTTTTTGCAGCAAATTGTTCAGCGTTGTCTTTTGGTTGATAGCCAAGGAAGCTGGCTTTTGCGTTGTCCACAGGCACCCGGTCATTGTTTGATACGCCGTAGACGACAGCAAAACCTGTCACAGGTGTATCGATAGCGCGTGTCACCAGTTGGATTAGATCATCGTATGATAACCAAGACCCAACAGCGCGAGGGTTGCCGACGTTTGCGGCAGACAGAATGCGCATGCAGACGGATTCAATACCACGTTTGTCCCAGTAAAGACTGGCCAGATCTTCCGCAAAGCATTTTGCCAAACCATAGTAGGTGTCTGGACGGTGCGGCGCATCGGTTCCAATGAATTCATTTTTTGGGTGCATGCCGACAGCGTGGATTGACGAAGCGTAGACCACACGGCGCACACCATTCTTGTATGCGGCTTCCCACACGTTATAGGCACCGACGATGTTGGATTGAAGGATTGCATCAAACGGTGCCTCATCCCCAATTGCGCCAAAGTGTACAACCATGTCTGCGTCTTTAAGTAGGTCAACCATTTGATCAAGGTTGTCCAAGTCAGCTTTCACATAGCTTTCACCCGCGTAAAGTGTGCCGATCTCGTCTGCCAGGTCGGTTGAAACCAACTGATCTGCCATTTTGCTAAGCGGTTCACGTAAGTGAGATCCAAGACGGCCAGCGGCGCCGGTAAGAACGATTTTTTTCATGATGTGTTTCCTTTGACGGTCAATTTGAAAAGGGCCGCGGCTATGCGGTCCAGTGCGATGTTCAGGACATCTTCAGAGCAAGCTGTGGAGATGCGAAAGAAAGGTGATAGGCCATAGGCGCTGCCTGGTACTGCGGCGACTTTGGCTTCGGATAAGATATATGCGGTAAATGCTGTGTCATCTTCTAGCGCATTACCTTCTGCAGTCGTGGCACCTATGAAGTGTTCACAATTTATATAGGCGTAGAATGCGCCATCTGGTGGAGCCAGCGTCAAGCCATTGATCCCTTTGATACGTCCGACAACCAGATTTCGCCGTGCTTCAAATGCGGATTTGAAGAGGGCGACGCTGTTTTGGGGGCCATTCAGCGCAGCCGTTGCAGCTGCTTGGGCCACCGAACATGCACCTGATGATATCTGTGACTGCACTTTGGTCATACCTTTAATCAAAGGGACGGGGCCCGCGCCATAACCAATGCGCCAGCCGGTCATCGCACAGGCTTTTGATACGCCGTTTGCGATCAACACTTGACTGCTCAAATCTGAATTGGCCAAGAGGTAAGAAACGTGTTTCTTGCTATCAAAAGTGATGTGTTCGTAAATTTCATCCGACATAACCAACACGTGCGGATGGCGGCGGACTACATCGCCAAGCTCTGAAAGCTGCTGTTCATCATAGGACGTCCCAGATGGATTGGACGGCAGGTTCAACAAAAGCCAACGGGTGTGAGGCGTAATTGCTGCCTCAAGTAACTCAGGGGTTAGACGAAAACCGTTGTCGGGCGGGCAGTCGATAACAATAGGTCGCCCACCAAGGATCAAAACTATGTCCTTGTACTGACCAAAATATGGGGCACAAAGCAGAACTTCGGACGTGTTTTCCAATGTCGCCATGAACGCATCAAAGATGACCTGCTTGGCACCGTTTCCTACAATGACTTCGCTTGGAGAAAAGCTTAAGGTGTTGTCATGTTTGAATTTATCGATAATTGCCAACTTAAGCGCGGCGGTTCCATCAATTGGTGGATAGCGCGTTTCACCGACTTTAGCAGCTTGATAAGCTGCCTCAACGATGTGGGCCGGCGTATCAAAATCTGGCTCGCCCAATCCCAAATCAATCACGTCATGACCTTCGGCTTTTAGTGCTTTGGCATTTTGGCTAACCGTTGCTGACGCAGAGGGATTTACTGCATCCAACCGCTTTGCCAGATAGTTCACTGTAACCTACCTTTGACTTGAGCAAGTAATAAATCAGATCCTTTGGCAAGAATTGATGAATCAGACCCACAAGCCACAAATGTGAAGCCTTCATTCAGCAATTTGGCTGCAAATTCCGTGTCCAATACTAGTGTGCCAACGGGGACACCTTTGGCCATTAGCGCGCGGGCGGCTGGCATGATCAAATCCCATACAGCATTGTCCATAGGCTTGCCTAAAAGGCCCATATCGGCCGCGATATCCGCTGGGCCAAAAAATACACCTGAAACACCGTCTTGGGACCCTATTTCTGCAGCCATTGCGACAGCTGATTGGGTTTCCAGCTGCAAAATCACAGTGGTTTCTTGCTCAACCTTTGCGAAATAGTCTTTGATACGGCCAAACTTGTTCGCGCGTGTAGAACCTGAAACTCCACGCACGCCGTGTGGTGGATAACGCGTCGCAGCGATTGCTTTTTGCGCTTCTTCGACGGTTTGGATCATTGGAAACAACAGGCCGGGTGCGCCAGAATCCAGTAGCCTTTTCACTTGAACAGTGTCGTTCCAATCAGGGCGCACAATCGCGGTGGTGCCGGTGGAGGCGAAAACCTGTAGTTGCCCAATGACCGAGTTAAGGTCGTTGGGAGAGTGTTCCATGTCTATTAGGACCCAGTCATAACCTGACGGGGCCACAACTTCAGCTGTGAAATTACTTGATAGCGTGACCCACAGGCCGATCTGTTTTTTCCCTGCGGCAATCGCGCGGGTAAACGGGTTTTGTGGCAGGTTCATCAAATAATCGCTTTCTCAGGGAACTTTTCACCCTTCTCAATACGCTCATATCCAAAAGCTGACAAATCTAGTGAACGGTACTCACCATAAGTCAGCAATTCAGAGACACCGCGGCCCATCGCTGGTGATTGTTGGAACCCGTGACCAGAGAAACCGTTGACGAAGATAAAGTTAGTGACCTTTGTATGAGGTCCTACAATCGCGTTTTGATCAAAGGTGTTAAAGGCGTAGTGTCCAGCCCATGAATTGATCAATTTGATGCGCTCAAACGCTGGAACACGCGTGGCCAATACCGGCCATACTTTTTCTTCCCAGATTGAGTGATCTTGAACAAAATCATCGAAGTCGACCGCAGGGTCTTCATCTGGTGGGCAGCCCGCGAGATAGTATGTCCCTTCAGAACGCATATGCACACCTGAAGGATCAATCGTCAGTGGAAGATCGCGATCTAAGGGCTCTTCTGCGTCAAAGATGAAGGTATAGCGCTTGCGAGGTTCAACAGGGATGTTGATACCCGCCATAGCCGCCGTGAGAGCTGCACGTGGGCCAGAGCAGTTCACAACCGTGCCGCATGTCACGACTTCACCAGAAGCCAGCGTGATGCTTTCCACTTTGGAACCGTCTACGGATTTGGTCATGGCGACCACTTCGTTTGTTAGGTATTCAACGCCGCGCTCGCGGGCTGAGCGTTTCCACCAGTCGAACAGTGTGTTGCCGTCGAAATAGCCCTCGTCGATTAGGTTGTGGTTGCCCACCAAGATGTCGTCGAGGTTATAAAACGGGTAATCGGTTTTAATTTCCTCAGCCGTCATGTGCTTGGTGCCTGCGCCCAGTTTCGCCTGAATCTCCTGGCCCTCTTTCAATGTGGCTGCAAATTCGTCGTTGTCGGCCAAATACATGTAGCCATAGCTTTGCAGCACCGGATTTGGCACGCCTTCGTCCCCACCCATGTATTTGCGAAAGTTTTTTACGAAATCTGCAGCGAATTGAGAGACTCGAATGTTTACCTCGTTTGAGAACTGCTGACGCATACAGCTGTTGGTGTGAGCCGTGGATGTAAATTCATATGTTGGGTCTTTTTCGACAACTAAGATGCTGCCATGAAAGTCGGGGTTTGTTGCCGTAAACCATGCAACCGATGATCCCAACATTGCGCCGCCCACGATAACGACGTCGTAGTTTGTCGCTTTTGGTGTTTGTAATTCGCTCATTAGACCATGTCTCCTGTGGCAATTGCGTCTTGGACGGCTGCGATATCATTCTCATTCATTCCATAATCACGTGCCGCTATCTCGGCTGAGATATAACCGCGGGCTAAATCACGTTTCACCAATGCTGGATCGCGTTCACTTGCAGGACCGTATCCAGCACCACCCGGGAAGGCCAAGATCACGCGTTTCCCATGAGCTACGAATTGTTTGCCCTTACCCTTCATTTTTGCGCCATCATTTTGTCTAATTGTTGTCGGAGCACCGCTTTTGCCACCTTGGCGACCGCGTGCAGGGTGATCAACGCGGTCAAACATCGCTTGGAAATCAAACTCATGTCCTTCTTGGGCACCAACTTCCATGTACTGACCTAAGCCACCACGGAATTTACCAGCCCCCCCGCTGTCAGGGCGCAACTCTTTACGCCAGATGATGACAGGGCCAGTGTGTTCTGTCGCCTCGATGGGCATTGTCATAACCCCAGATGGGAAGGCCGTTGCATTCAAGCCATCAAATTGTGGGCGTGCGCCAGAGCCACCCGAGTTAAAGGTCAGGACCTCAGCACGACGGGCACCAACCGTTGGTTCGGCATCCATGCGTGGGCGAACTGAAACTTGGAAGTTACATAAACAACCTGCGCCTTCGGCTGGGACAGTGTTTGGCAGCAACTGATCTAGTGCAGCGTAAATGGCATCGGGCACAAAATGGCCAACGATATGGCGTAGAGCCACAGGGGCAGGGTGCACTGCGTTCACGATAGAGTTTACAGGTGCTGTGATTTCAAACGGGGCCAAGGAGGCCGCGTTGTTCGGGATCTCAGGCGCAATCGCACATTTCAACGCGTAGCAGGCATAGGCTTTGGCATATACCAACGGGCAGTTGATGCCCTTCTTGTCCAAGCCAGAGGTGCCAGAAAAGTCAGACAGAATACGATCCTTTTCGATGCTCAGCTTCACCTTCAACGTGATCGGTGAGGCAAAACCATCCACGGTCATTTCCCCATCCGCAACACCTGGTGTCAGTGCGTTGATGCGCTCCAACGTGGCTCGGCGTGAGTTTTCGAGGATGAAACCGCCGATGCCATTGAGGTCATCAAGATTGAACTCTTCCATCATTTCGATCAGGCGACGATGTCCAATCTCATTACATGTAGTTAGCGCATAAATATCACCGACCAGTTGGTCTGGTTCCCGGACATTGCCCCGGACGATGCGGATTAAGGTTCGATCCACTTCACCACGATCCACCAGTTTCATGATCGGGATATAAAGACCCTCTTCATAAACGCTGGCCGCATCCGCACCAAAACCACGGCCACCGATGTCCACGATGTGCGCAGTGCAGCCAAAGAAGCCCACCAACTTGCCGTTGTGGAAAGACGGCGTCACGACGGTGATGTCATGTAAGTGGCCGGTGCCTTCCCACGGGTCGTTGGTGATATAGACGTCACCTTCAAAAATGTTCTCGCGCCCAATACGGCGGATAAAGTGACCAACAGCATCGGCCATCGCATTGACGTGACCGGGGGTACCTGTGACCGCTTGGGCCAACATTTGACCAGCGGTGTCATAGACGCCCGCCGATAAATCGCCCGCTTCGCGCACAGAGGTGGAGAATGCGGTGCGTACCAATGCTTGGGCTTGTTCTTCGACGATCGAAATCATGCGGTTCCACATGACCTGATAGGCGACGTTTGATGGGGTACTCATGCTCGCGCTCCTTTGGTGGTCATGTCGATTGTGCCGTCAGGCTGTGCTGTCACTTGGCGTGACGAAGGAACGATGATGGTGGTTTCATCCTCAGTAACGACGGCTGGACCTTGGACCGTTTGTCCTTCGATTATTTCGTCGCGTAGGACCACTTGGGCGTCTGTCACTGCTGCAAGAGCGGGATCAAATAGTGCGCGACGGTCCACAGAGGTTGCAGCACCCGCATCCGTAGCCAAAGAAATTTGGGGAACATGCTCTGTTGGAGTGGTCGCATTTACCGACCAGACGGTGATTTCAACGTCCATACCATCCACAGTTCGGCCAAATAAATATGCGTAATCCGTTTCGAATAATTCCAAAAACGTTGCTGCATCTGGTGCCATCGCTTGCTCTGCGGTCAAGTAAATTGGAATTTCCCAACCTTGGCCTGTGTAGCGCATATAAACTTTGAACTCGGACTTAATATCTGAGGCTGGGTCACATGACCGAACAAATCCTGTTGCCTCGTTCTGTAGTTCAGTGAGTAGTTGCTGGATCATTTTGGGCTTAAAGTCTGATAATTTCATGTACACAGAACGATTGGCTTCAAAACTAAATGGAGCGCGTAAAAAGCCGATTGCAGACCCAACCCCTGCTCCAGTTGGTACCAGCAAACGGTCAACGCCCAGTTTTTCACACAAACGACCAGCATGCAGTGGAGCGGCTCCACCAAACGCGATCATGGTGTATTCGGAAAGATCTTCGCCGTTTTCTACGGCGTGAACGCGGGCCGCATTGGCCATATTTTCGTCTACAACTTCGGCCAACCCGAAAGCCGCCGTTTGCGCATCCATATTCAACGGCTTGCCTAGTACATTGACCAAAGCATCCGCAGAGCTGTCTGCATGCAGTTGGATTGATCCACCAGCAAAGTTGTCAGGGTCGAGTCTGCCTAAAACTAAATCAGCATCGGTTACCGCTGGCTTGTCGCCGCCTTGGCCATAACAGGCTGGTCCAGGTTCCGATCCCGCGCTTTCAGGTCCAACCCGAATTTGGCGCATGGAGTCGATATGGGCGAGCGATCCGCCACCAGCGCCAATCTCGACCATATCAATCACAGGGATCGAAATCGGCATGCCTGATCCCTTTTTGAACCGATAGGTGCGGGCAACTTCAAAAACGCGCGATGTCTTTGGGGTTTGGTTCTTAATTAGGCAGATCTTGGCCGTGGTGCCGCCCATGTCGAACGATAGGACTTTGTCCAAACCATAACGGGCCGCGATGTTGGCGGCGAATACCGCACCGCCTGCCGGGCCAGATTCAACAAGACGCACTGGGAATTCTGCAGCGCTTTCGATAGAAATAATGCCACCACCAGAGTGCATTAGGAAGATTGAACAATCAGTGCCTTCATCCTCGAGGCGTCCTTTGAGACGACCCAAATAAGATTTCATCAATGGTTTGATATAGGCGTTGGCCACCACTGTATTGAAACGCTCATACTCACGCATCTGTGGGGAGACTTCAGAAGAAAGCGATACCATCACACCCGGAAGCTTCTCAGCTAAAACTTCACGCACCAAACGTTCGTGGTTTGGGTTGAGATAGGAGTGGATCAAGCCAACAGCGATACTGTCGTAACCAGCAAATTTGATTTCATCCGCGACGGCTTCAACTTCGGCGCGGTCTAGATTAATCAAAACACTACCTGTAGCGTCCACTCTCTCAGAAATCGTGAAACGACTTTGGCGCTGGATTAAGGGCTCGGGCAACGTCAGGTTCAGGTCATACTGCTCAAACCGGCTTTCAGTACGCATCTCGATGACATCGCGAAAACCTTCCGTGGTAATCAGCGCTGTTTTGGCACCGCGACGCTCGATCAAGGCGTTGGTTGCAAGGGTCGTGCCATGGATGATTTGACCAATATCTGCAGGGGAAATATTGGCCTTGATACAAACCTGATGCATGCCATCTATAATCGCGTTTTCAGGTGCGATGTAGGTTGTCAAAACCTTGGTTGAAAATTGTTGCCCCTCTACCTCAATAACCACGTCGGTAAAGGTTCCGCCGATGTCGACGCCCATACGAATTGCGCTGTTGTCCATGTCTACTGAATTCCCTGTGAGTTTGGGTCTGTTTTCTCAAATTAAGGCGAGTCAGTAGATCAAATCAAATTGTTAAATTCGATAGTAAGGATAAGGAAAGTTTATCCTATTTTTTGTGGAAATCCGCCATTTTTTTTGCGATCTTAGCGGCTTGGGGGACAAAACTGGGTGCGCGATCCGCATCAAAACGTGCAAAGAATTCCAAATCTTCTGGCTGCCATTGGTAACCAATCTGGATCAAGTCACCGCTGTTCAGCTCTTTAGTAACCATTGCGGCAGGAAGGGTGGCAACGCCCATGCCGTTCAGCGTCATGTATAAGCAGGCTGCTAAATTACTGGATGGAACAAGGCGAACATTCAAATCTTTTCGGCGTGCAAAATGCGCAGCGGTTTCGGTGTAGAGTCTCGTGTCACGACTGTGGGTTAATATAGGATGCTGAGCGATGTGGTCCATTGTGGGGTTCTGTATTCCACGTAAACTAAGACTGCGTGAGGCGACCCAAACAAGTGGATAGTCCCCAAGTGGAATTTCTCCAGTCATTTGTTGGCGAAAAGGGCCGTTTTGCAATGCAAGGTCGAGGGTGCGCGCGGCTAGCTCACGTTCCAAGTTCACCGACAGATCAACGGTAAGTTCGACATGCAGCTGTGGAAACGTATTGCTTAGGGCTTTGAGGAAATCACTGAGCCATGTGTGAACGATCATTTCAGTTACGCCAAGGCGCAAAGTGCCGTCGATCAGGCTGGGTTCTGCAGCTGCGTCAGCAAAGGCATCTGCCGTGCGCAAAACCTTTCTGGCGTATTCTAGCATCTGGATTCCTTTGGATGTCAGGCGCACAGACCCTGCATCACGTTCCATCAACTTGCGTTTCATAGTCCCTTCAAGCAGTGCGATGCGTGACGAAACATTGGGTTGTGTTGTGTTTAAGCGATCCGCGGCTTTGCGAAAGCTGCCGAGGTCTGCGACCCAGACAAAGGCCTCAAGCTGTTTTAGGTTAATTTTCACACGTCACATCTATCAGGTTTATTAATCATACGCAGATTAGTGGATAAATTTACTTAGTGAAAGGGGGGCGGCAGGCAGAGCATTTTTCCTAGTTGCGATTTATTCTCAATTGGGATACCTATTGCGAATAGTTCGCATGTAGCGTCACATGTTGGCACCATTCCTTTGAAAGGCGAGTTGATATGCAACGGATTACTTTGGGACTTTGTTCTCTCGCAATAAGCGCTGCATTCGCGTCTCCAACTCTAGCAGCTGACGACAAATTCAAGGCAGTCACCACATTTACAGTGATCGCCGATATGGCTCGTAACGTGGCGGGGGACGCCGCCATTGTGGAAAGTGTGACTAAGGCTGGTGCCGAAATTCACGGCTATCAACCGACGCCTCGCGACATCATCCGCGCCCAAGGTGCTGATTTGATTCTTTGGAACGGATTGAACCTTGAACTGTGGTTCGAACAGTTTTTCTCTAATCTATCAGAAGTGCCAAGTGTCACCCTGACTGATGGTGTTGACCCGATGAGTATCACCGGTGGTGAATACGATGGTAAGCCAAATCCACATGCGTGGATGAGCACGACCAGCGCCATGATATACGTGGACAACATTCGCGATGCTTTTGTGCAGCATGACGCTGAAAACGCGGCGATCTACACAGCTAACGCCGAGGCGTATAAGAAAGAAATTGTTGAGGCGATCAAACCGCTTGAAGAAGCTATCTTGAACGTGCCTGAAGCGGAGCGCTGGTTGGTGAGTTGTGAAGGGGCGTTTAGCTATCTTGCACGTGATTTTGATATGAAGGAGCTCTATCTTTGGCCGATCAACGCTGATCAACAAGGTACACCACAACAGGTGCGCAAGGTAATCGACGGGGTGCGTGCAAATAATATTCCAACCGTATTCTGTGAAAGCACGGTCAGCCAATCACCCGCCGAACAAGTCGCGCGTGAGACAGATGCGACATACGGTGGTGTTTTATACGTGGATAGCCTGACAGAGATGGATGGTGCAGTGCCGACCTATATCGATCTGTTGCGTGTAACGATCGAAACAATTTCGACTGGATTGACTAAATGAACGCCACAACTGGCATCACCGCCAATGACGTAACAGTCACCTACCGCAATGGTCACACGGCCCTACGCAACGCTAGCTTTGAAATCCCCACTGGAACGATTACCGCGCTCGTCGGTGTAAACGGCGCAGGAAAATCCACGCTTTTCAAGGCGATTATGGGCTTTGTCCCCGCCGCCAAAGGCGAGATCACTGTGTTGGGGATGCCTGTCAAAGATGCATTGCGCCAAAACATCGTTGCCTATGTGCCCCAGTCTGAAGAAGTCGATTGGAGCTTTCCTGTACTTGTCGAAGACGTGGTGATGATGGGGCGCTATGGTCACATGGGATTCCTGCGCCGTCCGTCGCAATTGGATCACGATGTGGTCACATCATCCCTCGAACGCGTCAATATGATCGAATTCCGCCACCGCCAAATTGGCGAGTTGTCAGGCGGTCAACGCAAACGCGTCTTCTTGGCCCGTGCCTTGGCACAGGAGGGCAAGGTTGTTTTGCTGGATGAGCCCTTTACTGGTGTGGACGTTCAAACCGAGGATGCAATCATCAGGCTGTTGCGTGAAATGCGCGATGAAGGGCGGGTTATGTTGGTTTCAACTCACAACCTTGGCTCTGTCCCTGAATTCTGTGACCGGACTGTTTTGGTTAAAGAAACCGTGCTGGCCTATGGGCTGACCGAAACTACTTTTACACACGACAATCTAGAACTGGCTTTTGGTGGCGTACTGCGCCACTTCGTTCTTGGTGGAGCCGATCTGCACGACGATGAAGATGGCCGGACAATCCGCGTGATCACTGATGATGAACGTCCATTTGTTGTGTACAGCAATGAGAAGGGCACCAAAAAGTGATCGAAACATTGCTTTTGCCCTTTACCTATAACTACATGTTCAACGCCATGTGGGTCAGCGCACTTGTTGGCGGTGTCTGTGCATTTCTTTCGGCCTATCTGATGCTAAAGGGATGGTCACTAATCGGTGACGCGCTTAGCCACTCTATCGTACCCGGCGTTGCAGGGGCCTATATGTTGGGCCTGCCATTTGCGCTGGGCGCATTTGCGGCGGGCGGATTGGCGGCTGGTGCCATGCTGTTTCTCAACCAAAGATCGGGCTTGAAAGAGGACACTATTATTGGGCTGATCTTTACGTCGTTCTTTGGTTTGGGATTATTCATGGTCTCGCTGTCACCCACATCTGTGAGCATCCAAACCATTACAATGGGCAACATCCTTGCCATCACACCATCTGACACACTTCAACTGGCGATCATCGGTTTCGTGACCCTCGCGATCCTGCTGGCCAAATGGAAGGACTTGATGGTCACCTTCTTTGACGAAAACCACGCACGCTCCATTGGGTTAAAGCCGGACTTGTTAAAGGTTGTGTTCTTCACATTGCTATCCGCATCCTGTGTCGCGGCCCTGCAAACCGTTGGCGCCTTCCTCGTGATCGCGATGGTCGTCACACCGGGGGCTACGGCCTATCTGTTGACAGACCGTTTCCCGCGCTTGCTGATGCTCAGCGTTGCACTTGGGGCAGGGACAAGCTTTTTCGGGGCCTACCTCAGCTTCTTTGTGGATGGGGCCACGGGTGGTTTGATCGTTTCATTGCAAACCGTGATCTTCTTAATCGCGTTTTTCTTCGCACCTAAACACGGCTATATTGCCGCCCGCCGCCGCGCAGCTGCAGCGTTGGTGTCATGATGATGAATGAACTGCTTCTACCGTTCCAATTTGCGTTTATGAACAGCGCGTTCCTGATCGTGACGATCATCGCAGTGCCAACCAGCTTGCTGTCTTGCTTCCTTGTGCTCAAAGGGTGGTCCCTAATGGGGGATGCTATCAGTCACGCGGTATTACCTGGTGTCGTGATCGCCTATATCATCGGTATTCCGCTGATTATCGGAGCGTTTTTTGCAGGTATGTTCTGTGCTCTCGCCACGGGTTTTCTGTCTGAGAACAGTCGCGTGAAACAAGACACGGTAATGGGTATAGTGTTCTCAGGAATGTTCGGTTTTGGGATAGTTTTGTACACTAAGATTACTACAGACGTGCATCTGGATCATATTCTGTTTGGCAATATGTTGGGTGTCGAGGCAACCGATCTGTGGACCGCTGGTCTGATTGCGGCCTTCGTTGCTGCTGTTGTGATTGCTAAGCGCCAAGACCTGCTGTTGCACGCCTTTGATCCGATACAGGCCCAAGCAGTTGGCCTGCAGGTTAAATGGCTGCACTATGGATTGTTGTCGATGATTTCGCTTACGATTGTGGCAACGCTTTCAGCGGTAGGAATAATTCTATCAATCGGTTTATTAATTGCACCAGGGGCGATTGCATATTTGTTAACGAACCAGTTCAAACGCATGTTGCCGATTGCGATTGGGGTCACTGTATTCTCTGGAATATTGGGCGTTTACGTTAGCTTCTTTATCGACAGCGCACCCGCGCCGACGATCATTTTGATCCTAACGATTATTTTCATTGGCGCGTTTATTCGTTCAAATATGCGGTCTAAGCAAGTAGCTTAAGCCTCTTCAACAAGCCCACTAGCTTTGACCCAGTCACCGATACCGCCAATGTCGGTCACATTTGTGTAGCCCATGTCGAGTAAGGTCTTACCGGCCAATGCCACTTGTCCACCAGCTGCGCAAACTAGATAGACTTCAGCATCCTTGGTGAGTGCTTTGTTGTTAGCAGCGGTTGCTGGATCAGCCATGAATTCAAGCATGCCACGGGGAATCTGTTGCGCGCCTTTGACCGTGCTTTTCCCGCGATGGCAGAGCTGTCGCGCACGTTAACGAAAACGACTGCAGCATGCGCGTGACGGGCTACTGCTTCATCGGCTGGGATGCGTGGAACTGCCGCGTTTGCCGCTTCCATGTAGGATTTTGAAGTATGCATGATGGTGTCCTTTGAAAACCTATTTGCGCTAGAGCACAGATAGGTAGGGGCGTGCCTCCAATCCACTGGCTAAGGCAAGGGAATTGGGCCTGCATCTTTGGGCTGGGCATAGCCGCGTGCAAATGCGGGACGCGCTGCCAGTTCAAGATACCAGCGTTTTACATTCGGGAAGTCGTTTAGGTCGACTTGATGATATTCGAACCGCGAAGCCCATGGCCATGTTGCAAAGTCCGCAATGCTGAGTGTGCTGATGATATATGGGGAAGTGGCGAGGTGGCTATCTAAAACCCCGTAAAGGCGCAATGTTTCAGCATGATAGCGTTGCTCTGAATATTCAGATTTACCTTTGTTGTATTTTAAGAAATGGTGCGCTTGGCCGATCATCGGACCAAATCCACCCATTTGCCACATTAACCACTGCATCATCTGCCAGTATTCGTGGCTCCCATATTCAGGTGCGAAAAGGTTGGTTTTTTCGGCGAGGTACATTAGGATTGCACCAGATTCAAAGATGGAGTTATCCTCGTCAACAATTGCAGGGATGCGATTGTTTGGGCTGATTTTTAAAAAATCAGGCGCGAATTGCTCGTCTTTGGTAATGTCGATGGCATGGCTTTTGTACTCCAATCCCATTTCTTCCAATGCGATCGAGATTTTACGCCCATTCGGGGTTGTCCATGAATAAAGGTCTATCATTTCAGGTCCTTGGTTTGTGCGGTCTGTGCCATCAATTCAAACAATGGCGTAACGGATGATGCATCTGCAATACCTTGGGCTAAGGTTAAAAACTGTTCTGACCAAATTTTACCTAATACGGGCATTGTAAGACCGTGGAACTTATCCCAAATCACTTGATCAGGAACCTTGTTCTCTGGGTCACCCTGGGCCTCAGTATCGCGTGAGGACAGGATACGTCCGTCCTGCAGGTGGAAATGGGTGCGCGCAAAGCGACGGGCGGGGAAGGCGTCGTTAAATGCGTCGTCCTCGACAATCTCAACAGTCTTGGCCAACCTGATAATTTGTGGGTCGTTGAGGCCATCACTTGTGACCTCGGCCACACCGATCGTACCACGCACAACTGCTGCAGCGACTGAAAACGGTAGCGAGTATTGCGCCTGCTCAGTTGTTGTGGGGATAGCGGCAAGGCGTTTTGCCTCATGAAATGTTTCTACTTTGATCGTTGCGATCTCATCGACACTGATACCGTGGTCACGGACCAAGGCCAACGCTCCCTCCACAGCAGGCTGAGCCCAGCGGCAAATGGGATACAGCTTGATATATTGCTGCTCAATGTACCAGTTCTGCCCCAAGTCATCCCAATATTCCGATAACTCAGGGTCTTCCATGGTGATCGCTGGGGCACCGGTAAACCCGTCCTGTGCAAGGTAAGCTGCCGAAACCCCAGCCATTGCGCCCCAACCAGAGCCGTCTTTGAGCATCGTGGGTGCATCAATGACACGCATCATCTGACTGCGTGGACCGTGATATTCTGCAATGCCAAGCGCCTCACGAGTTTGGTTCTTGGTCAACTTCAATTGCCGTGCAGTCAATGCAGCTGCCGCCAAAGAAATCCATGCGCCTGAAGTGTGAAAATCGCAGGCACTTGCATGTAAGGCAATACCGGCCCGGGTACCGATTTCGTATCCAATTACGATGGAAGTTAGAAATTCTTTGGGGTCATCAATTCCTTCTGCCTGCATGACTGCGATCAATGAAGGGAAGACGCCGCAGCCCACATGGCCCTTGGTCAATTTCATACCGTCATGGGCATCCAGCGCATCGATTGTCATACCATTGGCAAGTGCTGCTCCTGCAGCGCTGGCTTTGCGGCCGTCTTGCCAAAGGATTGCGTCTGTTCCGCAAAACTGGCGTACCGCATGGTTGTGAATGATGCTTGCTAGTTGGGTTTGCGACCCGCCAACGGCCACACCTAAGGTGTCTACCAGACAGCGAATGGCCTCATGGATTGTGGCGATAGGTAGATCGTCAAACCCAGTGTCGAGGATGAAGTCTACTGCCGACATGTGCATTGTCCCTTATGCGTAAAAACTGCGGAAGGCTGTGATAGCTGCCTCTAATCCCGCATCATCAATGTCGCGGTGCATTACCATCCTTATCGTAGGATGTTGTCCACCAATGCGCACACCTTTAGCCTCCATATGGGCATGTAATGCGTTATGTTGGCTTGCGTTGGGTGTGAAAAACACCATGTTCGTACCGCTGTAAACATTTCCAACATCCAAGTCATGCAAAGCATCGGCCAATTGAGCTGCGCGGTCATGATCCACGGGCATAAGCGACAAATGATGATCTAGCGCATGTGTTGCGGCAGCGGCCAAGACGCCCGCCTGTCGCAATCCCCCACCCAAGATTTTGCGATTGCGCCTAGCCCTTGCGATAATGGCGTGGCTACCAACCAAAATCGAACCAACTGGTGCGCCCAATCCCTTTGAAAAGCAGACGGAAACACTGTCGGCGCAATCAGCTAGTTCTTTAGCAATGCACTTAAGTTCAGTTACTGCATTAAAAAAGCGCGCGCCGTCTAAATGAACGGATAGTCCAGCGTCCCATGCCGCCTGTGCGGGGGAGCGCATCTTTTCCAAGGAAATGGCCTTGCCGCCAACTGTATTTTCCAAGCACAATAAGCGACTGCGTGCGTAGTGTGGGTCGTCATCTTTAACCGCACCTTTGACTTGCTCTGCTGAAACGGCGTTACCGTCGTCCACGGGGATCGCATGCATCGAAACGCCTGCCAGAACCGAAGCACCAGCGGCTTCATCAGCATAAATGTGATAAGCGTCGCCAACTATCAATTCGTCCCCACGGCCACAGTGTGCCATGATTGCGCAAAGGTTACTTTGTGTACCGCTGGAAACAAACATGGCGGCGTCTTTCCCAAGCAAGCCTGCCATGCGGTATTCAAGAGCAATAATGCTGGGATCTTCGCCGTAAACGTCATCACCAACTTCAGCGGCGGCCATTGCCGAGCGCATCGCGTCGTCGGGGCAGGTGACGGTATCACTACGTAAATCACAGACAATTGAGTTACGGATACCGCTATCCATTGGACCATAAGTGCTCATTTAGTGACCTGAGTGTAGGCAAGGGCAGCAACGATATGCACGCGCGATGTGTCGCCGCCATTTAACGCGGTGTGATAACCACGGGTGTCTGTGAAGTAGACAGACCCATCAGCTGGCAAGTGGGTCACATGGTGATTGACCACAAACAACGACCCTGGATTCGTTGTCACAGGAATGTGCAAACGTGGCTCTGGATCACGGTGCCAAGAATTGCAGTTGTACTGGCCTTTGGCCAACACACGGGTGCGTCCAATTGGAAAGCGTTTGGTTAGTTCTTCGTGAACGTATTCAAAGTATGTGCCTTTGAATTTTGGGTTGAATTCGGAAAAGTCGATTTCCGGCACCAAATCTTCACGGGCTTCTTCAACGTATCGCGCATCGCCACGCAACCAGTAACGACCAGAAAGATCGTTTTCTGTCCATTCAGTTTGACCAGGTCGTTGGGTGAGGGGGAGGGCGGCAAACCCTTGATCTTGCATTCCGCCCTTGAAGGCTTCGCGTGCCAAACATTCGTCTAGTGCCGCGCGCAATTCATCAATATCAAACTTGAGTTCAAGTTTTTGAATGCCGGGGCCAGGAAGAAAGTCCGCGACCGAAGTTGTCTCGGGCGTGGTCTGCATCCAGTTCGTAATAGATTGTACATCGTTATCATCTATTGCTGCGCTAAAACCCATGGTCGTGATCCTTCAATCAAATAGGTATTTGATCACGACGTTAGGGGAGCATTCGCTTTTGCGGAAGTCTGTATTTTTACAGTTTGATAATTAACGCCGTTACGCGATGATCTTGTTTATGGCCGCGCTGAGCGCTATGCTGATCACATTGATCTCACCCATAGCATCAATACGCTGTAATGCACCGTTGTCCTCATAATAGCTGATCAATGGCGCAGTTTGCGTGTGATAGGCTGCCAATCGTCCACTCACGGTTTCAGCGTTGTCATCTGTACGGCGCTTCATTTTTGTTCCGCCACACCCGTCACAAACACCGTCTTGTGCAGGAACTTTGAAGCTGTCGTGGTATCCTTCACCGCAGCCTCCACAGGTGTAGCGTCCTGCGACGCGTTCGACCATTGCTGCATCATCTACTTCAAGACTGATTGCTGCGTCTATTTTTTGGCCGTTTTCTGCTAGTAATTCATCCAATGCAGCAGCCTGTACAGCCGTGCGCGGAAAACCATCCAAAATCACGCCTTTGGCGCAATCAGCGTTAGCGATGCGGTCGCGCAAGATATCGATTACAATTTGGTCGCTGACCAGCGCACCAGCTTTCATAACGGCGTCAGCGGCTTGTCCCGCGGGGGTTCCTGCGGCAACTGCTGCGCGCAGCAGATCGCCGGTGGACAGTTGAACAAGGCCGAATTGCTTTTCTAGCATCCGCGCTTGGGTACCTTTGCCAGCACCGGGCGGGCCGAGTAGGATTAGAACAGGTGAGGTATTCATAGCGTACTTCCTTTGGTCAATGGTGTTCGCTGGACTTATGCGGCAAACACCATCGGGATCATTTAGCCGCCCATACGGTTTTCAATGAGGTCATCAACAACGGTTGGATCAGCCAAGGTTGAAGTGTCGCCCAATGCGCCAAAGTCGTTCTCTGCAATCTTGCGCAAGATACGGCGCATGATTTTACCTGAACGGGTTTTTGGCAGACCAGGTGCCCACTGGATTAGGTCAGGTGTTGCGATTGGACCAATTTCTTTACGGACCCAGTTGCGCAGTTCAACACGCAGCTCGTCAGTCGGGGTTTCGCCATTCATTAATGTGACGTAGCAATAAATGCCTTGCCCTTTGATATCATGGGGATAGCCAACAACAGCCGCTTCCGCAACTTGTGGGTGTGCCACTAGTGCGCTTTCAACTTCGGCCGTTCCCATTCGGTGGCCGGATACGTTGATTACGTCATCGACGCGACCTGTAATCCAATAGTCGCCGTCTGCATCTCGTTTGCAGCCGTCACCGGTGAAGTAGTAACCTTCATAATCCGCAAAATACGTCTTTTCAAAGCGTTCGTGATCGCCCCAAACCGATCGCATTTGGCCGGGCCAGCTGTCTTTGATGCATAAGACACCTTCGACATCGTTGCCCTCAATAATTTCACTACTTGCCGGTTCAAGAACCACAGGTTCAATGCCAAAGAACGGCTTCATCGCAGAACCTGGCTTCGTTGCATGTGCTCCTGGCAATGGTGTCATCAGGTGACCACCTGTTTCTGTTTGCCACCATGTGTCAACGATTGGGCAGATGCCGCCACCAACAATTTCGTTGTACCAGTTCCAGGCTTCTGGATTAATAGGTTCACCCACTGTACCAAGGATACGTAGACTACTTAGATCACATTTCTTAACAAAGTCATCACCTTGCGCCATCAATGCGCGGATAGCAGTTGGCGCTGTGTAGAACTGTGCCACTTTGTGTTTTTCACAAACCTGCCAGAAGCGAGAAGCATCTGGGTAAGTAGGAACACCTTCAAACATTACAGTGGTCGCACCATTCGCAAGTGGACCATAAACGATATAGCTGTGGCCTGTGACCCAGCCGACATCAGCGGTACACCAATACACGTCGCCGTTTTTATAATCGAAGGTGATTTCGTGGGTCATTGCGGCGTAAACGATATAACCGCCGGTGGAGTGGACCACGCCTTTTGGCATACCTGTCGAACCGGAGGTGTATAGAATGAACAGCGGATCTTCAGCATTCATCTCTTCTGGTGCACAATCAGATGATGCCGCTGGGCTCAGCACATTGTAATCGCGATCACGTGCTTCGTTCCACGCAACTTCGCCACCTGTGCGGCGCACAACTAGGCATTGAACAGTCGCGTCACAGTCAGCCAGCGCTTTGTCTGCGTTCGCTTTAAGTGGGGTATTGCGGCCACCACGTGGGGCCTCATCTGCAGTGATTACAACCTTAGCTTCAGAACCGTTCACACGTGCGGATAATGCATCAGGAGAGAATCCAGCGAACACGATAGAGTGGATCGCGCCGATCCGCGCACATGCAAGCATGGCATAGGCCGCTTCAGGGATCATTGGCATGTAAATGACAACACGATCGCCTTTGCCGACACCAAGATCTTTCAAGACATTCGCCATTTTGCAAACCGAGGAGTGTAACTGCTTGTAAGTAATGTGCAGGGCTTCGTCTGTTGGGCTGTCTGGTTCCCAGATGATCGCAGTTTGATCACCGCGAGTTTCCAAGTGACGGTCAATACAGTTGGCTGCTACGTTCAATGTGCCATCAGCGTACCAATTTATTGATACGTTGCCCAAAGCATAGTTGACGTCTTTGACCTGAGTATACGGTTTGATCCAATCGATGCGTTTGCCGTGCTCCCCCCAAAATGCGTCTGGATCAGCAATGGACGCGGCGTACATGGCATCATATTTTGCTGCGTCGACATTGGCATTTTCTGACATTTCTGCGGACGGGGGATATGTTTTGGATTGGGTCTCAGACATTGTTGGCGCCTCTCTAATGGCCGTGCCCTTTTGGGGCATTCATTGATCAAGCGTAGGTCTGAATGCGTCACTCCCACGCAGTTCATTACTGATCGTTCGGCGAGATCATACCGCGAATTGAAAAGAAGGGAATAAGAGACTGGAATATAAGGAGTTCGCTGTAAAGTTTTTTCTGAGGTAGAACTTATTTTGTAAATTAATATGGAATTTATTGTAAATATTGTTATATTTTCGGAGGATTGGATGTCAAGGATCTGCCAAGAAACATGACTAATGATACAATTTAAATCCTGATCTTTACTAAGCGAAAGTTAAAAAGGCTGTTAAATGTGTAAAGCTATTCTCTTTGCTGCGCTATCCTGTGCAGCGCCATTTTGTAGAATCGGCTATGTTTCCAGAGCGCTCTAAGCGCAGAAAAGAAGATCCTCAGTTTGTGGAATATCTTAAGATAATTTTACATATTGTCGGCGATGGGACCCAAAATAACATAAATTATCGATGTAAAATGGACTGGAAATTCAATTTGTATTACTCCGATGGCAGCAGCATTTGGTTTTCTTTCAATGGCAGCGACAGCAGACCCTTTTGATGGCTTTTGGAGCGGCACCGCAGAATGTAACCCAAAACGTAAATAGGGAATTCCAATTTTTAATAACGAGTGGGTTAGTGTAATGGATGACAAAATTTGCACGATGGTCCGCGCCACTCTAATTCGGGTTATGGAAAAAACGGTGCTTTACGATTTTGAGTGTAATTCCGAAGGAACGGTTTAGAATGGTTCCCGCATTTTGTTTTCGATTACCTCAAGAGGTCAATTACTAGTGTATAACCAAGGTCACGTAGCTTTGCGTTAGCGCTGTAAATAATATAGCATAACTCCATACAAAACACGGTTTTACGGGTCGGTAGACATAGGCACTTACTGACTGTTGACCCGAATACGCTCATGGCTTTTTTAGACGTTTTTGATTGGGCTAAATCCCCGTCTGTGCACAATATTTAAGCACCGTCAGAAAATCAGCGTTCACTCCTTTGTTTGATCTACTTCGCGTAATAACACTTGGCAGAAGGTCAGCCTCACGTTAGCCTCTTTGATGTCGAAACACCGCACCTTAGCTGTCAGTTTCGCATACTTGGGAGAGTACAATGAACAAATTCATATTGGGTGCTGTTGCATCCACAGTCTCGTTTACATTCGCACTGGAAGCGGCTGCGACCGAATGGAACGTATCTGTCTGGGGCAAGCGCCGCGCATTTACTGAGCACGTTGAGAAGCTGGCTGAGTTGGTCTCGGAGAAGACCAATGGCGAGTTCACAATGAACGTGAGCTATGGTGGTCTGTCCAAGAACCGTGAAAACCTTGATGGAATCAGCATTGGTGCATTTGAGATGGCACAGTTCTGTGCTGGTTATCATCGCGACAAAAACCGTGTTGTAACTGTTTTGGAGCTACCATTCTTGGGCGTTGAAAACTTAGCGCAAGAAGTTGCGGTGTCCGCCGCAGTTTACGCACACCCAGCTGCGGCTGAGGAAATGGCGCAATGGAACGCTAAGCTGTTGATGACCTCACCTATGCCACAATACAACTTGGTCGGTACAGGCGAGCCTAGGCAGACTTTGGCTGACTTTGAAGGTATGCGCGTTCGTGCAACTGGTGGTATCGGCAAAGCATTCTCGGCGGTTGGTGGTGTTCCAACATCTGTAACAGCGACTGAAGCATACCAAGCCATGGAAGGTGGATTGGTCGATACGGTTGCGTTTGCACAGCACGCGCACCTGTCATTTGGCACAATCAATCAAGCGACTTGGTGGACTGCTAACCTGAACCCAGGCACCGTGAACTGCCCAGTTGTTGTGAACATCGATGCTTATGATGATCTCTCCGATGCAGAACGTAAAGCACTTGATAGCTCAATCCCAGAAGCGTTGGATCACTATTTGGCCAACTACGGTGAATTGTTGGGCCGTTGGGATGCTGTGTTGGAAGAAAAAGGCGTTCAAAAGGTTGAAATCAGCGATGATGTTATCGCCGAGTTCCGCGCGAAGGCCGCTGATCCGATCCGCGACGAGTGGATCGCAGACATGGAAGCGCAAGGCCTACCAGGCCAAGAGCTATATGACCTAGTTGTGAAGACCTTGGCAAAAGCCAAAGCCGCAAACTGAGCATTTATTCCTATCAATAGGCCGTCCCGTACATTCGGGGCGGCCTAACTATCTGAGATATACTCGGGGGGAGTAGACCAATGGCGGGATCAGCTGCGGTACTGGAGGATTCCAGTCTGCTTAGTAGATTGGATCGGGCATTGTTGCCGCTGGAGCGTTTCTGCGCTTTGATCAGCGGCCTTGCGATTTTTTCACTAATGTTCTTGGCCGCGTACTCCGTCACGACCCGCAAATTCTTTGGTGCTCCGATGATGGGCTATGTTGACTTGATTGAGAGTGCGATGCCAATTATCGCGATTATGGGCGTGGCCTATGTACAACGCGACGGCACGCACATCCGTATGGATATGCTGGTTTCCAAGTTACGTGGTCGAACTCTTTGGTTGTTTGAGTTGATTTCGGTCTTAATGATCTTGATCCTCATGGTTGCTCTGACTTGGGGATCTTGGGATCACTTCATGCGTTCTTTCGACTGTGCACGCCCGCTGTGTAGTAAAGACAGCACCACGGATATCTATCTGCCACTTTGGCCATCAAAACTGGTTGTTCCGTTCGCGTTTGGCGTCTTATCACTACGTTTGTTATTACAGGCATGGGGTTTTGCGCGCGCATTTGTGTTCGGCCTCGAAAACCCTGCTGGTGTCCCATTAAACTTGACGGTGGCTGAACAGGCGGCAATCGAAGCACGCGCACTTGAGGGAGCTGACTGATGGATAGCATTTCAATTGGATTGTGGGTCAGTGGCGGTATGTTGGTCATGGTGCTATTAGGTATGCGCGTTGCCTTCGCCGCAGGCATGGCTGGTTTTGTAGGTCTCGTTTGGCTGCGATGGAATGGGTACGATTATGACCCTGAAAAATTTGGAAAAGCTCTGCAGGTCAGTGTGCGCATTGCAGGCCTAACACCTCAGTCAAAAGTTAGTGCCAATGTTTTATCTTTGATTCCTGTATTTATTTTGATCGGGTATTTGGCTTATTACGCAAAGCTTACCACCGCTTTGTTCGAAGCGTGTAAACGTTGGTTTGCTTGGGTTCCGGGCGGCTTGGCCGTGTCAACAGTATTTGCGACCGCAGGTTTTGCAGCGGTGTCTGGTGCATCTGTTGCTACGGCCGCTGTTTTTGCTCGCATCGCGATCCCCGAAATGCTGAAGATCGGGTATAACAAACAATTTGCAGCCGGTGTTGTTGCAGCAGGAGGTACGCTCGCCTCGCTTATTCCACCGTCAGCAATTCTTGTTATCTATGCGATCATTGTTGAACAAGACGTGGGAAAGCTCTTGCTTGCAGGTTTCATTCCAGGCGCGTTTTCTGCAATTGTTTATGCTGTTTTGATTATTGGCATTGCGATGACATTTAAAAATGTGGGCCCCCCAGTTAGAGGATTTACATGGAAGCAGCGCTTTGAATCGTTGCCACCTGCTTTGCCAATTGTTTTGGTCGTCGTGATCATTATTTTCTTTGTCTATAATCCTTTTGGTGACGCTTGGGGTACCCCAACTGAGGGTGGCGCGATTGGTGCGTTCATCGTGTTTATGATGGCGTTGTATCGCGGCATGCGTTGGGGTCAGCTGAAAGAGGCATTGCTTGAAACAGCCAAACTAACTGTGATGATCTTCACCATCATTTGGGGCGTTTTGATCTATGTACGCTTCCTTGGGTTCGCAAAACTGCCGGATGCGTTTTCAGACTGGATCGTTTCGTTGGATATGGCCCCACTTGTCATCCTGATCTGTATACTATTGGCTTATGCCGTCTTGGGTATGTTCATGGATGCAATTGGAATGCTGCTGCTGACTTTGCCCGTGGTTTACCCAGCCGTCATGGCATTGAACGGTGGCGAATACGTTACTGCAGCTGACAGTGCGTTTGGAATGTCTGGCCCGATGTGTGCTATTTGGTTTGGGATATTGGTGGTTAAAATGGCTGAGTTCTGTTTGATAACGCCACCCATTGGTCTAAACTGCTTTGTGGTTGCAGGTGTGCGTGATGACTTAACTGTTCAGGATGTATTCAAGGGTGTGATGCCTTTCTTCTTAGCCGATGCTGTGACGATCGCGCTGTTGGTATCGTTTCCTGGAATAGTTCTTTGGTTGCCATCTTTGGTTGGAAGCTAATGCTCTGGAGGGATGATTTCTTTTTAGAAAATCATATGAAGGATTTATGAACTTGTGGTCAAAGAGCCGTTAAAAATCGTTAATTCTGACTTTTCTTGATCGTCATTAAAGTCAGATTTTCAACTATGAATTCCCCACTTTCTAGAGGGTACTGATAATGAATTTATCGAAGTGGCCACTTTCGACGTGGTGTTTTCAATGGTAACCAAAAGTGTTTTTCGGGTAGGT
>Ga0209712_10000641_pt1 | contig 30473 bp, 27 predicted proteins | sample ArcOceMetagenome_FD_187443 | JGI IMG/M metagenome (GOLD analysis project Ga0209712, IMG submission 187443) | Marine eukaryotic phytoplankton communities from Arctic Ocean - Arctic Ocean - Greenland ARC118M Metagenome (SPAdes) (version 2) | ecosystem: Environmental > Aquatic > Marine > Oceanic...
AACGCTTGATGTCAGCGGTTAAATCGTCACTGCCCGCTACTTTAGCAAACGGTGAATCATCTAATTGTTTAAAACCTTCATCGATTAAATCTTTACCGCGAATAAACAAGTGCACTATCTCAGCACTGGTTTGCACATGGTAAGCACGTAAATCAATGGCAAACGTTTCTAATACTGCAGCGATATCACCAATGGACTCAATGCGTGCCATATGGGCACTGCCTTTTAACGTATGTAGAGCACGTTGCAATTCATCTGTGATTGGCGATTGGTAATCGTCTTGCTGTGATTGTGCGATAAAATCTTGCACAACATTTAAATGAGATTCTACTTCTGAACTAAATACTTCAAGCAGTGCAGGGTCTAAACCCTCTTCTAAACTTGTTGTATCTTGAACCTCTTCAATTATTTCAGGGGCAGCCGCTTCAAGTTTCTGTTCCGCAGTTTCCCACGGTCCCATGTTTTCCCCTTTGGAAATACCATGGGCGTAAGCTTGAATAGCATCAATATCCACATTGGATTTTTGACGGGTTTCAAATGCCTTGATTAGCGCAGGAATCTGGGTGATTGTGTAATCAACAATATCAAAGAATTCTTGGCTTAACTCGACAGTTTTATCTATCAAGCGATTGAACATATTCTCAATCGCCCAAGCGGTCTCACCAATGCTTTCAGCACTTACCATACGTCCACTGCCTTTTAAGGTGTGGAACGCACGACGTGTGGTTGTTAAGGCTTCTTCATCTTGAGGGTTGGCCTTAAACTGAGGCCAGTATTCTTCAATTGTTTCAAATACTTCTTGCGCTTCTTCTAAGAAAATCTCGATGATTTCATCATCAATCAAATCGTCATCATCGTCCATATCTGTAAGCGGTTGAGTAACAACAGGCTCAGCTGTGGGTGTTTCAAGAATCAGCTCTTCTAATAAGGTTTCTGTGCTATCGGACATGTCCAAGCTGATGTCATCATCAGTGTCATCCGTTAACGGCTCTAACGAAATATCCGCTAGAGTAATCTCTTCGTTTTTAGGCGCTTCTTCTGGAAGCTCTAACGAGATTTCTTCAAATGATTCATCGTTACTTTCTGGTAACTCAAGCGTAATATCATCTACTGAAGATTCTTCAACTGGAGTTGCCTGCTCGATCTGAACCGGCTCCATTTCACTTGATAGGTCAATTTCAATTAAATCATCTTGTTCAATTGCATCACCAGACAATACTTCACTGTCCAGTTCTAAATCTTGGCTCGCCATAAATGGCAAAATAACTTCACGTGCTTTAACAAGAATTTCTTCATCGCTGTGCTGAACGTTTTCATGCAAACGTTCAATGAAGTATTCAATACCACTCAACGCTTCCGCAAGAGCATCTAATAAGATCTCTGTTGGACGCTCTGATGTATCCACATGTTTTTGTAGAATATTGGAGCAAGCACGAGCAATATCTGAAGCTTGCATTTGTGGCACCATAATCAGTGTGCCGCGCAAGTTCATTAGTAATTCAGCTGACTCACCTAATAAAGATAAATCACCTTCTTGTTTATGGTATTCAACGATCAGCTCTTTAACACTTTCAATGATCTGCTTAGATTCATGCAGTACCACATGTTGAGCTTCATCTAATTGCAGCGCTTCTGCAGATTCCACTTCACCAGAACCAAACTTATCGCTTAAACCCACAAGCGAGGCTTCTACATATAAAAGCGCGCCTGCGATATCCATAAGCTCAGTATTGCTAGCTTGCTGATTATTTTTTACGTGGGTTTTAAGAGTTTCATACTGGTCTTGAATAACTGTACGAGGTGTTCCCAGACCAAGCATGGCCATAGTGTCACTAATTTGTTTAAAGCCCGGTAATAATTGGCTTAAGCTATCAGCAGGAGCAACCTTGTCTTGAACAAGCACATCGAGCTGTTCTTTAAGTGAAGAGATTTCTTCGATTAATGCACTAGCAACACTGCCCATAGTTGATTTATCTGGGCCGCTAAGCGCTTCACGCTCAGCGTTCACTTCAGTGTTTGAAGGTAACGCGTCAGCTAAACTAAAATCTTGTTTAATCGATTCAATACGCGAACTACTAAATTCACATTTAGCTACATAGAAAAGTAAATTCTTTAATAGATCTTCACTTTCATTTTCTATCTGGCTTGGGCCAAATTGCACTAAACGTTTTAATTCAGGTTCTAACTGTTTCAGTAATTCTTTAATGGCACTGTTTAAAGAAATGCCTTTATTAGTTATGCCTTCCAATACAGCACTTGCCACATTCCATAATGATTCATCAGGTGTTTTGGCAAGCAGCTTGGCTAAACGAGCAGTAACTTTTTGTAGGTATACAAGGTTGTGATCAATGTCTTTACCTTTTAATAAACCCAGTAAAGCCACTTGATACATTTGACGCAGTTTACGAACTAAATCTATAAACTGTTTATCAGAAAACTTTCGACTTTGTTCACTAGACAGTGGAGCTGAAACTTTAATACTAGGCTGGAACAATGAGGTTTCTGACAACAAGCTTTCGCCGCGAGAACCACGCAAGTCATTTAGAACAGGCAATAAAACCACTGGCAAATCTCTATGCCCTAGTTTCACGTGCTCTAAGTAATTAGGCAGCTGTAGAATCGCCTGCATCAGCACTTCTCGTGCTTCAGCTGGGTGACTAACATTGTCATCAAGCATGGCTTGCGCCACTGCTTCCATTTCTTCGGCTAACAGGGCCGCGCCATAAAACTCTACCATTTGTAGAGTTCCGCGAACCTGATGTAAATAAGTCAGACAAAACTTCATGCGCGCAGTATCGTCCGGAGATTCCACGTAGGCTTCCAGTTCATACTGTGCTTGTTTTAAGACTTCTTCGATTTCGCCTTTAACCCAATCAAGGGCTACGTAATCATGGCGATCGCCCATAGTGGCTCCGCATACTAGTTATTCTTGTTTTTTTCGCATTTGATAAACGCGGTAATTTGCTCGCCTTTAACCGGTATTAATTGGGGGTGATACCAATCTACAATTTCACCCATACCGATTAAAAGTACACCACCTGGGGCAAGTCGTTCTGCCAAGTGGTTGAGTATTTCCTGTCTGCGTTCACGACGAAAGTATATTAATACGTTCTGACAATAAATAATGTGGCGCATGGTGGTGGCCACTTTATCTAGTTCTAAAACGTTCACCTGTGCAAAACAGGTTTTTCGCTTTAAATCTGTTGTGATCTGATAAGCATCATTCACAACATCAAAATAGTGTTCTTTATAATGAGTGGCGATATTTTCCACTCGGCGGGCGTTATAGACACCCTGACGCGCTTTACTTAATACCGGCACACTAATGTCGGTACCTGTAATGGTAAACGCATCATCTTTATCATGAGGTTTTAAAACCTCATTGGCTAACATGGCCAAACTGTAAACTTCTTCGCCACTGGAGCAACCTACACTCCAGATATCCAATGGTGTTTTTTTATCAAACAAACCTTGGTTTTGTGCAATGTATTTGGCGACATATTCAAAGGCAGAAGGGTCACGAAAAAAACGTGTTTCTTGAACAGTTAAGCTGTCAATCAACTTAGCCCACTCAATTTTACCCATTGGGCCGTGCACAATTCGATCGTAATATTCTTGATAATCATCGCAGTTTAATTCACGCATACGGTTCATCAAACTGGATTGCAAAAAGGACTTACGATGCTCTGTAATAAAAATACCGGTACGTTCTTCCAGCAGTTCTTGCCAACTTAAAAACTGCTGTTCGTCCATGTCCGGCAGGGCTTTTAACGTCCACCCTGTATCTTGCACAGCTAACACCTAAATTAAACGTTCGATTCAGGTAGCTTAAAGCCGGCTACAGACTCACGTAGTTTACTTGCCATCTCTGCAAGGTTACCGATGGACTTAGCCGTCGCGGTAGTACCAGCAGAAGTTTGCGAAGTAATCTCTTGAATTACATTCATCGTATTTGAGATATGACCAGCAGATGATGCCTGCTGACGTGCTGCGTTCGAGATATTTTGGATCAAGTCCGCAAGGTTTTTCGATACTGTTTCGATTTCTTCCAGAGCAACACCCGCATCCTGTGCTAAGCGCGCACCACGTACCACTTCCGCCGTTGTATGCTCCATGGAGATAACCGCTTCGTTTGTATCGTTCTGGATGGTTTTAACCAGTGCTTCAATCTGCTTGGTTGCCGCCGCTGAACGTTCAGCAAGACGCTGTACTTCATCCGCAACTACCGCGAAGCCTCGACCTGCATCACCGGCCATGGAGGCCTGGATTGCAGCGTTAAGAGATAGAATGTTTGTTTGGTCGGCGATGTCGTTGATCAAGGAAATGATATCCCCGATTTCCTGTGAAGATTCACCCAGACGCTTGATACGTTTTGATGTTTCTTGAATCTGTTCACGGATGTTATCCATGCCGTTGATGGTTGCCTGTACTACTTCAGCACCTTTGTTGGCGATCGTTACAGATCGCTCCGCCACCGAGGTGGACTCTGATGCGTTTGAAGATACTTGGTCGATGGACACAGCCATCTCGTTGATCGCGGCAGACGCTCCGGCAATTTCTTGCGCTTGGTGTTCTGCGGCGTCAGCTAGGTGCATCGCTGTAGACTGTGTTTCTTGTGCAGCCGATGCTACCTGTACCGCTGTTTCGTTAATCGCGGTTACTAGAGCACGCATTTGGTCGATCGCGAAGTTGATGGAGTCAGCAATCGCACCAGTGAAATCTTCCGTTACCGTTGCCTGCGTGGTCAAGTCACCATCAGCAAGGTCAGCTAGTTCATCAAGTAGACGAAGGATCGCCATTTGGTTTTGTTCAGATTTGGTTTTTTCTTCTTTAAGTGTTTTCTGCGTATCGTGATAAGAAACATAAGCCAAACCACCCAACATGGTTAATGCAAGTAGAGCCAATACATAACCAATTAACTGCAGCATACCCCAAGAACTGGCGCGCTCTTCATGGCGACCTGTTAGTGCAGATGTTTGACTAAGCATGGATTGTGATTGGCTAAAGATGTTGTTTGCTGATTCACGTACTTGGAATAATTCAGGAGATGTTTCTAGGATCTCATCTACGCTGCCCGCTACGAATTCGAACAATTCAGAAATTTCAGCAAGAGAGTCGATGGCTTCTTCATCTTTAACAGGCTGAATGTGCATGGCTACGTTACCTTCGATCATGCCGCTAAGTACACGTCCGAAAAGGTTAGCATCTCGACCGAAACTATCGGCCGCCATTACCGCATCATCACCACCTGACAATACTTTGTTAACGGAGCGTACGATACGTTCTGCAAGCCATGACTGACGCTGTGCTACCGCAACCTGTTCAGCAGGCGCTTTGTTATCCAGTAAGATTTCTACAACTTCATCATATTCCACCTGAAGCTGCGGAATGGTTTCAGATAATGTGGCGGCAACTTCGTGTAGAGAAAGTACTGTGTCTTGTGTTTCTAGAATTCGGTCAGTGGAGCTACGAACGTCGTCCCACAAATTTTGTAGTTCAGTTACACCTTCAACTGGGCTACCAGGTAGGCCTGTGCTCTCGTCACCACGTGCGATATAACCCCAACGTGTTTCGAAGTTTTGACGGGCAGAGTTAAGAAGTTTAAATGCTTCCTCTTTACCTGCCGCGGCTTCTACGGCGTTTTTCGCGATCTGCTGCGAAAGTACGCGTAATTCACCGGAGTGAGAAATGTATGCCTTATCTTGGTCTGACTTATACTGTACGAATACAGTAATGGCCAAGAAGGCAAGAATAAATACAACAAAGGCTGCGATAAAACCCAGTCGTGCAGTGTTGTTCAGTAATGTCGACAGAATTGCACTGCCCGCACCAGATTTCATGTATTAACTCTCCGCAACCGTTACTACGTATAATTATTCTAATTGTTTTTATATATGGTTTTCAAAGCCAATGCTTCAAATTTGAGCCGCTTTAAAAGCCACTCAGCACTATACGGCAATATCCATATAGTGTTCATTATTTGCCAATGCTTCAAAACTGAAGACAGGCCATTGTTCCCCATCGCGCTCATAGATGCCAGCAATAAAGGGTGTGGTTTTATCCGACACTTCATTACCTTGCACCGCTTTCATTGAATCAAGCGGAAAATGCTGCATACCAAGTACCGCATCAACCACTAATCCATTGAGCAAATCCCCTTTTTCAATAATCAAAGTTCGTTTGCTACGCTGAGAAGTACTGCGCCCACCCAAGAACGAAGCCAAATCCATTACCGGCACTAAGCGCCCGCGAACATTGGCAACGCCTTTTACCCAGTGTTTCACACCAGGCACTTGCGTTAATTTAGGTGCAGTTAATATTTCACTCACATCTGACATAGGCGCCACATAGCGACGACCTGCCAGAATAAACCCCACACCACGCCAGTGCTCAACCGCCTCAATACGAGAAGGCAGATCAGCTGCATGTGATCTGCAACGTTGAGCAATATTCTGCAGTAGTGCAAATGGGGTCATAAATTAAGCCTCTGCTAAAACGCTCTCAATGGTTTGAGCCAACTGATCTTCAGTCACAGGCTTAACCAAATACCCTTTAGCACCTTGACGCTGACCCCAAACCTTATCGGTCTCTTGGTCTTTAGTGGTCACGATGATCACAGGAATGTGAGCCGTTTTATCATCTTTTGTTAGCTGTCGAGTTGCCTGAAAGCCGTTAAGACCAGGCATTACGATATCCATCAATACAACGTCAGGCAATTCTTCACGTGCCAACGCCACACCGTCAGCACCATTTTCTGCTTCCAGTACTTCAAAACCCTTTGCTTCTAACATGGACTTCAAAGTGAACATTTCGGTAGGCGAATCATCAACAATCAGCACGCGCGCCATAATAACCTCAAACTTAAATCAATATTGAACTGGAGCATCAGGCCACTTTAACGTGGTTCCGGATGGCTCCCAGTAATTCATCTTTACTAAAAGGCTTGGTCAGATATTGATCTGAACCTACGATACGCCCTTTAGCTTTATCAAACAGTCCGTCTTTACTAGACAGCATAACCACTGGAGTGCTTTTGAAATTAGAATTATTTTTAATCAAGGCACAGGTCTGATAACCATCCAACCTAGGCATCATAATATCGACAAAAATAATACTAGGGTGGTTGTCAGCAATTTTCGCTAGAGCATCAAAGCCATCGGTGGCTGTGATCACATTGCATCCAACTTTTTTCAACAAGGTCTCAGCGGTTCGGCGAATGGTCTTGCTATCGTCAATTACCATTACCTTTATATTTTCGAAATTGTCCGCCATAAATCAGCCTATTGCAGGTCGCTTCTACATTATTATTGTTGTGACGCCACTTTAGGCCAGCTCAACTTTCAACTGGCGCAAAAGTACACATAGCTAATAAAGTCACATTAGCGACCCTTTGTACCATACTCATAAGGCGCATTCTATAGTCACTTGGACCATTTGCGAATTACGTCAAATGTCTATTTTGACTAATTACGCGCTACAATACATTAAATATTACCAGTTTGGCATGATAAATATGAGCATTAACATTGGCATCATCATGGACCCTATCGAGTCCATCGCATTCAAAAAAGACACTTCTTTAGCATTGTTAGATGCCGCACAGCGCAAGGGCTGGAACCTTTTTTACATGGAGCAAAAAGACCTGGCTTTAGAGCAAGGCGAAGCCGTTGCCAACATGTGCCCGCTCAATGTATTTATGGATGAAAATCACTGGTTTGAAAAAGGTGAAAGTCAATGGAAGCCTCTGGCCGACCTTGATGTGATCTTAATGCGTAAAGATCCACCGTTTGATAATGAGTTTATTTACAGCACCTACATTCTTGAGCGCGCTGAAGCCAAAGGCACACTCATTGTGAACAAACCGCAAAGCCTGCGTGACTGCAACGAAAAGGTATTTGCTACAGCATTCCCGCAGTGCTGCCCTGAAGTATTAGTGACACAAAACGTTCAGCGCCTAAAAGACTTTCACCAAGAACACGGCGATGTGATTTTCAAACCACTAGACGGCATGGGTGGCAGCTCAATTTTTCGCCTAAAACAAGATGACCCCAATGTAAGTGTGATCATCGAAACCCTGACCAACTACGGCACCCTAAGCATCATGGCGCAGAAGTTTATCCCTGAGATCAAACAAGGTGATAAACGCATTCTTATGATTGACGGCGTACCAGTGAGCCACGCCCTTGCGCGCATTCCTGCAAAAGGCGAAACCCGAGGCAACCTTGCCGCAGGGGGCACAGGCCTAACGCAACCTTTAAGCGAGCGCGACCTATGGATCGCCAACCAAATTGGCCCCACCCTAAAAGAGAAAGGCTTAATCTTTGTAGGTCTTGATGTGATTGGTGATTACCTAACCGAGATTAACGTTACTAGCCCTACTTGTGTGCGTGAAATCAGCCGCGACAGCAATCAAGACGTGGCTATGATGCTCATTGATGCCATCGAAAGACGCCTAGAAAACTAAGCGCAAAAGCACGCAGATCAAACCCGTGATCTGCGTGCTCAAGCCCCTTTTGGTTTCACTGCCAATTTATCACTTCGAATGCATCACAAGTTTCTGCTACAACCCGCCCAGCAAAGCCCTTCTCAGTGGCCTTTCAACCCCGCATCAGGCAAAATAGAGCCATTAACATCACGTATTAAAAAAGAACATGAGCCAAGCAGTTGCTGTAAATGATTATGACCGCTTAAGCTTTGCCGTATTTATGGCATTGCTAGTGCACCTGTTGATTATATTTGGCATTGGCTTTTCCCTACCTGATCGTCATGACAGCGCCACCACCTTAGACGTGACCCTGGCTCAAACCCAGCACCACAAAGCCCCAGACGAAGCAGACTTTTTAGCTCAGGCCAACCAATTAGGCAGCGGCACCTTGAGCGAACGCGCACAAATGACCACCACAGAATTGGCCGATTACGCAGCCGAAGACATCAATAAAACTCAACGCCTGCAACAGAAAGCCAGCGCCCCGCGACCAAATGATCAAAGCTACCAAAGCATCACCACCATGAAAGGTGATTACGCATTACAAAGCACGCGCCTAGAGCAAGAACTTAAAGCCCTACAACTGCCAGCCGGACCCACCAAAAGTTTATTAGAGCGCAGTTTGGAAATTGCCAGCCTTGAAGCCAAGCTGGATATGCAGCGTCAAACCTTAACCAAAAAACCCAGAACCAAACGTCTAACCGCCACATCCGCTCGTCAAAGTAATGATGCGCTCTATATGAACCAGTGGCTGCGTAAAATTGAAAGTACCGGCAATACTAATTACCCGCTTGAAGCCAAACGACAAAACATCAATGGCAGCCTACGCTTACTGGTAGCGGTTAGAGCCGACGGCACCGTGCATGAAATCAAGGTACTGGAGAGCTCTGGCCATAAAATCTTGGACGACGCCGCCAAACACATTGTGCGTCAAGCTTCTCCCTTTGCGCCATTTAGTGAAGAGATGAGAAAACAAGCTGATGTATTAGAAATCATCAGGACATGGCAGTTTGAAAATATGTTTAGCACCAACAGCTAAATAACGCCTAACACCAATGAGTAATTGGTCGCTAAGCAAATACCTTTTTATCCACCAACTTTAAAAACGCTTCATGGATAATATAAATAATTTAAGTCACCACTTTTTATTGGCCATGCCACAACTGAATGACCAATGGTTTGGCCAATCTGTTTGTTATATCTGCAGTCACGATGAAACCGGCTGCATGGGGCTTGTCATTAACAAACCCATAGGCATGAACTTATCGGATATTTTTTCGGAATTGAAAATTGAAACTGAAAAAAGTAACGGGCAAAGCATTATGCAAGGTGGCCCAGTAAGCCCTGAGCAAGGCTTCATTTTATACCAAGGTAATTACAACGAAGTGGACAACATGGAAATCACCCAAAATGTTCGACTCACTTCCAGTAAAGAAATTCTAGAAAACCTTGCCACTGGCGCAGGCCCTGAAAACAGCATTATTTGCCTGGGTTACGCCGGCTGGACCGCAGGGCAATTAGAAGCCGAATTAGCTGAAAATAGCTGGTTAACTATTCCTGCCGATGAAGAGCTTTTATTTCATACCCCTATGGAAGACATTGCACAAAAGGCAGCAAACAAATTAGGCATCAGTATTGAGCAGCTAAACACTCATTCTGGTCACGCATAACGCTTACGAACTCTGCTAAACAGCGGACTAAAAGGACCTGTCTTGAACGACATCCCTACAGATAAAACTAAAACCCTAATGGGCTTCGACTTTGGTACCAAGCGCATTGGTATTTGCATGGGCCAACGCCTTACGCAAACAGCCAACGGCATTGGCTGCATCAATGCAAAAGATGGCAAGCCCGACTGGGACGCGCTCGATAAATTAGTAGCCGAATGGAAACCAGATGGCTTTGTGGTTGGCTTGCCGCTTAATATGGATGGCACTGCAAGCGACATGTCACGCCGAGCCAATAAATTCAGTAATCGTTTACACGCTCGCTACGGCAACACAACCTTTACTATTGATGAGCGCTTAAGTACCTTTGAAGCCAAACAAGTGGCTAAAGCTCAGGGCCATAAAGGCCATTATAAATCCGACCCAGTGGATGAGCTTGCCGCAGAATTTATTTTAATATCTTGGTTAGAACAAAACCCATTATCAGAACAAAATAATTAGACCATAGGCTCAAGTATGTCCCTAACAGATTCTCAACTGCCCAACCCAAATGAGCTTATTAACAACATGAGCTTAGATCTAAAATCCCAGATCACATCATTTGATAATGTGGTTATGGTGGGCATACACACAGGTGGCGCCTGGGTTGCAAAATCTTTGCACGCCTCACTAGGGCTTAAAAGCCAGCTTGGTTTATTAGACATTAGCTTTTACCGTGATGACTTCACTCAAAACGGTTTACACCCACAAGTTAAAAGCAGTGAGCTGCCTGAGATTGAAGACAAAACCATTATCCTAGTGGATGACGCCATTATGTCAGGGCGCACCATTCGTGCTGCCATGAACGAACTGTTTGATTACGGGCGTCCAAAACACATTCTTTTGGCCAGTCTTTTAGACCTTGGCCAGCGTGAACTGCCCATTGAAGCCAATGTTACTGGTCAGTGCCTGCAACTAGAAAATAATCAACGCATTAAATTAAGTGGGCCAGAGCCATTAACTCTGTCTTTGGTTACCTTAAACGAACAAGAGCATGCTTAATGGACAATCAACTAATTTTGCCCAACCAGGTGCAACTCACCAAAGAAGGCCGCTTAAAACACTTCTTAACCACTGAAGGTTTAAGCCGCGAATTATTAACTGAAATTTTAGATACCGCCGACAGTTTTATTAGCAGCCAAGAACGCAGCGTAAAAACGGTGCCATTGCTACGCGGTAAAACTGTGGTGAATTTATTTTTCGAAAACAGCACGCGTACTCGCTCAACTTTTGAGCTTGCCGCAAAACGTTTAAGCGCCAATGTTTTAAATTTGGACATTGCCCGCAGTGCGACCAGTAAGGGTGAAACCTTAATGGATACGTTATGGAATTTAGAATCCATGTACAGCGACATGTTTGTAGTTCGCCATGCTGACAGTGGCGCAGCACACTTTATTGCGCAGCATGTGACACCTAACGTGGCTGTGATCAACGCAGGTGACGGTCGCCATGCTCACCCAACACAAGCCATGCTCGATATGCTAACCATACGTCGCGAAAAAGGCTCGTTTGAAGGTTTAAAAGTGGCCATTGTTGGTGACATTTTACATAGCCGAGTGGCACGTTCACAAATCTACGCCCTTAATACGCTAGGCGCCGAAGAAGTACGCGTCGTAGGGCCAAACACGTTATTGCCTCGTGATATCGAAAGTCTTGGTGCAAAAGCCTTTCACGATATGAAACAAGGCTTAAACGATGTGGACGTGGTCATCATGCTGCGTTTGCAAAAAGAGCGCATGCAAAATGCCTTGCTACCAAGTGAAGCGGAATTTTATAAATTATATGGCTTAAACCAAGACAAACTGAGTTACGCCAAACCGGATGCCATTGTTATGCACCCAGGGCCAATTAACCGCGGCGTTGAAATAGACAGCGCCGTAGCAGATGGCCCTCAAAGCGTCATTTTAAAACAAGTGAGCAACGGCATCCCTATGCGTATGGCAATCATGGCAATGGCCATGGGCGGACAGACAGCAATTCAAACTGCTGAAAAAAATCAAAACACCAGCCAAACCGAAGGAGAGGCTTAATCATGAAAGTTCAGCCTCAAAACACTATTTGCATTCAAGGCGGCCATGTTTTTGATCCAAGCCAAAAGCTTGATCAAGTAATGGATGTCTTTATTGAAAACGATACGATTGTCGCCATTGGTAACGCACCAGTAGGCTTTAAAGCGGAATCCACCATTGATGCCAGCGGCAAAATGGTTTTCCCAGGCTTTATCGATTTAAATGCGTTTTTAGCCGAGCCTGGTTTTTCACAAAAAGGCAGCATTGCCAGTGAAACCCAAGCCGCTTCACAAAGTGGTTTTACCACTCTGGTTAGCACGCCTAATAGCAAACCTGTGGTAGACAGCGCAGCACTGGCCACACTGATTCAAGAAAAAGCCAAGCAAGCCGGCTTTTGCCGCGTTTTACCAGCCGGTGCATTAAGCGCAGGTTTAGAAGGCGAACAGCTAAGCAACATGCACGGTTTAAAAGAAGGGGGCTGCATTGCATTGAGCCAACTTGAAAAACCATTCAAAGACAGCCGAGTCATTAAGCAGTGTTATCACTACGCAGCCGGCTTTGATATTTTGGCCATGGTGACACCCATTGATGAAGCGCTTGCCCAAGAAGGTGTGATGCATGAAGGCGTTGTAAGCACAAAACTCGGCTTAGCTGGCGTTAGCGAAAGTGCAGAAACCTGTGCACTGACTCAACACTTAATTTTAGCTAAAGAAGCCGGTGTGCGTTTACACATAAGCCGAGTATGCAGCAAAGCCGCATTAGATTTAATTTTAGCCGCACAAGAAAACGGCCAAGCCGTTACCGCTGATGTGGCATTAGGCAATTTAGTATTTACCGATATTAACTGTCTTGATTACAACAGCTTAATGCACGTAAGCCCGGTGTATCGTAGCGAAGACGACCGCCAAGCATTATTAGCTGCGGTAAACGCCGGTAAACTTTCTATTTGCTCTAACCACAGACCCCATGAATTAGCTTCTAAAATGGCTCCGTTTGCGGCCAGTGAATCAGGCATCAGCGTTTTGGATAGTTTTGCCAGTGTATTATTAAACCTAGTGGCTAAAGATGAACTAACTTTGGCAGCCGCCATTAGCGCTGTTACCAGTTCTCCCGCCAGCATGTTGAATAAATCCATCGGCCAACTAAAAACAGAGCGCAAAGCGGATATCTGCATTGTGGATAAAGATGCTGAAGTGACACTACAAGAGTCACAGCTTGTATCTAAAGGCTCCAACAACCCGTGGTTGAATCAAACTTTAAATGGCAAAGTGGTTTGCACCATTAATGCAGGCCATGTGGTTTTTCAACGCTAAAGCCTATTGCTGTTAAATAAAAAGCCCACTATGACTTAAAGGTCTTAGTGGGCTTTTTTATGTGCGCTATACCTGTCATGTACAGGCTCGAATATTACTGCTTAGTTAGCACTTAGCTCTTGCCCGACAGATAAAGCTTTATGAATTTTATTCTTAGTGGCGTAAACCAAAAAGTGCGCACTTTCGTTGCTGTAATTCACCACACTCTTTTCAATGAATTTCCATTTATATTGAGCTGATGCTAATTTTTTCGCCTGCTGTTGATAAAAAGGCGCTTTGATCATGTTATCCATGTACTGATTAAATTGCTTACCGATAACAGGCAGGTCTACTTTCTTTTCATCAATAGGGCTTAAAGTGGAAGTACCGGTAAAGGATGTGGATATATCAAAAAATCGAGCAATGATGGTTTCCACTTGAGCCAGCGCTAACATTTTGATCATGGGAGGCTTTTGATATTGTTCTGAATTGCTATTCACTACGTCATATAGTTCAGTTTGGTAACGGCGAAATTCACGACGAATTTCCGTGTGAACATCCCATTCATAATCTTCGGTGTATTCCACACTTAATCTATCTTTAATACTCAGCCAGGTTTTATTAAACGCCTTAGCTTCAGGTAGTTCAGAAGCAGCCAAATCCTGCATATATTTATCGGCTACTTGTAAGTGCAATTTCAAATCTTTTTCGTACTTACGATTACCTTGAGTTAATGCTTCCATGTATAAAGCAGACATTGCTTGAGCTACGGCAGTGGTATGTTTGAGCAGAGCTTCATTGGCTTGCGTAGGGGCCGCCCAATAGGTCAATAGAAAAACCAAAGCGAATAAACGTTCCATCTATACTTCTCTTTATTTTTTGTTATTTTTTAGAGAAGTAAGAGTAATAGGAAAATATGGCGAATGCATACCACTTTGGAGTGATTTATCAATTAATTAGATAAGAAAGAACACTGCGAGTACATGAAATGTTTGCTTTTAATTACGGCAAACACTTATTATCAAGCAAAGACCACTTCTCACTTAATACCTTAGACTCTCTATTAATATAAATAACTTGAGTTTCTAAGCAGCTTTTTATCCCTTCGCGTAAATACAGACCGTTGTAATGACGCACATACTGACGCTGTTCGTTGATGCTTTGATTCACTAATTTACGATCCAGAAATACTTTTTCATGATGTAAAACATCGGTGAACACACCTTCATTTTTTTCTAATTGCTGATCGTAGGCCATGCGCAATTCGTGCAAATCTTTTTCAACTTGCGCATCCGCTGCCCCCGCCGTTTGCTGGTATTCATAAAACAACCAAGCTACTGCAAGTAAACCAATGCAAATACAAACAAAAAATAACTTTTTAAACATGAAATAGCTCATTGAAACAGGTAGGTAATTAAAAACGAAAACTTTAAAGGCAGCATTATTGAAGCCATTAAGACAAAGAAGAAATAAATTTTAGCGAGGCGCATAGCTCTGCCATGTAACAAGCTAAAATTTATTTGTAACGCAGCATTAACAATGCAGTTAACTTCTAGCCAAAAGCTTAATCTTGAAGGGTTAATCCCTGAGTGGCACTTGATAATTGATCAGGGTCTTCCGAGGCCAGTTTAATCATCAAACGTAAATCATTGGCACTGTCCGCACTATTAAGCGCATCTTCATAAGTAATCTCACCTTCTTGGTACAGGTTATACAAACCTTGGTCGAAGGTTTGCATTCCTAGTTCCGTAGATTTACTCATTAATGGTTTCAGTTCTTGCACCTCACCTTTGCGAATGAGGTCCGCAATCAATGGGGTGTTTAGCAATACTTCAACCACGGCCCTACGGCCTTTACCATCAGGTGTCGGGATCAATTGCTGAGCAACAATGGCTTTTAAGTTTAACGATAAATCCATCCAAACTTGGTTCTGCTGCTCATGAGGATAGAAGTGAATCACACGGTCTAACGCTTGGTTGGCGTTATTCGCATGCAAGGTGGCTAAACAAAGGTGGCCTGTTTCTGCAAAAGTTACTGCGTGCTGCATGGTTTTAGCGCTTCGCACTTCACCAATCATGATCACATCTGGCGCTTGTCGCAGAGTGTTTTTCAGTGCAATTTCAAAGCTCTCTGTATCAAGTCCTACTTCGCGCTGAGTAACAATACAGCCTGCATGCTGATGCATGTATTCGATAGGATCTTCGATACTAATAATATGGCCACGACTATTTTGGTTACGATAACCAATCATCGCTGCAAGAGAAGTCGATTTACCGGCACCAGTTGCACCCACAAACAAAACCAAACCACGTTTGGTCATTGCAATCTCTTTGATCACATCGGGCAGTCCAAGCTGTTCCACATCCGGGATACGGGTTTCAATACGGCGTAACACTACACCGGCAAGGTTTCGTTGGAAAAAAGCACTGGCACGAAAACGCCCTACACCACTGGCGCTCACTGCAAAGTTTAATTCTTTGCAGCGTTCAAATTCTTCAATTTGATCTGACGACATCATGCCATAAATGATGCTTTTGGTTTGCTCTGCACTCAGTGGTGATTTAGTAACCGCGTGAATACGACCATGTACTTTCATACTTGGCGGCATCCCGGCTGTAATAAATAAATCCGAGGCGGTTTTATCAACCATTAAGCGCAATAGCTTTTCCAAATCCATTCTAATACCTTCTCTACTTCAGTAGTTTTAATTAACGATTAAAACTGATCTGGATTTTTGGCTTTTTGACGAGCCGCTTCAGGAGTTACGATGCCTTTTTGAACCAAGTTTTTTAAACTTTGATCCATTGTCACCATGCCTAACGAACCACCGGTTTGAATGGCACTGTACATTTGCGCAACTTTTTCTTCACGGATCAAGTTACGAATGGCCGGTGTACCCACCATGATTTCATGAGCCGCCACACGACCGCCGCCTTTTTTCTTCAATAAGCACTGAGAGATTACACCCTCTAGTGATTCAGAAAGCATAGAGCGCACCATGGATTTTTCTTCTGCTGGGAATACATCCACAATACGGTCAACGGTTTTGGCAGCACTTGTGGTGTGCAACGTACCAAATACACAGTGACCGGTTTCGGCAGCACTTAATGCAAGACGTATGGTTTCAAGATCTCGCATTTCACCCACTAATATTACATCAGGATCTTCACGCAATGCTGAGCGCAAGGCTTCGTTGAAACCTAATGTATCGCGGTGAACTTCACGCTGATTCACAAGAGATTTTTTACTCATGTGTACAAATTCGATTGGGTCTTCAACCGTTAGAATGTGCTTGTAGTGGTTTTCGTTAATGTAATCCACCATGGCCGCAAGGGTTGTAGATTTACCCGAACCCGTTGGGCCCGTTACCACCACAAGGCCACGAGGTTTCATGGCTAGGTCTTTAAAGATTTGACCCATGCCTAAGTCATCACATGACAATACTTTAGAAGGGATTGTACGGAATACCGCACCAGCACCACGGTTATGGTTAAAGGCGTTCACACGGAAACGCGCCACACCCGGTACCTCAAAACTGTAATCGGTTTCTAAAAACTCTTCATAATCCTTACGCTGCTTATCGTTCATGATGTCATAAACTAAGCCATGTACTTCTTTATGGCTTAAAACAGGTAGATTGATACGACGAACTTCCCCATCTACACGGATCATAGGCGGTAAGCCTGCAGATAAGTGTAAATCCGAAGCGCCTTGTTTCGCGCTAAACGCCAGTAATTCTGTAATATCCATGATGACCCTTAATTCACACGCGCTTTAACCTTGTTGTCTGCTTTGTACATGCCCACTGGCATGCGATAATAGCGACTAAAATGTAAGCGGTGACTATAGTTTTTATGATTATGACTGTAGTTTAAAATAGCAATATTGGCATTGTAACCAGCCCTGAAAATAAAACCATGATCGATTTAGAATCTTCAGACGTATTAACATCGAATTATCAAACGGTGATGGATCAAATCACGGCTGCCTGCCAAAAAAGCGGCCGCCCAACCCAGGATGTCACGTTATTAGCTGTTTCCAAACGGCATGCCAGCGACGCCATTAAGAGCATTCACACACTGGGCCAGACCAGCTTTGGTGAAAACTACGTACAAGAAGGGGTTGAGAAAGCGCAAACCCTGCAAAGCTTAAATCTTGATTGGCATTTCATCGGCCCATTACAGTCCAATAAAAGTCGGCTAGTGGCACAACACTTTAATTGGCTGCACACCCTAGACACAGAAAAGCTGGCTAAACGTTTGAATGCACAACGTCCCAATGAGCTTTCCCCATTAAACGTGTTAATTCAGGTCAACATCAGCGATCAAGATACAAAATCTGGCATAACACTGGCGGATGTGGATGCGCTAGCACAGTGCATTACTCAACTGCCTAACCTCACATTACGCGGGCTTATGTGCATTCCGGCTCCGCAAGATGAAGCCACATTGAAACAAGAGTTTTTAGCCATGCAAACTAAGTTTCAACAGCTAAAGCTTCAGTATCAAAATCAAAACAACGTGAACATTGATACATTATCCATGGGCATGTCTGCAGACTTATCATTAGCCATTGAATGTGGCAGCACCATGGTGCGCATTGGCACCGCCATTTTTGGCAAGCGTACACACTAATTTAAAATTATAGGAAACAGTCACATGACAAACATTGCATTTATTGGTGCCGGCAACATGGCCAGCGCAATTATGGGCGGCTTAATTGAAAACGGATTCTCTGCTAAAAATATTTACGCCAGCGATCCTAGCCAAGAAAAACTAGATGAACTAACAGGTAAATTTGGCATCAATGGCGACACCAATAACCAAGCCGTTATTGAGCAGGCTGACGTAGTCATTGTGGCGGTAAAACCACAAGTAATGGAGTTAGTATTAAGCCCGCTAAAAGATGCTTTAAAAACCAAGCAGCCTTTATTAATCTCAGTGGCGGCTGGTATTAATTTAGACAGTTTAATGCAATGGGCAGGGCCAGAAAAACAAGCGCTTGCTATTGTACGTTGCATGCCTAATACACCTGCCCTTGTGGGCCAAGGTGCAAGCGGTTTATTTGCCAATGAAAACGTGAGCACACAGCAAAAAGAATTAAGCGAAACCATATTAAATGCCGTAGGCATTAGCTTGTGGGTAAATACAGAAAGTGAATTAGATGCAGTAACAGCGGTTTCTGGCAGCGGCCCGGCTTATTACTTTTTATTCATGGAAGCCATGATTGAAGCGGGTAAAAAACTAGGCCTAAGCGAAAGCACCGCCAAACAACTTACTCTTAAAACCGCATTGGGCGCTGCCACTATGGCAAGTGAAAGCAACGATAGTCCTGCTCAGTTACGAAAAAATGTAACGTCACCAAACGGGACCACAGAACAAGCATTAAATAGTTTTGTTGAAAGTGGCATTGAGGGCATTGTAGAAAAAGCACTTACTGCGGCAAACGATAGAAGTGTTCAATTAAGTGAAGAGCTAGGTGCGAAGTAACATTTAATTTAATGGTAAGTGGTCACCTGAGTGGCTGGATCTATGTAACCATATGATGACTGCTTACCGTTTAATTTTTATTTTTAATGCAAACCCCTCTGCATTTAAAATCTCAAGCTCTCCTTTAAGCGCTTCATGCACTAAATTATAAACCCGATACATTCCTAAACCAGAGTTACTGCTATTACCTCTGTTTGAGGTAGAGAAAGGATCGAATATTTTATCCTTCATATCCACCTCTAACCCTTTGCCATTATCGCTATAAGTAAAGGTGTGCGTATCACCTTCATGATCAATGTCGATTGATATTATTTTTGACTCTTGTTCTTTTGTAAAACCATGCAACACACTATTTTCAATTAACTGGTCGATAATAATGGTCCAAGCCGCAGGGTAACTCTGTACTTCTTTAATATCATGGGTATTCACTTGCACCAAAACATCTGGGTGCTGTTCCTGATAGTTATCGACAATGGACTTAAAATACTCCTGCATATGCATGGTGTCTTTTTCAATGTTCATTTGCTTAACCGACACCAACTTAAACCGACTTACCAAGCTACTCATGGTGGTTAAGTTATCCGACATAATGTCTACCGAACTTCTGCCGCTCTCTAAAAACTGTTTAAAATCGCTAACGGTTAATGTGCCTGCGGTCATTTTCCCTTGTATGTCATCCATTAGATTCGACAAATAACTTAAAGACGTCACATTGTTGCCAAGCGGCGTATTTATTTCATGGGCAACACCTGTCACTAACTGCTCCATTGATGACATACGTTCTTGTTCCATCACCGCATGACGATGCTGTGCAATTTTCCGTTCAGAGATGTCGGTTAAATAGCCCTCAATGGTGCCATCTGCATTATTTCCGTGAGCATGCATACTGATAGAAAATTCCTTTTCTTCATTTTTGGCGGTCATGACAACCACTTCTCTATCGATTATTTTTTTCTGACTAATAATATCTTTCCAAAGGTCCGAGTTTTCACTGAACATTTCTCTGGTTTTATCCGTATGCCCAAATACTTCTTCGACCGATGAAAAACCCACTAAACGCGCTAACACCGGATTAACGGCTACCAACTCCCCTGCCATGGTATAGCGAAATATTCCCACAGGCGCATGATCGAAAAGTTCTTGGTACATTAATCTATCCGCTGCAGCTTGATTCTCAGCTTCCAACGCACTGTTCATTGCGGCTTCTTTTTGAATACGTTCAAGTTTAATGCGATATGCCAATGCTAAAGAAAGTATAATGGTTTCGATTACTCCACCTAAAAGACTGGCGTTTTGAGTAAAAGAATTACTTGGAATAATACCCAACGCGGACATGGATAAAATGGCAAAGCCCACTAGCGGTATGATCCATGCAATCACATAAATCAAAGCCACCGGAACTCTTTTAACAAACAAATAGACGCCAACACTGAGGACAAAAAACGAAACTAAAATACTTAGGATATTTACTAACTTAAGTATCGCTGTAATTGGCAATACCATGATTAACGCTAAAAATATAAACGTTATAATACTAAATAAGGTGAAAAACTTTGCCGCCTTTGGTGCATTATTCTTAACGTCTAATAAGTAATACAAAAAGTATAATGTTGGGAATATCAAAATTCCTGCGGAAATAGGAATACTGTAAGTATTAAAAATTGGGCTCTCATTCCATAAAAAATAAAAGCCATCTCCAGTTAATGACAACGCAAAAAATATAAACCCAACCACATAACTCACATATACAAAATACGCTTTATCTCCAGTGAATATAGCAATACCAAAATTATAAATGGCCATGACCAACAAAATGCCATAAACCAAGCCCGCCATTAAAATAGAAATTTGAATCAGAAAACTATGTGTATCTTCATCTAAGATATCCAAACTTAGATTCATCGCATTAACACTCTTAATACGAATATACGTTGATAGACTTTCATTGGCAGGAATTTTTAAAGGGAACGACGCATTTTTTTCTCTGATAGGTTTATCAGGGTAAACATCAGCATCCCCTAGGTGCCATTGATAAACAAGCTGACCCGCGTTATCAAATTGATAAATACCCACATGGTCATGCAAGGCATAACCTAAACGGATAATGCGTTTTTTAAGCACTGGCGTTAAGTTCTTAGATTCTATGCGTAACCAAAACTCCCCTGATTTAAAACCGTGGCTGCTAAACTCGCTTACTTGAATCCATTTACTTTCCGGTAGGGTGAGCACCTGCTGCATAAAGCTTTCTTCTTCAAGGTACACATACGCATATTGATGGGAGAGCTTGTTTTGTTCTGACCACGGGCTGGCATGCCCATGCATTGAGAGCATAAAAATCGAAAGCAATAATAAACTAGGTAGTCTCAAGCCAACGTCCTTATCCTATGGCCCTAAATATCACAGGGCACACCTCTTTTGAGTGTAGACGTTTTTCCCTACAAACAAGCATCCATCAATAAAAGCCATGGCCGCTTTCAACCATAGAGACCACCTCTCCTTCCCCCACGATAAAATGGTCTAACACCCTTATATCTACTAGCTCTAAGGCTCTGTTAAGGCGCTGTGTAATGTGGACATCGCTTTGGCTAGGCTCCGCAATACCCGAAGGATGGTTATGGGCAAAAATAATCGCTGAAGCATTATGTTTTAAGCCCATTTTCACCACTTCTCTGGGGTACACACTGGCTGCATCTAGGGTGCCGCGAAAGAGCTCATCTGCGCAGATCAATTGGTGCTTGCTGTCTAAAAACAAACACATGAATACCTCATGAGGGAGGTGACGCAGTTTAGAGATCAAATACTGACTCACCGCTTCTGGGCCATCAAACGCATCAGGGCGTTTTAAGGCTTGTTTTAAATGGCGCCGTGACATCTCCAATACTGCCTGCAACTGACTGTATTTAGCGGGCCCCAAACCGAGGTGCTGACAGAACCCTTGCTGATCCGCTTCTAACAAGGGGCGCAAGCCGTTAAAGCTATTTAATAACTCTTGAGCCAGCTGCACCGCGCTTTTACCCGAGATGCCCGTGCGCAAAAATATGGCCAACAACTCTGCATCACTCAGGCTATGAGCCCCATGATTGAGTAGCTTTTCCCGCGGGCGCTCGTCTATGGGCCAATCGCTAATTGCCATGGTATGTCCTTTATTCGTACTCACTTTGACCTTAGATGATGCAGCCCCATACGGGCTTCTCACGGGCCAATTTTTTTAAGAAATACGCTCTTCTTCTGAAACCTCGCTTTTTAACAGCTGATTATCTGCTTCTTTAATTCGGGCATGTCATGGCAATCTATTCATCGGGATATAATTTCGATTTTTGAACACCGCATCACGGCTTCTGTAGTTTAGACAGATGCAGCATCGATTCTATGGCGCTATACTGCCATCACGCCATTAGAGGGCGCTGTGTTTCATTAATAACAAGGTCTATTTGTTATGACGCAAGTGATCACAGCACACTCGCAGCACCTTAAGGAATTGCCATGCAAAGGCTAAACAACAAACGAATTTTACTGGGCATCACTGGTGGCATTGCTGCTTATAAAAGTGCCGAATTAGTACGCGCCCTTAAAACAGCAGGGGCCGATGTACGTGTGGTCATGACCGACGGCGCAAAAGAATTCATTACCCCGCTTACCTTGCAGGCGCTTTCTGGCAACCCTGTGCACCACAGCCTATTGGACCCAGAAGCCGAAGCCGGCATGGGCCATATTGAACTGGCTCGCTGGGCTGATTTTATTTTAGTGGCCCCTGCCAGTGCCAACTTCATTGCCCGCGTGACCGCAGGCATGGGCAACGACTTATTAACCACATTACTGCTGGCCAGCAACACGCCAAAAGCCATGGCACCTGCCATGAACCAAGCCATGTGGGCCGCTGATAGCACCCAAGCCAACATCCAAACCTTACGCACCCTAAACAAAGTACAAATTTGGGGGCCAGACGCAGGCGAACAGGCCTGTGGCGATGTGGGCCCTGGGCGCATGTTAGAGCCACAAGCTTTAGCCAAAATGTTAGCCGATCAATTTAAGTCGGACTTATTAACCGGCAAAACCGTCACCATAACGGCAGGCCCTACTCGCGAAGCCATTGATCCCGTGCGTTACATTAGTAATCACTCCAGCGGTAAAATGGGCTTTGCTTTAGCCATTGCCGCCATGGAAGCCGGTGCCACGGTTAACTTAATTTCAGGGCCAGTGAATTTAGCCACTCCTGAACGCATCAAACGTATAGATGTAGAAAGCTGCAACGACATGTTAGACGCGGTTGAAAAAGCCTTGCCTGAAACCGATATATTTATTGGCGCCGCCGCCGTTGCCGATTACCGCCCTGCCAATGTGGCCGAGCAAAAAATTAAAAAATCTCAGGACGCCATGAACATTGAACTGGTGAAAAATCCTGACATCATTGCCACTGTGGCCGCCACAGAAAACAAGCCGTTTACCGTGGGCTTTGCCGCAGAAACACAAGATGTCATTGCTTACGCCAAAGGCAAATTAGAGAAGAAAAATTTAGACATGATTGTGGCCAATGATGTGAGCCAAGACGGCATCGGTTTTAATAGCGACCAAAATGCCATCATCATTATTGATAAACATTCACAAACCGATTTTGCCCAAGCCAGTAAATATCAACTGGCCAATGATGTGGTTAAACACATCGCTAAACTTTTAGCGGCACAAAACTGATTTCACTTATTTATATTTAGAGCATTCAAATGAAACAATCTTTTCAAGTAAAAGTTTTAGACAAGCGCATTGGCAATGACATCCCAATGCCACATTACGGCACACAAGGCAGCGCAGGTTTGGATTTACGCGCTGCCCTTGAAGAAACATTAGTATTAAACCCAGGCGAAACAAAACTGATTCCAACTGGTTTATCTGTTTACATTGAAGACAACAACCTTGCCGCCATGATTTTACCGCGCAGTGGTCTTGGCCATAAACACGGCATTGTTTTAGGCAACCTTGTGGGTTTAATTGATAGCGATTACCAAGGGGAACTAATGGTAAGCTGCTGGAACCGTGGTGATAAGCCATTCACAATGGAAATTGGCGAGCGTATTGCACAACTTGTTATCGTGCCTGTTGTACAAGCTGAATTTGAAATAGTTGAAGATTTCGTAGCTACGGATCGTGGGACAGGCGGCTTCGGTTCTACCGGCACAAAATAATCCTGATGCTACTGCGCTCAACTAGGCTTTGTTAAATTTTTTATCGGACTCATCACTTAGCAGGCTAAGCTCGATGTCCTCAAAAAAATTTGCCTCACCTAGTTTTCGCTCGTGACGCATCATTAACTAATCGATAATTTATAAAACACATATGCAATCGATACCTCATGAAATATTCCGCGAATACGATATTCGCGGCCACTACCCAAACAAACTTAATGAGGTGAACGCTCACCTTATTGGTAAAGCGTTGGGCAGTGAGATTTTAGCGGCTCGACAGCATGTATGTTTTGTAGCGTGGGATGGACGGTTATCCAGCCCATCATTGCGTGATGCATTGGTCAGTGGCATTTGCAGCACAGGCTGTAATGTAAAACTCATTGGCGAATGCCCAACCGCTGTGACGTTTTGGACCATCAAACACAACGGCCAAAGCTGCGCCATGATCACTGGCAGTCATAATCCCAAACAAGATAACGGCATTAAAATCGCCGTGGCCGGTTCCGCACGCAGCGGCGAAGATATCCAAGTTTTATTATCTCGCATTCAACTCAATTTATTTTCCAGCGGCAAAGGCAGCCTTGAAGACGCCAGCCATTTGTTTGATGAATACCAGCAACGTCTAACCGAATTTTTATCTTTAAAGCGCCCACTAAAAGTGGTGTTAGATGCGGGCAATGGCATCGGCGGCCCCACTGCTGTGCGCGCGCTTAAAACATTAGGTGCTGAAGTAATAGAAATTGCCTGCGATGTGGATGGCAACTTTCCATTGCACCACCCAGACCCTGCAAAAAGTAAAAATTTAAAATGGTTACAAGACGCTGTATTGGAACATAACGCCGATGTGGGTTTAGCCTTAGACGGCGATGCGGATCGTTTAGGTGTAATCGACAACCTAGGCAACTTCATATTGCCTGATCGCCTGAGCTTGTTATTTATTGATGACATTGTAAAACGTCAAAGATCATCCAATACCAAAGCCACTTCCAAACTGACCTTTTTATACGATGTAAAATGCAGCTCTCTTTTGCAGCAGCATATCGACTCATTAGGCCTAAACGGCAAAATGATCGCCACTGGTCACACCAGTATGAAGCGCGCCATCAAAGAAACCGGCGCCGCATTTGCCACAGAGCTCAGCGGCCATATTCTATTTAATGATGAAAACGCCATAGGCGTGGATGACGGCATTTATGCCGGTTTACGTTTATGCCAGCTGTTAAGTGAGCATAAAAAAAGCCTATCCCAATTGCTGGATGCCTTTACCCACACAGTGGCCACCGAAGAAATCCAAATTAGCGTCAATGAAGAAGACAAATTCTCATTAATGGCCTTAATACAAAGCCACTGCTTTAAAGACGCAGACCCCCTTAAAATTGATGGCCTGCGCATTAACTTTGAAGATGGCTGGGCCTTAGTGCGGGCCAGCAATACCACCCCTTGCCTAACATTGCGCTTTGAAGCCCTAGATGAACTGGCCCTAACGCGCATTCAAGCCCTGGTTCATGCTGAGTTATTGCCGTACATCCCTGAGCTGCCCGACTTTTCAGCCCTCACTTAATACAGCAAGGTTGACCTGTGGCGGACAAACCCGCCACACATAGGTATAATCCGGCTTATATATCCTATTTTTAGAATGCGAATTGCCATGCCTTTAACTCGTGACGCGGCGTTTAATGTTGCACAAGTACTCAGCGAAGCCCTGCCTTATATCCAACGTTTTGTGGGTAAAACCATTGTTGTGAAATACGGCGGCAACGCCATGACCGAAGACGAGCTAAAAAACAGCTTCGCCCGTGACATGGTTATGCTGAAACTGATTGGCATTAACCCAATCGTGGTACACGGCGGCGGCCCTCAAATTGGCGACCTGCTTGATCGACTAAGCATTGAAAGCCACTTTGTAAACGGCATGCGTGTGACCAGCAGCCAAACCATGGACGTGGTTGAAATGGTATTGGGTGGCTCGGTAAACAAAGACATCGTAAACCTAATTAACCAAAATGGCGGCGAAGCACTGGGCCTTACCGGTAAAGACGGCCAGTTAATTAAAGCCCGTAAGCTTAAAGTGACTCAGCAAAGCCCTGACATGCAGCAGCCTGAAATCATCGACATCGGTCATGTGGGTGAAGTAGAAAGCATCAATACAAAAGTGTTGGATATGCTGGCTCAGTCAGACATCATCCCAGTTATCGCACCAATCGGTGTGGGCGCGGATGGCGAATCTTACAACATCAACGCTGACCTAGTGGCCGGTAAAGTAGCCGAAGCGGTAGGCGCAGAAAAATTATTACTGCTAACCAACATTGCAGGCTTGATGGATAAAAGCGGTGAGATTTTAACCGGCTTAACCACAGAGCAAGTTAACGAATTAATTGCAGACGGCACTATTTACGGCGGTATGCTGCCGAAGATCCAGTGTGCTTTGGATGCTGTAAAAGGCGGCGTGACCAGCGCGCACATCATTGATGGTCGAGTGGGTCACAGCACCATGTTGGAAATATTCACCAACGAAGGTGTGGGCACACTTATTACCAATGCCTAACGCTTAGCGCATATTCATATGCGCACTCAAATAGGGTATCAAAATTAATTTTGGTGCCCTATTTTTTTGCCTGTCGTATTTTGTCCTTCTGCCACTTGCTAACTTTCCGTTGTACCTCTTATTTTCTTAAATAAAGCTTAAACCAAGTCACGAAAAGCTCTTTTTGTGATTGCGACTTTTCTCAATGAGGATTAGCATAGACTCTCTTTTTTTGATGCAAGTACACACGTTAACATGACGGATAGCGATCAAAAGACTTCTCGCAAGCAGCAGATTCTGCAAGCCCTTGCTCATATGTTAGAAGTAAACCCAGGTGCCCGTATCACCACTGCCAGCCTTGCGAAAGAAGTTGGTGTAAGTGAAGCCGCCCTGTATCGACATTTTCCAAGCAAAGCGAAAATGTTCGAAGGCCTAATCGAATTTATCGAAGCCACTATTTTCACCCGCATTAATCGCATTCGCGCTGAGCACGACGACACTCTGGCGCGCATCGAACACTGCATGACCCTTATTTTGTCTTTCTCGGAAAAAAATCCAGGCATCTGCCGTATTTTAACCGGCGACGCTTTATCTGGTGAAACTGAACGCCTACGCACACGCATTGCACAATTTTTTGAACGCCTAGAAACGCAATTCAAACAAATTTTACGCGAAGCCGAATTACGAGATGTGAAAAACCCTCGCATCGCAGAAGGCCCAATGGCAAACCTATTATTAGCCATTTTAGAAGGTCGCATTCGCCAATACGTACGCAGCGAATTCGATAACAAACCACTAAACCATTGGCCAGAACAATGGACGTATTTGCATAATACGATGTTGGTTGAATCTGCGTTGGTTTAATGATTTCAAGCAGACATAAAAAAACCGAGCCATGTGCTCGGTTTTTTTATTTTTAAACACTAAAGGCTAGCTACGTCACATTTTGCCCAACTATAAGAGTTATCCCAAATTATTTCATTTTTTGGATGGTAATCAAATTGAGATTTTGTGAATAACATATATTCTTTAGTTGAACTCACAATACCTTTCAGCCGTATCTGTACTTTTCCGCCCTCTACTCTCTCTAAGTACCCAAAACGATTACGCTTCGTGCATATCTCATCTCCTACTACTTTATTTTTAACCCCTTCATTAAAAGCGCTTATCATATTTTTCCGCTTCAAATTAGCCAGCTCTATCTCCTGCTCAGCTTTCTTCTTACGTAAATTATTTCTTTTCTTTTTCGCTGCCCTATCCTTCAAGTACTGACTATCTTGCTGCTTATATTCAGTAACTAAGTGACCCACGCTACCTTTAAATACTTTTTTAAAGTCTTTATATTCACTATAAAATTCTTCATGTTTAGCAATTAAATCGAATCCATTCGTATTTTTCATTGCTTCATTTATAGCATTTTTGTACTCAACCCAATTAAACCTTATATCTGTCCAGTAACTCCCAGCTATTGCTGGGAAAATAGTCAGCCACAAAAAAAATCTTGATTCTCTAATATCAGACTCCCAAAACATGGGAAGTTCAACGCCGCAAGATGTTCCATTAAATAAGGTTCCTGAACACTTGTAACTCTTAGTTGTTAAATGAGGTCTAAAGTTACTTAAATTAATGAAGTTCACATGCTCTGCGACAGTCTCTCCTGATGACGGATCAACCACACTAGTTCTTTGATGAAGAACCGAAGGATTACATTGTGGAAGTGAATTTAACGAAAGAGAATCGTTAAATTTTTTATTAAGTTTATCGTTAAAATTTTTATCATAGATATCAGAAAAAAATGCATATCGATGCATGTAACAAACATCGGTAAACACCCATCTCGTCCCATCCTTTTTTAATTTACCATAAATGGAGTAATTATCTTTTAAAGCTAACGCCCCCTCCCTTAAACCACCATCTGAAATATTCATATTCGTTGAACAACCAACAACTATAACCAAAACAAGAAATATAATTGATTTTTTTATATTCACTTTTTTAAATCCATTTAATTTTCGGTGGCCAAATACTAGCAGATGTGTGAATAGAGGCCACTAAAAAAGCGAAAGAGCTTTCACCCTTTCGCCTTTCAAAATTCCAACAGAAGTGTAAGCGAGGCCGACTGGGCTAGGCACTCGAAGAGCAGCGAAGCTCAAATTAAATTTCTGCGAGGCGCATAGCGGAGCTATGTAACGAGTAGAAATTTAATTTTAAAAACGCCCAGACCGTCGCTCTATTGCATCCATGCAATCGCGACATACCTACATCCTGTAGGCAACACAGCTAGCTTCCTACGCTATATGCCGTAGGTTTCGCGATACGCTTTAACCGCTGGGAAGTATTGTTTGAACTCAGCTTGCTGCTCAACAAACTGCATCACTTGCTCAAGCTTCACGATGCTGATTACTGGAATGCCGTAATCACGTTCTACTTCTTGAATGGCTGATAATTCGCCTTTGCCTTTTTCTTGGCGATCAAGGGCAATCACAACGCCGGCTGGTTTTGCACCGCCGTGTTCTTTGCTCTGTTCTTCTATTAGGGCCATTACTTCACGGATAGCAGTACCCGCTGTGATCACGTCGTCGATGATTAGGATGTTGCCTTCAAGTGGCGCGCCTACCAATGTGCCGCCTTCGCCGTGGGCTTTTTTCTCTTTACGGTTGTAAGTAAACGGAGTTTCACGATCGTAATCATCGCTTAATGCCATGGCTGTGGTCGCCGATAGCGGGATGCCTTTGTACGCAGGGCCGAACAATACGTCCATTTCTACGCCGGAGTTTACGATGGCCGCCGCATAGCTTTTAGCAAGCTTGGACATGGCTTTGCCTGAGTTGAATAGGCCAGCATTGAAAAAATATGGGCTAATGCGACCAGATTTCAGCTCAAACTCACCAAACTTTAATACACCTTGCTCGATGGCAAATTCGATAAACGCTTTTTGATAATCCTGCATTTGCTTAACCATTGTCTAAACTGAATGTGTGATGGGTAAACCCACGATTGTCTAACTAAGTTTAACTTAGCCCAACTTCGCCTATTTGGCGATTTAGTAGTCAGGCTGTGCTAATCGGGGTTTTGAAGGTCGGGTATTTTAACGGCTAATACTATAATTCCCATCATACTTAACAAAATAAACACAATAATGTTGCCTGAGCTGGATACTCACCCCTAAAACCTGTCTTTTGTTCAAAAAAAGCGGTTTTTAGAGATGTTGCCCTAGAGAAAACTCAGTATCATGGCCGCCTCGAAAAACAGGGAGCCTTTATGAAGGTTATAAACGTACAAGTTGACGGATTAGAAGCCGCGGTAAAAGACGGTTTTTATGATTGGGTCAGGGATCACGACGCCGACGTTGTCTGTGTGCAGAACCTTAAGGCCAAAGAATATCAGCTGAGCGATGATGTGCTTTACCCTGAAGGCTACAACGCCTATTTCTTTGATGCTGAGCCTGACAACTATTCAGGCGTGGCCGTGCTGACTAAAGGCATGCCTAAAGCCATTATGACGGGCCTAGCGTTTGAAAGCGCTGACCGCTATGGTCGCTACATTCAAGCGGACTTCGAGCAAGTGAGCATTGGCTCGGTATTGTTCCCAAGCATTGATGAGCATAATGACCTAGACGCTAAATTAGCGTTCCAGCAAGAATTCATCGAACACCTTAAAAAGACCAAACGTAAGCGACGCGAGTTTATCTTCGCAGGCTTCTTTGGCGTGGCCCACAAATCAGTGGATGTGGCCAACTGGCAGGACCATCAAAATGAACCGGGCTTTTTACCAGAAGAACAAGCCTTTAT
>Ga0209712_10000643_pt1 | contig 30441 bp, 42 predicted proteins | sample ArcOceMetagenome_FD_187443 | JGI IMG/M metagenome (GOLD analysis project Ga0209712, IMG submission 187443) | Marine eukaryotic phytoplankton communities from Arctic Ocean - Arctic Ocean - Greenland ARC118M Metagenome (SPAdes) (version 2) | ecosystem: Environmental > Aquatic > Marine > Oceanic...
TAATTTAAAACAAAAAACGGCTACTTTGAATCATTCAAAGTAGCCGTTTTCCTCACCCTTTCATCCCATAAAACCTCGTCCCCTAAAACCTTAAAACCTTTTTTTTAACGATGATGATACGGTTCATTTTTCATAATTGTCATTGCTCGATAGAATTGTTCTAAGAAAATGAGGCGAACCATTTGATGTGAAAAGGTCATATTGGATAGCGATATTTTGGTATTACTGCGTTGGTAAACAGCATGGGAAAAACCGTAAGCGCCACCGATTAGGAAAATAATACGTTTGTGGGATTGTTGAAAAAGGCTTTCGAGATAATCGGAAAATTGAACGGAAGTTCGTTGTTTGCCTCGTTCATCCATTAAAATTAAAAAATCTCCGGAGTTTAATTTTGATAAAATAATTTCTCCTTCCTTTGTTTTAATCAAATCTTCGGATAGACTTTTTCGGTTTTTAATATCCGGAATAGTTGTCATTTGAAACGGCACATAATGTTTGATTCGTTTCAAATAAATTTCGTTTCCATCATTTAAATAAGGAAAACTCGTTTTGCCGATTACCCAAAATTCTACTTTCATTTTTTAACGCTTATTATTTAAGTTTATAAACCCGAATCGTCCCTTCTTCAAAAATCAAATTATCCAAATACGGTTTAAAGTTTGGATTTTTGTTCACGATTTGACTATCGGAATAAAGATATTTTGCACCGCTTTTAATCATAAATTTGATGTCTTTTGGTGTCAATCTATCTTCGGCGAAAGCCCAACCTTTTCTATCTAAATGATAAAACCAAATCGCATACGAAGCGTCATTTCCAACGATGATTAAATCGTCTTTTTCCGAAATTGCTTGTAATTCGGTTTTATGCGTCAATAGCGTTTTATTAAGTCTCGGCTCGTCAGCGTTCCATCTTCCTTGAATTCTTGCGAAAGCAAAAATTGGTAAAGTGATTAATAAAAAGAGGACGATCTTTTTGCCGTATTTGACTTTCGTCAATTGCAAACTACCATAAGCGACGATGGCAAATAGGATTGGATAAAAAGGAAAAAGATAATAATCGTGTACTTTTCCTATCATATTTAATTCGAAAATGAAATATAATAAGGTTAAAAATGCCCAAAAAGCCATCGGAAAAAATAAGGAATGTCGATGAACTTTTTGTTTTTTGATAAAATAAAATCCTGCGATAAATAATGGAACTGCACCGATATTGAGCAATAATTCCGGCAACGTAGAAATTAGATTATGCTGTAAAATATCTAATAATTCCATCGGAGATTTGGCTAAATCCAACATTCCTGCGACAATGCCATTGCCTTGCCAAGTCGGAATGACCCATAAATACCAAAGTAGTGTAGGCGTAAAGAATGCCAACCAAATAATACCTTTAAAAATGTCATTGGTTACCAAGCGTTTTTGGAAAATTTTCTGAACATAAAATCCAAATGGAAATGCATAAAATAAGATAAACGGCAATTTTGCCGCCATGCTCAAACTCATTAAAAATGCCCCAAAAATAGTTGATTTCCAACTGGCATCTGGTAAGGATTTCAAGAAAACCGCTAATGCCCAAATTCCACAGCACAACGCAAAATTATCAGGTAAAGGAGAAACAGCGTAATAGTAGAACGCTGGTGAGAAATTAAACGCCCAGGCTCCGATTAAAGCGACTTTTTCATTTCCAAATAGTGATTTTAATAAACAATAAAATCCCCAAACGGAAATCAAACTTATCAAAAATGTCAGAATCCGACTAATTATTAAATGGTTGCCAAAAGCCTTATAAACACCTGCAAAGAGCCATTGCATAATTGGAAATTCCATTCGATAGATTCCATCTTTTGTTCCTCGATTATTCCGACGAGGATTCATAATATTAAAATCTTCTTCATAGAAATTTATGACATTCGTTTGCGTCTGAGCTTGTCGCCAAACGTGAACGCTAAGCAAGTCAATTGGAAATGCTTTAAGGTGCATTAAGGTACTCAAAAGCGGAATACTAATAAAGATGATTATTTTCCACGTTTTTAGATTGATATTTTTGAACAAGAGATTCGTAATTTTTTGATTTAAATTTTTTGCAAAGATAATATATTGTTTTTGTTTTATTGTCTGTTCCGAGAACTCGGTGATTTCATTATTTTTTATTGTTTAACGATTAACCATGAAGTAATGTAGTCGTCGAATCACGAAACTTATGAAAAATTTGATTTTGAAATAGAAAAAAGGTAAGTTTGTTAAGACCAATAAGTCAATTAAACGGCAGCAGAAGTGTCATTATAGCGAAGTTTAAGGAAAGAAATTTAATGTTTTCATAGTTCCTGACATCTAATTATTGACATCGAATGCCTTAAAAAAATATCCATGGCAACAGTCAAAAAAAATGCATCGTGGTTTCGTAATCAATTGATTAATAAATACATGGGATTGGAAGAACGATTCCTTTGGTGGGTTAGCGAATTCAAAAATCGTTTGCGTAGAATCCGTTTATTGTTTGTCCATGGACGTGCTTATCAATTAGCCTACAAAGAGAAAATGACAAAAGAACAGCATCAATTGACGATTCGTAATTGGTGGGGAACCCTTATTATTTACTGTTTTGAATTAGTTGGGGTTGGTGAATTTTATCAGACGATGGCTGAAATTATCAAATTTAATACTCGTCCGTTATCAACTCACGAAATCGAATTGGCACAAACTATTTTTGGAGAAGGACTGAATTATGAGTTGATTCGTTGGGATAAAAAAGCGTATTTCGGACCCAAAAGTAAAAAAATCGCTTATGTAAGTTTTCATACGATTAATTCTTGGGGAAATTTAAGTACAGATATTTTTGTGCATGAGCTCGTCCATATTTGGCAATATGAAAAAATGGGAGCGGTTTACATGCCAAAAGCTTTAGCTGCTCAAAGGACGAAAGAAGGTTATAATTACGGTGGTTTAGAAAAGTTAGAACAATATAAATATAAAGGTTTGTCAGCGTTTAATTTAGAACAACAAGCGGATATTATTGCAGACTACTTCCGTATTAAAAATGATATGAAGCCGGAATGGGGAAATGGGACGAAGGCTGATTTGCCACTTTATGAAGTTTATGTGGAAGAAGTAAAAACTACTAATTAGAAAAATACTTTCAACGGAATTTTTTACTAAAAAAGCCACAACGAAAATTTCGTCGTGGCTTTTTTTATAGTTCAAAAAAACAAAATTTAAGCAGGAACTTGTTCGTTTCTACCAAATGCTTTTAATATGCGCAAGTGTGAGCGGAAAGCACTAAAGAATGTTTTTTGATCGTGGTAAGGCAAGTTAAACTCCTTTGCAGTTTGTTTAACGATTTCAGAAATATCAGGATAGTGCACATGACAAATCTTCGGAAACAAGTGATGTTCAACTTGAAAATTCAAACCACCGATAAACCAACCTAAAAGAGCACTATTTCTCGCAAAATCTGCAGTTGTCTCTAATTGGTGAATCGCCCAAGTATTATCCATTTTACCAGAAAGTGTTGGTTCGTGATGTGTTGGCCCTTCGACGACGTGTGCTAACTGGAACACAGCTGTAACCAATAGTCCTAGGACAGCGTGCATAGATAAGAATCCAGCAAACCATTGCCAAAAAGTAATATCCACAACCATTAAAGGAATAACGCAAATGAATATGTAATAAAAGACTTTAGAACCTATCATCTTTATAGTTTCTGCTGTCGGATCATAACCCATTTTTTCTGTAAGTCCTTCTCTATTATATTTAATTAACTGAGCAAAATCCTTCTTAGTAACCCAGCCTATAGTTGCTAAAGTATAAAGGAACGGAGCATAAATATGTTGATATTTGTGAATTCCTAAAAGTTTACCATGTGGTGATAATCTTAAAATAGGCTTATCGTTGACATCTTCATCTAGCTCATAAATGTTCGTGTAAGTATGGTGTAAATAGTTATGCTGAATTTTCCACGTAAAAGCACTTCCACCTGCAAAGTTTACACTTAATCCAAGTAATTTATTAATGGTTTCATTTCGAGTATAAGCACCATGATTTGCATCGTGCATGACTGAAAAACCAATTCCTGCTGAACCCAATCCCATAACAATGCACATTAACCACATTATCCATAATGGTAAAGTATTGGAAAGAATCAGAAAGTACGGAACAAGTAAAATAGCGAACATGGATATGGTTTTGACAACCATTTTTCTATTTCCTGTTCTTGGTAAATTGTTCTCTTCAAAGTAGGTATTCACTCTCTGTCTTAGTGTTGTGAAAAACTGAGCAGTGTCTTTCGTTGAAAATTTTACTGTTGGTAACATTATAATTATTTAGAAATTAACAATACTATTAAAGCAGAATCTATAGACTCTGAATAACATTTCCCTTTCTTTACTTTGTAGAATTAACTTTGGTGACTTAGAGGTTGGTTGGATACTAATATTTTATAAATAACAATATAGTTAGTGAATACTTTAATATTAAAATTTCACACCGCTAAACTACGAAATGAATGTCTTAGCTGTATGTTACAAACGTTAAAAAGTTAGAATATTGACATAACTCATGTTATTAAATCCACATTTTCATTTTTGTTAACACAAAAAAACTAAATACGTTCATAAACCTTCTGAATAAAAAATATTTAGTGTGTTGATAATTTTAGGATGGTTTGTTTTTAGAACGTTGGTAATAAAATCATTGTTAGAGAGATCTTCAAAACCGGTCTTGTTTTTATATTCTGATAAGGGGAAATTCCTAAAGCCCATCGACCATTTTTCGAAATTTCGTGCATTCTTTTCTCCTTCAAATAATTTTAGAACATCATAATGACGCTCATCTTCCTGTATCTTTTTAAATATATTCAAAACATTATCTTTTCTTCCTTCAAGTAGCTGTAAGAATAGTCCATCAATGAATAGAAGGATTCCTGTAATACCATTTCTTTGATTATTAGATTTGGAAACTTTTAATAAATTTTCTAAATCTTCTTCTGAAAAATGTGTGGATGCGGTACTGAAATACGTTAAATGATACATGACAATGAATTATTTATTAGAATAATATCTCATTTTTGTAATTTAGAATGTAGTATTTTAACCAAATATACCAATTTGCTCTTTAAGTTCTATCTTTGTGAACGTATTATTTCAAAAAGATAGATTAGAATATGTTATCAGCAGAAGAGCAAGAATTTATACAAAAAAATGCGAAAGCGGATATAACGAAACTAATATTACAAGGGAAAAGGTATCCGACTTTAGCTATAAAGAAATTAGCAAATCAAATTAATATCCGTAAAAAGGCAATTATAAAGTTACCAACCTGGGCGGAGACTCCTGCAATCTTTTTTCCTCCGACTATTTCATGGCAACAGTGTTCCTCAGAATATACGGCTAAATATAAGGCTCAATTATTAAAAGGGAAATCCATTATAGATTTAACTGGCGGATTCGGGGTAGATACATTTTATTTTGCACAAGAATTTGAGGAAGTAACCTATGTAGAACGAAATACTGATTTAGCAAAAATTGCAACATATAACTATAAAGTACTGAATCAAGATAATATCAAGGTTATTAATGCCGATAGTTTAGATTATATTGAGCAACAAGATACCTTTGATGTTATTTACCTTGATCCTGCTCGTCGAGATGCACAACAGAAAAAGATTATAACACTCGAAGACAGTACACCTAATATATTAGCCATTCAAGAGATGCTATTGAGCAAGGGAAAATATATTCTACTCAAAACTTCTCCGATGTTAGACATACATAAGGCGATAAAAGACTTGAAGTACGTTCAAAGTATCCATGTGATAGCTGTAGAAAATGAATGTAAAGAGTTGATATTTATCTTAAATAAGGAAACGAGCGAAAATATAAACTTGACTTCCGTCAATATTCATCGAAATGGCGACACAGATGTTACTAATACTAAATGGAACGATAATTTGGAGGTTTCATATGCAGCACCGAACACTTATATATATGACCCCAATAAAGCGATACATAAAGCAGGAATTTTTAACAAAATTGGACAAAAGTTCGAAATAGCGAAATTAGCACCGAACACACATTTATACACATCAGATAATTTAGTATTGAATTTTCAGGGTAGAGTTTTCGAATTGGAGAAGATTCTAAAGCCACAGAAAAAGGAAATTCAGAAATACTTAACTCAAGGAAAAGCCAATTTGATAACTCGAAATTTTCCTGAAAATGTTGCTAATTTGAAAAAAAAATGGAAAATTAATGATGGCGGAGAGATTTATTTGATTGCTGTAACCCTTGTAAATACTCAAAAAGTAGTTTTAAAGTGTAAACGGATTCGATAGTATTGGTAACTCCTTGAAAATAAAAGAAAAAGATGCTTTGGTTATTATGAAATATCTTTCTATCTTTGCATCGCTTTTTGAGGAAAGTAGTACTCAGAAATATTAAATTAATAAGATAACTTTTAATTAATTAGATTTTAATTATGCCTACAATAAACCAATTGGTTCGGAAGGGTAGAAAGCAAGTTATAAAGTTGAGCAAGTCTCGTGCTTTAGAACAATGTCCACAGAAACGTGGTGTTTGTACTCGTGTTTACACGACTACTCCCAAAAAACCGAACTCAGCACTTCGTAAAGTTGCTAAGGTACGTTTAAGTAACGGCTTAGAGGTTATCGCCTATATTCCAGGAGAAGGTCACAACCTTCAAGAACACTCAATTGTATTGATTAGAGGTGGTCGTGTAAAAGATTTACCAGGTGTACGGTATACTATCGTTCGTGGTACTCTAGATACGGCAGGCGTGAGCGGTCGTACTCAATCACGTTCTAAGTACGGGGCAAAACGTCCTAAATCTTAGTAGTCAATCCATTGCTATTAGATCCAAACAATTAGCTTAACCGCAAAGTTGTTTGTTGAAGTAAACTCCGGTAAAAGATTGGAGTTGAAGGAGTGTTTAATCCTCGAAAGAGCGATAAACCCACAGCAAAGTAAAAGAAGTTGAAATTTTTATTTGTTCAATTTCTGATTTTAAATAATTTTAGGTTTAAACGAAAACTCATTCAATTTAAATGAGAAAAAGAAAACCACAGAAGCGCGTCATTACTCCAGATTCACGCTATAATGACGCCATGGTAACACGCTTCGTGAACAATATGATGCTTGACGGTAAAAAGTCAACTGCATTCCAAGCATTCTATGATGCTATGGACATTATTGAGAAGCGCTCAGGCGACAATCCACACGAGGTGTGGAAAAAAGCCATCAATAATGCAATGCCTCAAGTTGAGGTACGTAGCCGCCGTATAGGTGGTGCAACCTTCCAAATTCCGACTGAAATCCGTGCTAGTCGCAAAATTTCAATTTCAATGAAATGGTTAATTAAGTTCTCGCGAAAGCGTAGTGGTAAGGGTATAGCCCAGAAGCTTGCAGCAGAACTTATGGCAGCAGCTAAAAGCGAAGGAGCTTCAGTTAAGCGTAAGGAAGACACGCACAAAATGGCAGAGTCTAACAAGGCATTTGCACATTTTAGAGTCTAAATTTTTTCAAAGATTAAAATTCTGAAAGCAAGTTTATAATTTTTAATAATCATGGCAGCTATAAAGACAGATTTAAGATATACTCGTAATATTGGAATCGCAGCTCATATTGATGCAGGTAAAACTACAACAACCGAGCGGATTCTTTATTATACGGGTTTGACACACAAAATCGGTGAAGTACATGATGGTGCAGCGACCATGGATCACATGGCTCAAGAGCAGGAACGTGGTATCACAATTACTTCTGCCGCTACAAAAACAAACTGGAATTGGAGAACTGATAGTTATGCAATTAACATCATTGATACTCCGGGACACGTTGATTTTACAGTAGAAGTTGAACGCTCATTGCGTGTATTAGACGGTGTTGTTTCTTTATTCTGTGCGGTGTCAGGTGTTGAACCGCAATCAGAAACAGTTTGGAGACAAGCAGATAGATATAAAGTGCCTCGTTTAGGGTTCGTTAACAAAATGGACAGACAAGGTGCAGATTTCTTAGAAGTTTGTAAGCAAGTTAAGGAAATGTTGGGTGGAAACCCTGTTCCTTTGCAAATTCCAATCGGTGCAGAAGATGATTTCCGTGGTGTTGTTGATTTAATCAAAAATCAGGCAATTGTATGGGATGACGAAAGTGAGGGGAAGACATTTCAAGTAATTGAAATTCCAGAAGATTTAGTTGATACGGTTGAAGAATATCGTGAAAAGTTAGTCGAGTCTATCGCAGAATACGATGATGCTTTGTTAGAGAAGTTCTTTGAAGATCCGGACTCAATTACTGAAGACGAAATAATCGCAGCATTACGTGGGGCGATTGTTGATATGAAAATTATTCCAATGATGTGTGGTTCTGCCTTTAAAAATAAGGGTGTTCAAACAATGTTGGATGCAGTTTGTGCTTTTTTACCATCACCTTTAGATATTGATGGAATTGAAGGTACAAATCCTGACACAGAAGAACCAGAGATGCGTCAACCTGACGCTGATGAGCCTTTTGCTGCATTAGTTTTCAAAATCACTACAGATAAATATGTTGGTCGCTTAGCATTCCTACGTGTTTATTCTGGTCAATTAGATTCTGGTTCTTATATCTTGAACACTCGTTCAGGTAAAAAAGAGCGTATTTCTCGTCTATATCAGATGCATGCTAACAAGCAAGAACAAATCGACGGTGTACAAGCTGGAGATATTGCGGCAGCAGTTGGTTTCAAGGATTTAAGAACTGGTGATACAATCTGTGATCCTGATAAGCCTATCGTCTTAGAAAGTATGACCTTTCCTGAGCCAGTAATTGGTGTAGCAATCGAGCCTAAGACTCAAAAAGACTTAGACAAATTAGGAATTGCTTTATCTAAATTAGCGGAGGAAGATCCTACATTCAAAGTTGAAAACAATGAGGAAACTGGTCAAACTATCATCCGTGGTATGGGTGAGTTACACTTGGAAATTATCGTTGATCGTCTAAAGCGTGAGTTCGGTGTTGAGTGTAATCAAGGTGAGCCACAAGTATCTTATAAAGAGGCTTTGACAAAATCTGTTTCTCATCGTGAGCGTTTGAAAAAACAATCAGGTGGTTCTGGTTTATTCGCAGACATGGAATTCACATTAGGCCCTGCCGATGAGGAATTCTTAGAGAGCGAAGACTTCAAGAATGGTAAAGAGAAATTACAGTTTGAGTGGGGAATCGTTGGTGGTGCTATTGACAAGAATTATGTCAAGCCGATTAGAGATGGTTTCCGTTCAATGATGGAGAATGGAGTATTAGCAAGTTATGATATTGATAGCATGAAAGTCCGTGTATTCGATGGATCAATGCACTCTGTGGATTCAAAACCGGTTGCATTTGAATTATGTGCAAAGGAAGGATTCAGAGCTGCTGCAGCTAAATGTGGACCGAAAATTTTAGAACCAATCATGAAAATCGAAGTGACAACACCTGAAGATTATATAGGTGGAATCATCGGTGATTTAAATCGCCGTCGTGGATTGATTAAAGGGCAAGCAGAGAAATTAGGTGCAATTATCGTGAAAGCGGATGTTCCTTTATCTCAGATGTTCGGGTATGTAACACATTTACGTACTATCTCATCAGGTCGTGCTTCTTCTTCTATGGAATTTTCGCATTATGCACAAGCTCCAAGTGGTATTTCAGAAGATGTAATTGCTAAAGCAAAAGGTTTAGTTAAAGTTTAAATGATATAATGCTCGAGGGCGAGTTTAATCTCTCCCTCTTCATATTTTAATACAAGGTTATGAATCAGAAAATCAGAATCAAACTCCGCTCTTACGACCATTCATTGGTAGATAAAAGTACGGAAAAGATTATTAAAACCGTTCGTAGTAGCGGTGCAGTTGTAACAGGTCCGATTCCGCTGCCTACGGAGAAAAAAATCTACACAGTCTTGCGTTCGCCGCACGTTAACAAAAAGTCTCGTGAACAATTTCAATTACGTACACATAAGCGTTTGATTGAAATCTACACACCGACTCAGAAAACTGTAGATGCCCTTTCAAAGTTGGAGTTACCAAGTGGAGTGGACATTCAAGTTAAATTAACGTAAATTTTAGGTTCTGTCTTGAAAATTCAAGATAAAAACACAAAAAAATCAGGTAATGCAAGGATTAATTGGAAAAAAAATCGGGATGACTAGCATTTTTAACAGTGCTGGAAAAAACGTTGCTTGCACAGTGATTGAGTTAGGACCTAACGTGGTCACTCAAGTGAAAACCGAGGAAACAGACGGATACACTGCTATTCAACTAGGATACAGTGATAAAAAAGAGAAAAGAACTTCTAATCAGTTAGTTGGTCACTTCTCAAAAGCAGGAACAACGCCAAAACGTAAGGTTTCTGAAATTCGTAACTTCGGCATTGAAAAAGCATTAGGTGAGACTATTACAGTAGAAGAGGTATTTGCAGAAGGTGATATTATTAATGTCGTTGGTACTTCAAAAGGTAAAGGTTTTCAAGGAGTTGTTAAACGTCACAACTTTCGTGGTGTGAATGACGCAACGCACGGTCAACACAACAGACAACGTGCACCGGGATCAATTGGTGCCGCTTCTTATCCAGCAAGAGTATTCAAAGGAATGCGTATGGCAGGAAGAACTGGGGGAGACCGAGTAAAAATGATGAATTTAGAAATTCTTAAGATTTTTGCTGACAAGAATGCTGTTTTAGTAAAAGGTGCAGTTCCTGGTCACAAAGGAGGATTTGTAATTATTGAAAAATAATCATAAGTAATTGTCCTTAGATAATTACTTTATTAATAACTTTTTGATTGCCATATTATGAAACTTGAAGTATTCAGTATACAAGGGGAAAAGACGGGAAAAGAGGTGGAATTACCTCAAGAGATTTTCGGTATTGAGCCTAATGAACATGTGGTTTATCTTGCAGTTAGACAGTATCTTGCGAATCAACGTCAAGGAACACACAAATCGAAAGAACGTGCTGATATTGCAGGTTCTACGAGAAAGTTGAAAAAGCAAAAAGGTACAGGTACTGCTCGTGCAGGTAGCATAAAAAGTCCAGTTTTTCGTGGTGGAGGTCGTGTATTCGGTCCTCGTCCAAGAAGCTATAGTTTTAAATTGAATAAAAAAGTTAAACGACTAGCTCGAAATTCTGCACTTGCAAGTAAATTACAAAAGAATGAAATTATCGTTGTAGAAGATTTTACTTTTGATGCTCCACAGACGAAAGCATATAAAGAAATTCTTGCTAATTTGAATCTTGCAGATAAAAGAAGCCTTTTAGTAACAGGTGCTAATGATCAAAACATTTACGGGTCAAGTAAAAATTTGAAAAAAGCAAATGTAATAAGAGTTGATGATTTGAACACTTACGCTGTTTTGGATAACAACTGTCTTATTCTATCTGAAAGTTCAATTGATAAAATGAAAGAGTTGTTTGCATAAAACAGCTTATAAAATCATATAGTGATGGCTAAGAATGTCAAGAAAAATATTTTAGTTAAACCGCTTATCAACGAAAAATCTGAAATTATATCAGATACTTTAGGTAAATATACTTTTATAGTTGATAAGAAAGCGAACAAAGTCGAGATTCGTAAAGCAGTAGAGGAGATGTACGGAGTAGATGTCCAGTCTGTAAATACGATGATTATGCCTGCCAAAGAGCGTTCACGCTTTACGAAAACAGGTGTTATGAAGGGTCGCACAAGCGTTTATAAAAAAGCAATTATTACACTCGAGGAAGGTGATGAAATCAACTTTTACGGTGAAGTGTAATTGAAAAACGTTAATTACAAATTACAACAAAATGCCTGTTAAAAAATATAAACCGACAAGTCCTGGTACTCGATTTAGAGTTGGTAACGACTTTTCTGAACTAACTACCAGTAAACCGGAAAAAAGCCTTACTACTTCTTTGAAGAAGAGTGGTGGTCGTAATAACGAAGGTCATAGAACTGTTCGTAATCGAGGGGGAGGACACAAGCGTCGTTACCGTATCATTGACTTTAAACGTCAAAAGGATGGTATGAAAGCGACTGTACAAACCATTGAGTATGATCCAAATCGTTCATGCTGGATTTCATTATTAAAGTATGATGATGGCGAGAAAGCATATATCATCACACCGAATGGAATTAAAGTAGGGGATGTGGTTGAGTCAGGTTCAGGAGTTGCTCCTGAAAGAGGGAATACACTTCCTCTATCTGAAATGCCTTTAGGTTCTACGATTCATGCGATTGAGATGTGGCCTGGAAAAGGAGCAGCTTTAGTACGTAGTGCTGGTACTTATGCTACCTTGATGGGAAAAGAAGGAAGATATGCTGTAATCAAAATGCCTTCGGGAGAATTACGCCGTATATTATCTAACTGTAGAGCAACTATTGGTACGGTTTCAAATCCGGATCATCAGTTACAAGTGTTAGGTAAAGCAGGTCGTAAACGTTGGCTAGGTCGTCGCCCGAGAACTCGTGGTGTCGCGATGAATCCAGTAGATCACCCGATGGGTGGTGGTGAAGGTCGCTCTTCAGGAGGACATCCACGATCACGCACAGGTATCATGGCTAAAGGTCAGAAGACAAGAAGTCGTAAAAAATCGTCTGATAGATTAATTATCACACGTAGAAAGAAAAAGTAAGATTTGGTAATCTATAAATATATAGGATAATGCCTCGTTCACTAAAAAAAGGACCATACGTTTTCCATAAGTTATTGGATAAAGTTGAAAAAGCTAAAGGAGCTAAGCGTAAGCAAGTTATTAAAACTTGGTCTCGTAGTTCAATGATTATTCCTGACTTTGTAGGAGAAACGATTGCAGTCCACAATGGTAAGACCTTCGTTCCTGTATTTGTTACAGAGAATATGGTAGGTCACAAATTAGGAGAATTCTCGCCAACACGTAACTTCAGAGGTCACGGTGGTAAAGGCGGGAAGAAATAAAATTCATATCGGACGGATGAAATTGTAGTCTTTAATTAGACTACTTATTTCAAAAGTATTCGATATTCCGAAAACTCTAAAGTTACGATGGAAGCAGTAGCAAAATTAAATAAAGTTCCAATGTCAGTCCGCAAAGCGAGACTTGTCATCGATAATGTTCGTGGTCTTGAAGTAAATCAAGCCCTTAACGTTTTACGCTTTACGAATAAGGAAGCTGCGACATGGATTGAAAAAAATCTATTGTCCGCAATTGCTAATTGGGAGCAAAAGACAGGTGTTTCTAACTCTGATGAGTATGAACTGTATGTCAAAGAATGTTATGCGAATCAAGGAAGTATGTTAAAACGTTTTCGCCCGGCACCTTACGGTCGTGCCCACAGAATTCGTAAACATTCTTGTCATATCTATATTCTTGTGGAAAACAGAGTCGAGTTGGAAGCGGAAGATTTAGGTGATATTGAAATAAATGAGGAAGTTGTTGAAGCAATAACTGAATCTGCTGAATAAAGTTAAACCCACAGGGGATTTCAAAATAATATAATCATATGGGTCAGAAGACGAATCCAATTGGTAACCGCTTAGGGATTATCAGAGGTTGGGACTCCAGCTGGTTTGGAGGCAACAATTTTGCTGAGAAGGTAGTGGAGGATGAAAAAATAAGGATTTACCTTAGAGCCAGAGTTGCTAAAGGTGGTATTGCTCGCATTATCATCGAAAGAACATTGCGTCGAATCACAATTACTATCCACACATCACGTCCGGGGATTATTATCGGTAAAGGTGGTCAGGAAGTGGATAAAATCCGTGAGGAAATTAAGAAGTTGACGAAGAAAGATGTTCAGATCAACATCGTAGAAATTCGTAAACCTGAAATGGATGCTTACATCGTAGGAGAATCTATTGCTAAACAAATTGAAGCACGTATTAATTATCGTCGTGCAATCAAAATGGCAATTCAGTCTACTATGCGTGCAGGAGCTGAAGGTATTAAGGTTCGAATCTCAGGACGTTTGAACGGTGCAGAGATGGCACGTTCGGAAGAGTATAAAAAAGGACGTACTCCTTTACATACTTTCCGTGCAGATATCGACTACGCAATCGTTGAAGCTTTAACTATCTACGGTAAGATTGGTGTGAAGGTTTGGATTTGTAAAGGTGAAGTATTTGGGAAACGTGATTTAACGCCTGATACTGGTGATTCTAAGAAACCAGGTGGAAAACGTGGTTCTGCAAATGATCGTAGAAGTGGTGGCGGAAGACGTCCCGGAAGAAGCGATAACAGAAACAGAAGACGTAATTAGTAGAATTACAAAAAATTAACGTATCTTTGCGAAGTTTTTGGGGAAAGTGATTGCTAAAAGCAAAATCTTCGTAATCAAAATGTTATAAGATGTTACAACCAAAAAGAACGAAATATCGTAAGCAGCAAAAAGGACGTAACAGGGGACTTGCTCACAGAGGTAGCACAATTTCTTTCGGAGATTTCGCTTTAAAAACTCTTGATCTTGGTCGCCTAACTAGCCGTCAGATTGAATCTGCTCGTATTGCGATGACTCGATATATGAAACGTGAGGGTAAAGTGTGGATTCGTATTTTCCCTGATAAACCTATTACAAGTAAGCCTTTAGAGGTTCGTATGGGTAAAGGTAAAGGAGCCTTGGATCATTATGTAGCTCCAGTTCAGCCAGGAAGAATTTTATTCGAAATGTCTGGTGTGCCTATTGAAGTAGCGAAAGAAGCATTAAGATTGGCTGCTCAAAAACTACCTGTTCAAACTAAATTCGTAGTTAGAAGAGACTATCAAGGGTAAGGTTGTAGAATTATTTCAAAAAAACTATTACAATAATATAACTGATGGCTCAAGATAAGTTACAAACGGCGGCATTCACAGCAGAAGAATTAGGTGAAGAGTTGAGAAATGCTGAAGCCAATTATCAAAGATTACGTTTTGACCATTCAACTACAGGGTTAGATAATCCAAATACATTAGTTGAAGTTAGACGTGATATCGCTCGCTTAAAAACCGAGGTTAGAAAAAGACACTTAGCAGAACTTTCTGAAGAAGGTATAGCTAATCGTTCTAAAATAAAAAGCCGTAGAAGACGTCAGAAAGTTGAACGTTCTTCGGCTAAAAGAAAATTAGCTAAGAAAAAATAATTTCTGAATACTGGCTCAGCTGGTGTGGGTAATATTCATAATGGATAGTTGGGAAACCTTGTGATTCTCTATGAATAAAACCTAATGAAATTCTGGATAAAATGACAGAAACAAGAAATTTAAGAAAATCAAGAGTAGGGGTTGTGACGAGTTCTGCAATGGATAAGACTATCACAATTTCAGTAGAACGAAAGTTGAGACACCCTATTTATGGTAAATTCGTAAAGAAGACCAAGAAGTTTATGTCTCATGATGAGAAGAATGATTGTAATGTAGGTGATACAGTACGCATCATGGAAACTCGTCCTATGAGTAAGAATAAACGTTGGAGATTAGTAGAAATCCTTGAAAGAGCTAAATAATCATGATACAACAAGAATCAAGACTAAAAGTAGCAGATAATTCGGGTGCAAAGGAAGTACTTTGTATTCGTGTGCTTGGAGGTTCGGGTCGTCGTTATGCATCAATTGGTGACCAAATAGTTGTGACTGTAAAATCAACAAGCCCTGGAGGTGTAAAGAAAGGTACAGTTACAAAAGCAGTGGTAGTAAGAACTAAGAAGGAAATTCGTCGTAAAGACGGTTCTTACATCCGTTTTGATGATAATGCTGCGGTTTTATTAAACCCATCAGACGAACCTCGTGGAACACGTATTTTTGGGCCTGTGGCTCGTGAATTACGTGAACGTGATTATATGAAAATAGTTTCTCTCGCTCCTGAAGTACTTTAATCATGGCAAACAAAAAATTTCATATTAAGAAAGGGGATACTGTCGAAGTAATCGCTGGAGCATATAAAGGCTCTAAAGGCGAAGTTCTCCAAATGTTACCAAAGAAAGATCGTGCAATCGTATCTACTGTAAATATGGTAACTAAGCATAAGAAACCGACAGAGAATGATCCCGGTGGACGTATTGAACAGGAAGCTCCTATTCATATTTCGAATCTAATGTTAGTGGAACCTAAATCTGGTGAAGCTAGTCGTATTGGACGAAAATTAGAAGATGGAAAGCTGGTTCGTTATTCTAAAAAAAGTGGTGAAATAATTGACTAATGAGTTATATACCAAGACTTAAAACTAAATATCGTGAGGAAGTTTCTCCTAAGTTAATGGAGGAATTTCAGTACAAATCAGTTATGGAAGTACCTCGTTTGGTTAAGATTAGTCTTAACCAAGGTCTGGGTGATGCTACAGGTGACAAAAAGTTAGTAGATAATGCTATTAATGAAATGTCACTCATCGCCGGACAGAAAGCGGTACCTACTTATGCAAGAACTTCTATTTCGAACTTTAAGTTACGTGAAGGCATGCCTATTGGCGCACGTGTAACACTTCGAAATGAGCAAATGTATGAGTTTCTTGATCGTTTTGTAACTATATCATTACCTCGTGTACGTGATTTTAGAGGAATTAATGATAAGAGTTTCGATGGTAGAGGTAATTACTCTGTAGGTATTACAGAGCAGATTATTTTTCCTGAGATTGATATCGATAAGGTTAATCGTATTTCTGGAATGGATATTACCTTTGTTACAACAGCAAAAACAGATGCAGAAGCATTGGCATTGCTAAAGCATATGGGACTACCTTTCAAAAATCAAAATAATAATAATTAATCATGGCAAGAAAATCATTAATTGCTCGTGAGAGAAAGCGTGAGCGTCTTGTAGCTAAGTACGCTGATCTTCGTAAGCAGCTGAAGGAAGAAGGAAGATGGGAAGAGTTAGATAAACTTCCAAGAAATTCTAATCCGATTCGTTTGCATAATCGTTGTCAGTTGACTGGTCGTCCTAAGGGATATATGAGACAATTCGGAATTTGTCGTGTCAAATTCAGACAAATGGCGAATGAAGGTAAAATCCCTGGAATAACTAAAGCAAGTTGGTAGGTTTTAACTATCATTTTTAGTTGATTCAGTAATAAAAGAAATATATTGTTTAACAGTGTTAAGTCTTCAAGTATTAGATACTAACACTAAAAATTAAGGTAATGCTAAGCGATCCAATAGCAGATTACTTGACGCGTATTCGAAATGCGCAACAAGCAAGACATCGCGTCGTAGAAATTCCCGCCTCTAACATGAAGAAGGATATTACTAAAATCCTCTACGACCAAGGGTATATCTTGAAATACAAATTTGAAGATGATTCAAAGCAAGGTTTAATTAAAATTGCTTTGAAGTATGATAGTAAGAAGACTCCTGCCATCCGATCTTTAGGCAGAATTAGTAAACCTGGTCTTCGTAAATATGCAAAATCGACGGAAATTCCTCGTATTATTAATGGTTTAGGTGTTTGTATCGTATCAACATCTAAAGGATTAATGACTGGGAAAATAGCTGAAACTGGTAATATCGGTGGTGAGCTTGTCTGTTATGTGTATTAATAATAATCATCTTAAAATTATTCGGACTTCCGATAATCATAAAATAATTAATCATGTCAAGGATAGGAAAATTACCTATATCACTTGCTAAAGGTGTCGAAGTCAGTATTTCTAAAGGTAACCTTGTAACAATCAAAGGACCAAAAGGAGAATTGACACAGCAGATTGATGCTGACATAACAGTCGAGGTAAGTGAAGGAGAGATTAATGTAAAGCGACCGACTAATCAGCAGAGACATAGAGCATTACATGGACTTTATCGTTCATTATTAAACAATATGGTAGCTGGTGTTTCTGAAGGCTTTCAAAAAGAATTAGAATTAGTAGGTGTTGGTTATAGAGCTTCTAATACCGGACAAATCTTGGAAATGCAATTAGGTTATTCTCACCCAATTGTAATGTACATTCCTGACGAAGTTAAAGTAGAAACTGAAACAACTAAAGGAAAAAATCCTGCTATCAAGCTTTCAAGTATTGATAATCAGTTGTTAGGACAAGTTGCTGCTAAGATTCGTGGATTCAGAAAACCTGAACCTTATAAGGGAAAAGGTATTAGATTCAAAGGTGAAGAAATCCGCAGAAAAGCGGGTAAAGCTGGGGGGAAATAATTCTTAAATTAAAGAGCCTTTTAAAACTGGTTGATAACATGAAAGTTACAAAAAAACAGCGTAGAAAACGCATCCACTATAGAATTCGTAAAAAGGTTTTGGGTACAGCCGAGCGTCCAAGATTGTGTGTATTCCGTAGTAATAACCATATATACGTTCAGGCAATTGATGATACGGATGGCCGTACATTATTCGGAGCTTCATCTGCAGAGGGTAGTATTTCTGCAGAAGGTACACCAATTGAGCAATCAAAGAAAGTTGGTTTACTATTAGCGGAAAAAGCTAAAGGAGCATCAATTGGAACTGTCAAATTCGATAGAAATGGCTATCTTTACCATGGGCGTGTGAAAGCATTAGCTGAAGGTGCAAGAGAAGGTGGTCTAATATTCTAAAAACAACTATTACATATTAATATCATGGCAAAGAAACAAAATAGAGTTAAGCCAACAGATTCGGACTTAAAGGAAAAATTAGTTAACCTTAATCGCGTTGCGAAAGTGACAAAAGGTGGACGTACTTTTAGTTTTGCTGCTGTAGTAGTTGTTGGTGACGGAAATGGCACGGTAGGGCATGGTTTAGGAAAAGCACGTGATGTATCTGAGGCAATCGCTAAAGCTACTGATGATGCAAAGAAAAACTTAATTAAAGTGCCGATTTTTAACGGTACAATTCCACATGAGCAGAAAGGCAAATATGGAGCAGGTAAAGTTTTTATTAAGCCAGCTTCTGATGGTACAGGTGTAATTGCAGGTGGTGCAATGAGAGCTGTGTTAGAAATTGCAGGAGTTCATAATGTATTAGCGAAATCACAAGGGTCTTCAAATCCTCATAACGTGATTAAAGCAACTATCGATGCATTGTCTAAATTAAGAACACCAATGGAAATTGCTAAAACTCGTGGAATTTCTGTTAGTAAGGTGTTTAACGGTTAATCTTGTTTTCATTTATTGAAAGCTCAAAAATTACTACCGATGGGTAAAGTTAAATTAAAACAGGTAAAGAGTAAAATTGGAGCAAATCAACGTCAAAAAGACACACTTGTCGCTCTTGGTTTAAGAAGAATTAACCAGGAAGTAGAACATGAGTCAACTCCTCAAATACTTGGGATGGTTAGAAAAGTAAATCATCTTATCTCTGTTGAATATCAATAGACGGAATAGAAGTCTAATAAGATTGTTTAATCTTGATAATTCTTTTTGAATTATCAAAACGAATATCTGAAATGGAATTACATAATTTAAAGCCGGCAGCAGGCTCGGTTAGAAATAATAAGCGTGTAGGTAGAGGTCAAGGTTCAGGTCGAGGTGGAACTTCTACACGTGGTCACAAAGGAGCAAAATCCCGTTCGGGATATAGCAAAAAACGTGGTTTTGAAGGTGGTCAAATGCCTTTACAACGTCGTTTGCCTAAACGTGGCTTCAAGAATTTCAATCGTATTGCCTATGTTGCAATAAACGTTGATCGTATTCAAGCAATGATTGAGAAATTTAATTTATCAAAAATTGACTTCGAAGTATTACGTGAGTTAGGTATTGCACAAAAAAACGATAAAATCAAAATTTTAGGAAGTGGTGAGTTAACTGCAAAGGTTGATATTTCCGCTCATGCATTTTCTGAATCAGCAAAGAAGGCCATAGAAACGGCTGGTGGTACAGTAACTACTTTATAACTAATTGACATGAAGAAGTTTATAGAAACGCTTAAAAATATTTGGTCAATCAAAGAACTACGTAATAGAATTCTATTCACGTTGGGATTATTATTAATCTACCGATTTGGTTCTTTTGTTGTCCTTCCCGGAATTAATCCAAGTCAACTGCAAACTGGAGGAGGAGGACAAGGATTGTTAAGCCTGATTAATGCTTTTACAGGCGGTGCTTTTGGTAATGCTGCAATTTTTGCATTAGGAATCATGCCTTATATCTCAGCTTCAATCGTCGTTCAGTTATTGGGTTTTGCAGTACCTTATTTCCAGAGGTTACAAAAACGTGAAGGAGAAGCAGGTCGTCGTAAGTTAAACCAAATTACACGTTGGTTGACAGTAGCGATTACCTTAGTACAAGGTGGTGGATATTTAACATACATCATCAGTCAATCTCCTCAAGCAGTAGACCAGACTATTCCAAGTGGAGTCTTTTGGTTCTCAAATATTATCATATTAACTACAGGTACTATATTTGCTATGTGGTTAGGTGAAAGGATTACTGATAAAGGTATAGGAAACGGTATTTCATTATTAATTATGATTGGTATTATCGCTTCTTTACCACAGGCATTGATTGCTGAATTCGATTTCCGTTTACAAGGAACGGGTGGTTTAGTGACATTCTTGTTAGAACTTGCAATATTGGTAGCGGTCGTCATGGCAACGGTTATGTTAGTACAGGGCGTACGGCGTATTCCAATTCAATTTGCAAAAAGAATGGTTGGTAGAGGGTCTAATCAATTACCGGCAATGGGTAAACGTGATTATATTCCATTAAAAGTAAATGCTGCGGGTGTAATGCCAATTATCTTCGCACAAGCTTTGATGTTCTTACCCGCAACGATTGCACAATTTATCAATCCTGAAGCTGCAGGTGGTCAAGCAGGTGGATTTTTGTCTGCTTTAAATGATTTCACATCAGCACCTTATAATATTATCTATTTCTTCTTGGTCGTCATCTTTACGTATGTTTATACGGCATTGATAGTAGATCCAAGACAGTATGCAGAGTATTTGAAAGGTCAGAATGCATTTATTCCAGGGATTAAACCCGGAAAGCCTACTTCAGATTTTATTGATTCAGTTACAACTCGTATCACACTTCCAGGGTCTGTATTTTTAGGTTTCGTATCTATCTTACCGGCATTTGCTGCGGCATTTGGAGCAAATATTGCTTTTGCAATGTTTTTTGGTGGTACTTCATTATTAATTATGGTCGGTGTTGTATTGGATACTTTACAACAAATCGAGGGTCATTTATTAATGCGTCGTTACGACGGACTAACGAAATCAGGAAAGTTGAAGAAGAAAGGTGGTATGATGGGAATTGGTGCTGATTTATAAAATCGAGTAAGATGATATATTATAAAACAGATGCTGAGGTAGAACTTATTAGAGAAAGTTGTTTGATTGTTTCAAAGGTCTTAGCACTTGTTGGAGGCATCATTCGGCCGGGAATCACAGGAATTGAATTAGATAAAAAAGCAGAAGAGCTTATAAGGGATCACAAAGGTGTTCCGGGATTCAAAGGATATAATGGTTTTCCTTCTACATTATGCATTTCTCCTAATGAAGGTGTTGTGCATGGTATTCCATCAAATAAAGAGTTTCGTGAAGGTGATGTTGTTTCTGTAGATTGTGGTTGTTTATTAAACAATTTCTATGGAGATGCAGCCTATACCTTCGCGGTGGGAGATGTAGGAGATAAAGTGATGGATTTATTATGTGTAACGAAAGAATCGTTGTACATGGGAATCGAAAATGCTATCGTTGGAAGAAGAATCGGTGATGTGAGTTTTGCTATTCAGGAGTATGTAGAGCAAAAAAATTCATACGGGATTGTTCGGGAATTAGTAGGACATGGTTTAGGTAAAAATTTACACGAAGAACCTGAAGTTCCGAACTTTGGAAAACGAGGAAAAGGCATCAAATTGAAAGACGGTTTAGTAATCGCCATCGAGCCAATGGTTAACATGGGCTCTCGTAAAGTAGAACAATCAAGTGATGGTTGGACAATAATTTCTAAAGATAGAAGTCCTTCTGCTCACTATGAACACACGATTGTTGTCAGAAAAAACAAGGCAGAATTACTAAGTACACATGACTTTGTAGAAGAAGCTATTAAAAATAACCCTAACGTTAGGGAAATCTCAAGAAAAAAAGCGATATTTGCGGACTGAAAATAAATCTATGGCTAAAAAGAAGAATGCACCGGGAGGTAAAAAGAATACACCGGGAAAAAGTAGTAGTAAGAAAAACTTAATTGAACAAGATGGTTCTGTAACAGAAGCTTTGTCAAACGCTACTTTCCGTGTTCAATTAGAAAACGGACATATAATCATTGCAACTATCTCGGGGAAAATGAGAATGAATTACATTCGTATCTTGCCAGGGGATAAAGTGAAAGTGGAAATGTCTCCATATGATTTAACAAGAGGTCGGATTACTTATCGATATAAGTAGTAAAAACTTTAAAATTATATAAAAATGAAGGTTAGAGCTTCTGTGAAAAAACGTTCTGTCGACTGTAAGGTAGTACGTAGAAAAGGAAAGATTTACATCATTAATAAGAAAAATCCTCGTTTCAAACAACGTCAAGGATAGTTCTAAATTAAAAAGATAAAAGATAATGGCTCGTATTGTTGGTGTTGATTTGCCGAGAAATAAAAGAGGAATTGTCAGTCTTACATACATTTATGGTATTGGGGACACTTCATCTAAAGAAATATTAGCGAAAGCTAATGTTGACGAAGGTGTACGTGTACAAGACTGGACGGATGAGAATATCAAGGATATTCGTCAGATTATAAACGAAGACTACACTGTAGAAGGTACGCTTCGTTCTGAGGTTCAATTAAACATTAAGCGTTTGATGGACATTGCAAGTTATAGAGGCTTGCGTCACAGAAAAGGATTACCTTTAAGAGGGCAACGGACTCAAACGAATGCTCGTACTCGTAAAGGAAAACGTAAAACAGTTGCTAACAAGAAAAAAGCAACTAAGTAATCATTTACTTTTTTTCAAATTCTTACTTGATAAGGCATGGCTAAGAGAAAAACAACAAAAAAAGTTAAGAAACTTAACGTCAAAGTCGAAGCTGAGGGGCAGGTACATATTAAGGCGAGCTTTAATAATATCATCATCTCACTTACGAATAAAAAAGGACAAGTTATTTCTTGGGCTTCTGCTGGTAAAGGCGGTTTTAGAGGTTCAAAGAAAAATACACCTTATGCAGCACAAATCGCAGCACAAGATGCAGCTAAGACAGCATATGATCATGGTATGCGTAGCTGTATTGTATATGTGAAAGGTCCTGGTTCAGGGCGTGAAGCAGCAATACGTGCGATTCATAATACAGGAATTTCAGTGAGTAAAATCATTGATATTACTCCTATTCCACATAATGGTTGTCGTCCTCCGAAGCGTCGTCGTGTATAGGATGATGCTGTTTAATTTATTCAATATAATCTAATAAGCTAAATAATGGCAAGATATACAGGACCGAAAACTAAGAAGTCAAGAGCTTTCGGACAATCAATTTACGGATACGATAAAAGTTTCGAGCGTCGTAAATACGCACCGGGACAGCATGGAAATAACAGACGGAGAAAGCAAAAATCTGATTATGCTCTTCAGTTAATGGAAAAGCAGAAAGCTAAATATACTTATGGTGTATTAGAGCGTCAGTTCCGTAACTTATTTGCAAAAGCAAATAGTAATCAAGGGGTAACAGGTGAAGTTTTACTTCAATTGTTGGAATCCCGTTTGGATAACACTGTTTTCAGATTAGGAATTGCACCTACTCGTCGTGCAGCTCGTCAATTAGTAACACACAAGCATATTGTTGTGAATGGTATTTTGAATAATGTACCTTCTACAGCTTTACGTTCAGGTGATGTTGTTGGTGTTCGTGCTAAATCTCAAGGACTACAAGTTATTAACGAATCAGTAGGAACTAAGGCTGATGTTCGTAAATTCCCTTGGTTAGAGTGGAATCCTGATAATATGGAGGGTATATTTATATCTTCTCCTGAAAGAAATCAAATTCCTGAGCAAATCAATGAACAGTTAATCGTTGAATTGTACTCTAAGTAATATTCTCTGCTTGATTAATTCAAGCTCTTTGAACATTCTGAAAAAGCAATAATAATATATGGCTATTTTAAACTTCCAGAAGCCGGAAAGAATTCTACTTCAAAAAGGAGCAGACGATTTTGAAGGAATATTTGAGTTCAAACCTCTAGAACCAGGTTTTGGACAGACAGTTGGTAATTCTCTTCGTAGAGTTCTACTCTCTTCATTAGAAGGCTTCGCCATTTCTGCTATTCGTATTGCAACCGTTGATCATGAGTTCTCTTCCATTCGTGGTGTAGTTCAAGATGTCGTTGAGATTATTTTGAACCTGAAGCAAGTTCGCTTAAAGCATATCATTGCTGATGAGGATGTTGCGAGTGAAAAAATCTATTTGACTATTAGTAACAAAACGGAATTTAGAGCCGGTGATATCGAAGAACATACTAACGTGTTCAAAGTGATGAATCCTGAGTTATTAATCTGTGAAATGGAGCCTTTTGTTAATTTGGAAATGGAATTGACAGTAACGAGAGGTAGAGGTTATGTGCCTTCTGAAGAAAATATGCCAAAAGATGCTCCTATCGGTGTAATTCCGATGGATGCAATCTATACGCCTATCAAGAATGTTAGTTACAAAGTATCTAACACTCGTGTAGGGCAAAGAACGGATTACGAAAAATTAGTTATTGATATCAAAACGGATGGAACAATCCATCCTGAAGATGCGATTCAGGAAGCAGCAATGATCTTGATTAAACATCTGATGTTGATTACGAACACTGAAATCGAGTTAGGAACACCTCAAAGTCAAGATGACGATGTGGTAGATGAGCATATCTTACACATGCGTAAGTTATTGAAAACATCTTTAGAAGATCTTGATTTATCTGTTCGTGCTTACAATTGTTTGAAAGCGGCAAAGATTAATTCTCTTGGCGAAATGGTGTCTTATGACACACATGAATTGTTAAAATTCAGAAACTTCGGTAAGAAATCATTAGTTGAGATTGAAGAATTGTTGGTAGAGAAAGGATTAACTTTTGGTATGGATTTATCTAAGTATAAACTAGACGAAGATTAATTTTATATAAGTTATATGAAGGTGTAAGATAAGTAAAACTTGTTTTACACTTTTTTTGTAAATCAAACAGTAGTAACTGGTTGGGGTAACTAAATATTTCGATTTTAGTTATCTGAAGAGTGCTACGAAGTTAAAAATTAAATTAAACGATGAGACACGGTAAGAAATTTAACCACCTCGGAAGAAAGAAAGGACACAGAGAAGCTTTGCTTCGTAATCTTTCAATTTCTTTGATAGAGCACAAACGTATTTTTACTACTTTAGCAAAAGGTAAAGCCCTACGTAAATTCGTTGAGCCAGTAATTACCAAAGCAAAACCAAACACAACACATGCTCATAGAGTCGTGTTTAGTTATTTGCAGAATAAAGAGGCGATAAAAGAATTGTTTGATGCGATTATCACAAAAGTAGGTGACCGTCCCGGAGGTTATGTGAGGGTTATCAGAACTGGAACACGTCCAGGTGATAATGCTGAAATGTGTATGGTGGAGTTAGTTGATTTCAACGAAACTGCATTAAATGCAACTGAAAGTGACGATGCAGGTAAGAAGAAAACTCGTCGTAGTCGTCGTAAGAAATCTTCTGATGCAACTAGCACTGAAGTTCCAGAAATAGCAACTGATGCGGCAGAAGATACTGCTGATGAAAATAAAGAAGATTAATGGTCGTCAATCGACTGACATATCATCTTTAATATATATTGTAAAGGCAAGAATCCTAACGGGTTCTTGCCTTTTGTATAAATTGAAAAATTATATTGATTAATATCAGTATAATTACCTTTTTATACCTTTGAATTTCTATTATTTTTGCAACGCAATAAAATTAAACTAATGAGTAGTTTTAAAAGTCAAGCTGCGGTTTTATTATTGGAAGACGGAACGGTTTTTAAAGGAAAATCTGCTGGGAAAATTGGAATGACAACCGGAGAAATTTGTTTTAATACAGGAATGACTGGTTATCAAGAGGTTTTTACAGATCCTTCTTATTATGGACAATTATTAGTGATGACCAATGCACATATTGGGAATTATGGAACAAAAAAAGTAGAAATTGAATCTGAATCTGTTAAGATTGCAGGATTGATTGTCAAGAACTTCACGGATGATTATTCTCGTCCACAAGCGGATTTGTCTATCCAGAAATATTTAGAAGAGAATGGTCTGATTGGTATTTCGGATGTAGATACAAGAGCAATCGTTCGTCATATTCGTAGTAAAGGTGCTATGAATGGTATTATTTCTTCTGAGATTTTAGATATTGAGGTCTTGAAAGAGAAATTAGCAGAAACACCTTCTATGGAAGGATTGGAATTAGCATCAAAAGTGACGACATCAGAAACTTACGAAATGGGAAGTGCTGATGCGAAATATAAAGTTGCTGTCCTTGATTTTGGTACGAAGAAGAATATCTTGCGTTCGTTTGTAGAAAGAGATTGTCAAGTCAAAGTTTTTCCTGCTAAAACGTCTTTGGAAGAGATAAAAGCATGGAATCCAAATGGTTACTTTCTATCAAATGGTCCTGGTGATCCAGCTTCTATGGATTATGCTGTGAATACGGCTAAAGGAATATTAGAAGAAGATAAACCTATGTTTGGTATTTGTTTAGGTCACCAAATCTTGGCACTTTCTGCCGGAATTCCGACTTATAAAATGCATAATGGACACCGTGGAATTAATCATCCTGTGAAAAATTTAGTATCAGGAAAAGGTGAAATCACAAGTCAAAACCATGGTTTTGGTGTAAGTCCTGATGCTATTGAAGCGAATGCTGATAAGGTAGAAATTACACATAAGAATTTAAATGATGGAACGATAGAAGGAATCAGGATTAAAGGGAAAAAGGCATTTTCGGTACAATATCATCCGGAATCTTCGCCTGGGCCTCACGATTCTCGCTACCTTTTTGATGATTTTGTCAAATTAATGGAAGAGTCACTAACTTAAGTTAGCTGTCTAATAGGAGGTGTATGCAGAAATGTAAACTAAATCCATGATAGAATAGCGAACGACAAAAAACTAATAGAGTAGGGCAGTAATGTTTTATTCTGAATAAGATTTAAAATTAAAAAATATTTGTTTAGAAATTTGAAATTGAAACAATTGAACTTGTTTGTGATAATTAATTTTAAGTCATTATTATTAGAGCAATCCAATGTTTTAATTTCAAAACAAAACTAGTTTGAAGAATGAGTATTATTACTGAAGTTAGTGCAAGAGAAATTTTAGACTCTCGTGGAAATCCCACTGTAGAGGTAGATGTTGTAACGGAGAATGGTATCGTAGGACGTGCAGCAGTGCCTTCTGGAGCTTCTACAGGAAAACACGAAGCAGTAGAGTTACGTGACGGTGATAAAAGTCGTTATGTAGGTAAAGGTGTTTTGAAAGCTTGTGAAAATGTAAATGAACTTCTTAGTGAAGAGTTAATCGGATTTTCAATTTTCGACCAAGTTGGAATTGATAAAATGATGCTTCAATTAGATGGAACGGAGAATAAATCAAAATTGGGTGCAAACGCTATTTTGGGTGTTTCGTTAGCAGTAGCAAAAGCGGCGGCTTATGAAGCTGGTCAACCATTGTATCGTTATATTGGAGGGGTAAGTGCAAATGTATTGCCTGTGCCGATGATGAATATATTGAATGGTGGTTCTCATGCTGACAATAGTATCGACTTTCAAGAATTTATGATTATGCCTGTCGGCGCACCTTCTTTCCGTGAAGCGTTAAGAATGGGAACGGAGGTATTTCATACATTGAAAGATGTATTGAAAAAGAAAGGATACTCTACAAATGTTGGTGATGAAGGTGGTTTCGCACCAAGTATGAAATCGAATAAAGAAGCGATTGATACTGTTTTACAAGCGATTGAGAAAGCAGGTTACCGTCCGGGTGAAGATATGTTCATCGCAATGGATGCTGCTGTTTCTGAATTCTATAACGCAGAAGAAAAGGTTTATCACTTCCACCAATCAACAGGAGAAAAATTAACTTCTGATGAAATGATTGGATATTGGGCAGATTGGGTGAAAAATTATCCAATTTTATCAATTGAAGATGGTTTGGATGAAGATGATTGGGCTGGTTGGGCAAAATTGAATGCTGCTCTAGGAAAGAAAGTTCAGTTAGTTGGTGATGATTTATTTGTTACAAACACGAAGCGTTTGCAACGTGGTATTGATGAAAAATCAGCAAACTCTATCTTAATTAAAGTGAATCAAATTGGTACTTTGACAGAAACTATTCAAGCTGTAGATATGGCTAATCGTAATGGTTTTACAAGTGTGATGTCTCACCGTTCTGGAGAAACTGAAGATACAACTATCGCTGATTTAGCTGTGGCATTAAACACAGGACAAATTAAAACTGGTTCTGCTTCTCGTTCTGATAGAATCGCTAAGTACAATCAATTGTTACGTATCGAAGAAGAATTAGGCGATAATGCAATTTATAATGGAATGAATGGATTACGTTATTAAGATGTAAATTTAGAAATATAAAAAGGGTTTCATCGAAAGATGAAACCCTTTTTTCGTATTAAGGAATTGATTGCTATGTGATTACGTAGGTCGATCCAATATTTCATTTCGTCACTTTAACTTTCACTTTCATTTTCACTTTTACTAAAAAACCTCCCATTCCCAATCCTCCACATTTCGTTCTTCTTTAGAAAAATTCACACCAACCAAAAACACTTTTTTCGTAGCGTTTTGATAAGATGCGGCATATTCTCTATTTTTTATTTGTTCAATAGCATTGGTCGAATTTCCGTCTAACTTGAATTCCATCAAATAAATAAAATCGTCAGATTCAGCGACTAAATCCAAGCGACCTTTGTGTTTGGTCACTCCCGATTGAACGGTCATATCCATATAAGAAGTCACTAAATAAATTATCGTTTGGAAATAACCTTCCCACATTTTAAAGAGTGTTTCTTCCTCTGTTTCTTTTTTATTTGCTTTTCTTCTGCCCCGAGAACTCGGATGTAAATGATGAGAAATATCAGATAAAATAACTTTTAATTGTTGAATAAAAACATCAATATTACCCTCTTGTAAACCTTCCTGCATTCGCACCATTGCTTGACTAACAACCGATTTCGTTTTATAAGTATAAGCCTGTGTTAGATTGTAAATCATCGAATGTCGGACTTCAATGTTCGGATAACCTAAAATATAACTTGAACCAGCTATACTGAAGTTTGCCGATTTTATCGTCAAATAACCTGTTTGGTACAGCAAACCGATAATATCTAAATGTTCTAAGGAAAAACTATTAAAAAAGTAATTATCAACTTTAATACGTTCTAATTCTTTAGGATTAACGTATTCATTTCTAATCGTTTCCACCAAAAAAGTAGGCGTACCAGTTTCAAACCAATAATTATCAAAACGTTGTTTGTGTAAAAAAAGTAAAAGCGAATAAGGATTATAAAGCGATGTTTCACCGTCAAAAGAATAACCGTTATACCAATTCTTAACTTCCACCAAAAAATCAGTAATGGAAAATTTATATTTTGCAGCCATCAAACTCAAATAATCCATAAAATTACTTTCCAATTCTTCTTGCGTAATTCCCAATAGCGTACTACTCAACGGGTCGTTACTCAAATCCGTCAAATTATTCAAATCCGAAAATAAGCTAACACGGCTAAATTTTGAAACTCCTGTAATGAATAAAAAGTGTAAATGTCCTTCTAAATCCAATCCTTTTAAGGGTGAAAAAAAAACTTCGTAAGACTTCTCTATTTACTTTTGCTTTTTCATATTCCGTAAAAAATCAATAATCGGTTTGTCGTATTCATCGATTAACAATACAACGGATTTACCCTTTTGAGAAATACCTTTGACTAAGGCTTTAAATCTATTTCCTAATGAAACCTCATCAATTTCAATTTTAAATTGCTTTGCATATTTTGTAATTTCATGATTTAAAATCTCTTCTAAATTTTCCACCTTATGTCCATAATCGGCGAAATTAAAATGTAAGACAGGAAAAGTATCATACGAATAAACGTCATTTTGACCAATCCACAAATTCTTAAACAAGTCTTTTTTACCTTCAAACAATTCTTTTAATGTTGCAACCAATAAACTCTTTCCAAACCGACGAGGACGAGATAGAAAATATAAACTACCCTTTGTAACAAGGTGATAAATTTGTTCTGTTTTATCAACATATAACAAATTATCTTCTATAATTTTCCGAAAATTCTGTCTTCCTAATGGTAAATTTCTCACAGTTCAAAGATAAGTATTAATATCAAATATTTTTATATCCGTTTTTTTGAAAATCAGCCTTTTAACAACACCGACCAATCAAATCCTACAAGGACAACACATCTCATAATGAAAACCGTAAAAAAATCACCAACCTCAAACAAAAACCACTTATCTTTATATTTTTAAATTCTCAACTATTCCACCTTTTAATTTTTTTCACCATGAAAAAACTATTCTTCCTAATTATTTCCTTCATTGGAACTACAACACTCAACGCC
>Ga0209712_10000645_pt1 | contig 30409 bp, 25 predicted proteins | sample ArcOceMetagenome_FD_187443 | JGI IMG/M metagenome (GOLD analysis project Ga0209712, IMG submission 187443) | Marine eukaryotic phytoplankton communities from Arctic Ocean - Arctic Ocean - Greenland ARC118M Metagenome (SPAdes) (version 2) | ecosystem: Environmental > Aquatic > Marine > Oceanic...
ATTAAAAAATCTAGTGTTAAAATATTTAATGAACGCAAAAAGAACCCAACACCTTTTACCGCAACTGCTCACCTACTAGTGGTACACTCGAGCTGAAATTTTCGGCAGGTCCCATGGCTACTGCCCAGAACTATGTAAGGTTGGTTAGTATGACAACAGGGTACAAAACAATTTTAGTAACACCGTTAAGCCGCTTTGTAGGTGCCGAAATAAGTGGTATAAATATCGCAGAGGGCTTAAGCAAGCAACAATTTTTGGAAGTGAAACAGGCATTTGTAGCTCACGGTGTTATTTTTATGCGAAATCAAAATATCACACCCGATCAGCACATTGAGTTTGCAGAACGTTGGGGAGAAATAACGGTTAATCGTTTTTTCCAAGCAGTAGCAAGTCACCCTGTGATCGCAGAAGTGCGTAAAGAAGTGCACCAAAAATCAAATATTGGTTCATCTTGGCATACAGATCATAGCTACGATTATGCGCCTGCAATGGGGTCTATTTTATACGCCCGAGCAGTTCCTAAGGTGGGTGGAGATACATTGTTTTCAAGCATGTATGCAGCCTATGACCATTTGTCTGATGGCATGAAAAACATCTTAAATCGGATGCGTGCTGAACACTCTAGCCGCCATGCTTTTGGTGCCACAGCCTATGTGGGCTTGGATGATGTGGAAGGTCGGTTAGGTAATGTCACAAAGGCCACACAAGATGCGGTGCACCCTGTAGTAATAAAGCACCCACTCTCTGGAAAACTGGCACTTTATGTAAATGGCGACTTCACAGTGAAGTTTGAAGGTTGGAGTAAGCAAGAATCGCAGCCGCTTTTGGATTACTTATATTTACATGCATACAAAAACGAATTTACCTGTCGGTTTAAATGGACTCAAGGTTCGATGGCAATATGGGATAATCGTGCGACCCAGCACTGTGCACTAAATGATTATGATGGTGAATTTCGTTTGATGCACCGAATTACCATCAGCGGGGAATGTCTGGAGCCTAGCGTTACGTAACTAAAGGGCCGCTAAAGAACGTAAGAGCTCAACTTAGAGTCTTAAAAAACTTGAAACTGCAACTGAGTATAAAATCAGCACCGTTTGAATCTATTACGTTAACACTGACGTAAGATTAACTAACTAAGCTAAACTAGTTTAATAAGGCTGCACGATGAAACCTATTCCCCACTCTATGATCACTTCTGAACATAATTTCCGTAACCGGAGGCACTTTATTGCTAGCGGTATTGCTGCGGCCATAACCCTGCCATTGGCAGGTTCTTTACTAGCGAGTGCAGATGCATCTGAACCACTTAAACCGACACCCTTGGAAACGATTAACAGCTATAACAACTACTATGAATTTGGCTTCGAAAAAAGTGATCCTTCTGAAGCAGCTAAAACGCTAATAACTTCACCTTGGACTGTGGAAATCACAGGGGCAGGGGCCGATAAGAAGGGCGCTTACGATCTAGCTGATATCTACGGGGAGTATGCTATAGAGTCCCATGTGCACCGTTTTAGGTGCGTAGAAGCATGGTCTATGGTGATCCCTTGGAATGGTATACCACTGCATAAGCTGATAACCGCAGCGCAACCTAATAGTCGTGCAAAGTATGTGCGTTTTATTACTGCCAACGATAAAACTCAAATGCCTAATGCCAATTGGTCTGGAGGCCCCTACACTGAGGGCTTAACCATTGAGGAAGCGATGAATCCTTTGGCCTTACTTGCTACTGGTATTTATGATAAACCCTTAGAGCAGCAAACGGGTGCGCCCATTCGTCTAGTTTTACCTTGGAAATACGGCTTTAAGTCGGCTAAGTCTATTGTGCGTATTGAATTAGTGGAACAGATGCCTAAAACTACTTGGTGGCAGCAAAACCCAAGAGAATATGGTTTTTATGCTAACGTGAACCCGGATCATGATCATCCACGTTGGTCTCAAGGGTCTGAACGTGTCATTGGGGAGTATGGCCGACAGCGCACTCAGCTTTATAATGGTTACGCCAACGAAGTGGCGCACCTTTATGGCGCTTTGTCAGACCGACGGTATTTTTATTAAATGAGCCCTCCCTTAATCTGATCTAGCCAATAGTTCACTGGTTTGGGGTGGCCATAAAAGTAACCCTGGCCTTTGGTAATGCCAGACTCTGCTAATATTATTGCCTGGGCTTGGGTTTCAATGCCCTCGGCAATGATTTCAAAGTTAAGTTCTTTAGCCATAGTAACCAGCGCTTTTATAATGGCTAAGCTACGTGGGTTTTTCTCCATTTTTGCAATAAAACTACGATCTATTTTTATGATGTCGGCAGGAATGTCGCGTATACGGTCCATATTTGAATGTTCCATACCAAAATCATCTAAGGCAATACCAATGCCACTTTGTTGCAATAATTTGATGTTGCTTAATGCCTTTTCCATGTTGCCTAGGGCAGTTTTTTCTGGCAACTCTAGTACCAAACGATTTAGATTCACTTGAGCAAGTTTAAACTGGTTGATTAAGTCGGCAACAAACTCAGTGGAATTAATAAAAGTGTTGTCTGTGTTAAAGGATAAATAATAATCTGAGTTACTGTTAACTAAATCTCTAAGAATGGGTGCCAATTGAGCCAGAGCAGTGGCCTTAAATGTTGGGTAAGCTAAAGGTGAGAGAGCAATATCTAAAAAGTAATCCGGTGTGAGTATAGAACCATCTGCCTGATGCCAGCGCATTAAAGCTTCAAAACCGACCGCTTTTTGGGTACTGTTGTCGCAGATAGGTTGAATATTTAGCTTAAACTCACCCTTGATTAAACCTTTTAAAATAGCCTCTAGCTTGGGGTATACTTTATTTTTTTCCAATTGTGCAATAAACCAATGATTCGCCACGGTTGTCCTATTTTTACCTTTGGCTTTTGATTGATAGAGCGCCTTGTCAGCAAGGCTCATTGCGTCTTTAATTTGTGAGCCTATGGCCAGTTCGGCCACACCAATGCTTGCGCTTCGGCAGATGTCCACACCCGAAAAAGAAACGGTTGTTTGGCTTATATCTTGCCTCAAGCGTTCTGCAATGGTTTGTGCTTCAAGCAAACTCGTACTTTCTAACGCCATACAAAACTCCTCTCCACCAAGGCGGGCAGTAAAACCGAAGTGGTTTGTTGTTAGAGTCATGACTTGACCGTAGGCTTTAAGTAGTTTGTCTCCTGCATGGTGTCCGTAGATATCGTTAACACCTTTAAAATCATCTAAATCGATCATCAACAGTGTGTATGGACATTTGCGAACACCATCCGCTAAGTAGGTTGAAAAGTAACGTCGCGATTTAAGCCCAGTCAGTTCGTCAATTTCTACTAAATTTTTATAGGTTTCTTTTTGGGCCTTTAGAGAGCTTGTGAGCCTTCGCAAGGCATCATTTTTTTGCTCTAATTCAATATAAGTTTGATTAATTTGTCGATTTTTTTCTGTTAGCTGTAACTGCAGTACATCAACTTCTGGCGATGTCATTGTTAAACCCACTGCCCCTGATTTTGAAATCAAAACCTTATAGGGCTCCCCTTTTTTTGCTGCAGCAAAAAAACCGTCACGGATTAAGCCCATTGCCGCTGCCACAAGAATGAGTAATGCATAATCGAACTGGTTAATTTGACCTTGTAGGCTTGCACCTTCATAAATTAAAAAAGGTAAGGCCAGCACCGAAATGATGCTGGGAAAAGCAACTCCTTGCAGGCCGGTGTACAATAATGAAAGAGTCAGAATAGCAGCCAGTGGTATAAAATTTGTTGGCCAAATATAAAGGCAGGCCAAATGCGCTGTAATGGCAGCCATCGCATAGTAGGACTTTTTTGGCCAAGTAAATTGACGACGATACCATTGCAGTATTAAAAACGTAAAGCTACCCACTACTGAAAATTCTAACAGGTGTAAATGCGCCATTAAAAATGCCAAGTCAAACGCTAATAGTAATTGTTGATGGCCAGATTCATACTCATGCTGTAGTACCGAGGTTGCAAAATATATCAAAAAAATTGGCAGTAACCCGGGTAGATAAGTAAATGCGTTACCAGTAAAATCAGAGGGCTTCCACATACTGCCAAAATACTTAGCAGAAAAAGCAATGCATAGGCCTGAAGCCAATTTAAAAGCTAATAAGGGCCAATTTATGTTGCTTCCAAAAATCCATAGTTGCCAAAAAATATGGCTTATAACTAGTGTGAAAATAACCTTCTTCCAGTACCGTATAGGCGCCAGATAAAGAATGCTGGTAAAGCAAACAACCTCCCAAGTTTGATCGTGTTGGTGAGTAAGCTCATTGATAAAAGAAGTATAGAAATTAACAACAGCGACTGCTAAAACCATCCCAAGATAAGAATATAGTTTAGTTTTTCTGGCGATTAAGGACTTATTTTGTTGCATTGTAATAGTGGCCTTTTATACCTTTAAAGGGGGAGTGATAAAGTGTCTCGTTATACCCCTAACGATAGCCTATAAAATAAAATGTGCACTTGCCAGTGTAATTAAATGTGTCCACTGTCGATCTGCTCTAGCCAATAGGCTGCTGGTTTTGGGCGGCCATAGAAGTAACCTTGCGCTCTCGTAATGCCCACCTGGGTGAGTATTATTGCCTGGGCTTGGGTTTCAATGCCCTCGGCAATAATCTCAAAGTTAAGTTCTTTAGCCATACTAACCAACGCCTTTATGATGGCTAGACTACGGGGGTTACCTTCCATATTTGTAATAAAACTGCGATCTATTTTTATGATGTCTGCAGGAATGTCGCGTATACGGTCCATATTTGAATATTCCATACCAAAATCATCTAAGGCAATAACAACGCCATTTTTTTGTAATAAGTCAATATTGTTTAATGCCCGTTCCATGTTGACTAGGGCTGTTTTTTCTGGCAATTCAAGCACCAAACAATTTAAATTTATTTGGGCAAGCTTAAATTGGTTAATTAAGTCTGTAACAAACTCTGTGGAATTGATAAATGTATTGTCTGTGTTAAAGGATAAGTAATAGTCTTCATCACGGTTGATTAAATGCTTAAGTATGGTTACCAATTGAGCCAGGGAAGTCGCTTTAAAAAGTGGGTAAGCTTCAGGTGATAGGGCAAGGTTTAAAAAATCGTTGGGGGAAAGTATGGAACCATCTGCCCGGTGCCAACGCATTAAACTTTCAAAACCCACTGCCTTTTGGGTGCTGTTGTTGCAAATAGGTTGAATATAAAGCTCAAACTCACCCGCTTTTAGGCCCTCGATCACAGCGTTTAAGGTAGGTTTAGTTTGGTCGTTCTTGAGTTGTCGAATAAATAATGCATTGGCCAGGGTGGTTTTATTTTTGCCTTCAGATTTTGATTGATAAAGGGCTTTGTCAGCAAAACCCATTGCCTCCTTAAGTGCAGAGTCTATGGCCAGTTCGGCTACCCCTATGCTTGCAGTACAGTAGATGTATGAAGCCGATTCATTAGCCTTGGTGTTGCGTATGTGATGCCTTATCTGGCTTGCAAATATTTGCGCTTCAAAAATGTCCTTATGTGCTAGGACAATACAAAATTCTTCTCCACCAATGCGGGCAGTGAAACTACCTTTGGGCACTATGTTATTAAAAACGCTAGCACACTGTCTAAGTAGTTCGTCTCCAACATTGTGGCCATGGTGGTCATTAACTCTTTTAAAGTTATCTAAATCAATTAACATTAGCAAATATGGTTGTTTACGACTGCCATCGGCTAAAAAATTGTAAAAATAATGGCGTGATTTTAGCTGAGTAAGTTGGTCTATTTCTGCCAAATTTTTGTAGGATTGACTGACGCTTGACAGCGCTGTGGTGAGCGTATTTAAGCGACTATTTTTTTGTTCTAAATCATCATAAGTTTTCTCTAGCTGAGCATATGCTTGGCTAATTTCTTGGTTTTTTTCTTTGAGCTTAGATCGCAATGTGTCAACTTCTAATGGTGCTATAGAAAAGCCAGTAAGGTTGCTTTTTGAAAGCATAACTCGATAAGATTCACCTTTCTTAGCTGCCTCAGCAACATTAAAAATTATGATGCCCAGTAAACCAGAAAAAAATATCAGAAACGCATAATTTAGTTCGTTAACATAATCTAGCAGCGTACCACTTCTGTAAGCAATGAAGGGCAGGGACAGTGACACAATTAAACTGGGGAAAGTGATGCCGCGTATGCCCATATAATAAACTGAAGCAGTCATGGTTAACAAAAGGGGTGCCAAATTACTTGGCCAAACGTAAAAGCAGGCTAGGTGTGTAAATATAATAATGGCGTATGGAAAGGGATTAAATGCCACAATAAATTTGTTGCGATACCAGTGGAGTATTAAAAATGTGAGATTTACGCCCACAGCAAATTCTAGTAGGTGTAAGTGCTGAAGAAAAAAGTCTGTAGTGACAATGAAATTTGTGGAGTCCTTATGATGTATTAACCATTGTCTAAATGTTAAAAATAGGCCGTAGATAAAGTAACCAGGTACAATTATTGGCAAGTAGCTTATAATATCGCCAGTGAAATCTGACGGCTGCCAGCTATTGCTAAAATGCTTAGCGTAAAAAGCGAGATATGCACTGGCAACTAATTCCAAAAGTACCATGAGCCAGTCTACTTCAGCCTTGTAGAGTATTAGCTGCCAATATATATGACTTAGAATAATCGTAGAAACAACGCTTGGCCATTGCTTTATGGGTGAAATCAAAAGCGCAGCTGCAAAACAGATAATCACCCATGTATGCTCTACAGGATTCGTTAGTAAGCTTGTATAATAAGAATATATATTAACAAAAGCCACGCCCAGGAGTAGCCCAAGGTAGGCACATACCCTAATGTTTCGAGCGATAAATGAAGGCTTTTGTTGTATCATGATTAGCGCTTTTTGATATCTTACTTGGGCATAAACTAAGCGCTAATAAGGTTAGTAATTGTGACTTCAGGGTTAACGTCTGCTTCGTAATTTACGCCATCAACGCCAAAGCCAAAAAGGCGTAAAAACTCCTCTTTATAGCCTGCCATATCACTGACCTCAAATAAGTTTTCATCAGTGATTTTAGCCCAAAGAGCTTCCACTTTGGCTTGCACATGGGGTTCTAATTCTTTGTAATCAGCCCTTAAACGGCCTTCTTTATCTTGCTGGGGTTGAGTGCCATACAAGCTTTCACGAAAGAGTAGGTCAATTTGTTCAATACAGCCTTCATGAGTGCCTTCAGCCTTCATTACCTTAAACAATAACCCCAGATAAAGTGGCATTACTGGTATGGCTGCACTCGCCTGAGTTACCACTGCTTTAAGCACAGAAACACGAGCATCACCATCAATGGCATTCATCTGCTTACGAATGCCAACCACCTTAAGGTCTAAGTCTTTTTTAGCTTGGCCAATCGTGCCATCCCAGTAGATGTCGCGGGTTATTTTTTCGCCTACGTAGGTGAAGGCGGTTGTCTTACACCCAACAGCCAGAACGCCAGCATCGCCTAATGCGCTAATCCACATTTGCCAATCTTCGCCGCCCATTACCGCAACAGTGTTATCAATTTCTTCTTGGTTAGCTGCACCAATGGCAAACTCTTTAATAATGCCCTTATCTGTATCTACACCTTGCTGAACCACGTCTTTACCAATGGGCTTCAACGTAGACATATGCACTGCGCCGGTTTTAGGGTGCTGGCGGCGAGGAGACGCAAGGCTATAAACCACTAGGTCAACTTGGCCTAAGTCTGCTTTTATGGTGTCTATGGTCATTTGCTTGAGGGCATCAGAAAAAGCATCGCCATTAATACTTTTTGCATATAGGCCTTTGGCGTCTGCAGCTTTATGAAAAGCTGCAGAGTTGTACCAGCCGGCAGTGGCTGGTTTCTTCTCTGTGCCTTCTTTTTCAAAGAACAAACCTAGGGTATCTGCATTGCTAGCAAAAGCCGCAGTAATACGTGATGCAAGCCCATAACCAGTAGAGGCCCCAATCACAAGTACCTTTTTTGGACCGCTATCTAAAACGCCCCGTTGGGTGACATAGTCGATCTGGCTTTGTACATTGGCTTCGCAGCCAGCAGGGTGGGACGTAATGCACATAAAGCCACGAACGCGAGGTTTGATAACCATGAAAGATTCCTATGTAGTGGAGGCAAAATTTGCCAATGTATTAAAACAGCTGAGCATTATAGCCTGCCATGAGAGAATTATCTGCCATTGCCAGTTTCGAAAAATTAACTCAATTTAATCATTGACCTAAGATACCATTACCTTATAATGTGCGCACTGATTTAATAGCGGTAACACACCGAAGTTTATTGGTTTTGTGGGTGATTAGCTCAGTTGGGAGAGCATCTGCTTTACACGCAGAGGGTCGGCGGTTCGAACCCGTCATCACCCACCACTATTGTTAAAAAAAGACGGCCTACTTTGTAGGGCGTCTTTTTTTTGCTTAAAATTTAACAAACGTTACTTTATCTAAGTTTATTTTTGCCTTAATGGGTTTTTAACCTTTGTTATGGCTTTAAGAGCTTAGGTTTAACCCTATCGCTCTAACCATGAAGATTCAGTGAATTATGATGTGATTGGCTAAATACGCTTGGCGAGCACCATTTGAACTGTTAAGTTGGCTTTGAACTCATACGCCACAAGAGATATCTCACACCTTTATGATCTGCCTCTACCCTAATTACCTTGCTATGCGTTTGCTATTGGTGCTTTTGCTGTTGGTTTCGGTTACCAGCTATGCCGGCCGGCCTAGCCAATGCGACAAGCCCATGCACTCTGACCATATTATTTATGATTGTTATGGCGATTGGGCGGTACGCCATGTGTTTCAGCGTGGGGAGTTAAAGCATAAGTATTCTGATGCTACAACAGTAATGGATGTGGGCTGGTTTGGTTCAACTGAATTTCAAATTAACCGGCGCCAAGATGGCTCTATTTATTACATTATTCCAAGCCAAATTGACCGGGTAGAAATGACTATTGGTGGCCAAGTGTTTGTGGCTGAACAAGGGCCTAGTGCAGTGTTTTATGGCGCAATTACAGCCCCTATGTTGGTGGCCATCTCTCAAGCAGAGTCGTTAATAAATCTACTCATTTACAGTGAGGGCCAAACTATAGAGGCTTCTTTTTCTGCGACAGGATCAAATGCTGCATTGCGCTGGATTGGCGCCATAGATTAGTGACACGGAGTGGGTATGAGCAAAAATGGAACGCTTAAAAATGGCAGCATAGTCATTGTTGAAGATGATGATGATCAACGGTCTAACTATGAAAATTTGCTTACCCGCCGTTTATACACGGTACATGCTTTTGCTACCAAGGCTGAAGCACTGGATCACTTAAGCCGCCATAGGCCAGACCTACTTATTTTAGACATTATTTTAGGTAGTGATTATGATGGTGGCTTTGAACTTTATAGTGAGGCTGTGCGCTTTCATGAAGGGCTACCTGTATTGTTTTTAACAGATCGTGATGGTGAGTTTGATAAAGTATGGGGCCTAAAAATAGGGGCATGGGACTACCAGTCGAAGCCCATTAGTATGGAGTTTTTAGCTGCCAAGGTAGCAACGTTAATGATGCTGGCGCATAACCAATCAAGGCCATCTAATAATGCTCATACGGAATTGGTTCGGGGTGATTTAGTACTAAATACGCTGTCTCGACATGTAGCATGGGCGGGTGTACCCGTGCTGAACCTTACGGTGACAGAGTTCAACATGTTGCATGCTTTAGTATTGCACCCGGGTAATGTGATTACCTACGATCAGTTTGCTAAAGTCACTCACTCAACTGTGATTGAGAAGAATACCATTAGCGCTCATATTAAAAACCTAAAAAGAAAGATTAAAGTGTCAGCACCTCATTTTAATGGTATTGGTTCTGAGTATGGCCTTGGATACCGGTGGAAGGTGTAATTAGTGGCTGAATTACGCAGGCGTAAACGTAGTTTTAAATTCTCCATACAAGTGGTTAGCTTATTGGTGGTAATGGGTGCCGTGCCTTGGCTTGGCTATCAGTTTATCAGTGAAGCGAAGCAGTTTTTAGACTCAGGGCAATTGATCTCTCAAGAACAGTTTGGCCGATCTGTTGCAAATACTTTTTACAATAAAAAGAAAAGCCTTAGCTTGTCTCTAGCCGCAGGCGCACCGCTACCTAAAACCTACCTAGCCACCCCAATAACCGTTGACGGTTCTCAGCAGGATTGGCAAGATCAAAGTTATCGAAAGGCATCTTTTCCGCAGCGAAAATTTTATAATGGGTTTGGTTTTTCTGTGGCAATAGGTGAGCGTAACGGCAGCCTTTATGGGCTTATTGACGTAAGAGATATAGACCCTGATTTTGACACAGGCGTGATGAATGACTTTGACTCCAGAGACCACGTTAGGTTGGAATGGGTTAATCAGCGTGGCGATATTGAACGTGTTGTATTAGTGCCGCAACAAGGTGGGTTTGTGGCTATTTTTAGGGTAGGTGCCAATTGGCGCCGTGACACGATGGATCGCTTTCAAGCAGCGCCCATAAGTGCGGTGATGATGCCTACACTTGAAGGCTATGCGGTTGAGATTGAAATAGCCAAAGCTAGCCTAAGCCAGAAGCAGGAGCTGCGTTTCTCTGTGTACAATGGTACTACTAAAAGTGGTATTTCTTCTATGGGTTCCTCGAAAGGGTTTCACAGCCTAAATACCAGCTCATCGGCTGCTAATCGGTTACTTGAACAGTTAGCTAAATCGGTTAGTTATATAGCCTTATACGATGTAAATTTTCAGTTGCGAGCCCAGACACAGAATAAACCCCGCCAGTATGCACAATTGCTTCAAACCACAGTGTGGGATGACATTGTTGGCCTGTTAGATGAAGCAATGATAGTGCTGTTGCAACTGAGCATGGGCAATAATGGTGACGAATTGGAAACCCAAGAAGAGCTGTTACTTTTTGCTCAGCGTGGTGAATTAGCCCAGGCTCGCTGGTCTTCCTTGGGAGGCGGTGGGTTTTTAGCCACAGCGGCGCCGGTGTTATCAGATGACGGCTCGGTAATAGGGATCGTGTTGGTTAAGCAATCCACTGATCAAATATTAAAATTACAACTTAAATCTTTGCAGAATATTGTGCTGTTTAGTGTGGCTGGCATTCTGCTTATTTTCTCTATTATTTTCTTTTTGTTTTGGCGCTTGGCTTATCGTGTGCGTAAATTGCGCATAGAAACAGCCAATATGGTCAATGATGAAGGGCGCTTAGTGGTAAGTAGAATTGTGGGCCAGGTAGACCGAGATGATTCTATAGGTGATTTAGCCCGCAGTTTTTCTGACGTGGTCTCTAAACTTCACGAACAACAATCTTTTATGTCCACCATGCCACGCACTTTAAGCCATGAGATTAAAAACCCGTTGAATGCCATCTCTACGTCGCTTGAGAATATATCTGATTACCCCCTTGATGAAGAAATTGAAGGCTACATTGATATTGCTAAACGTGGCCTACACAAAATAGAGTCCATCTTGTCTAAGCTGTCTTCCGCTGCCAATCTTGAGCAAGCATTAACCAATGACGAACTAGAACCCCTAGACGTTAATCACTTTCTTACTTTGTATTGTCAGCATCAACACCAGATGGCAGGGCAGGATGTGGTGATTGAATACGTGGGCACTAAAAAGGCGGCGGTAGTGATGGCGGTAGACTATCGTTTAGAGCAGGCATTGGATAAGTTACTTGATAATGCCAAGGATTTTCATCGCCAGGATACCCCTATTATTGTTCGCTTAACTGCAGATAAATTTGACTGGTTTATAGACGTTGAAAATCAAGGCGAACCAATTAACCTAGATGATGCAGATCAGCTATTCCAATCAATGGTAACCTCACGCACACAAGCCTCTGCGGGTGGCGTTGGACACTTTGGGCTTGGGCTTTATGTAGTGCAAACCATTGCTCAGTTCCATAAAGGCGCAGCGCAAGTAGCTAACCTGCCCGATGGCTTGGGTGTTCGTTTTTCCATAAGGCTGCCAGCAAGCCTTATCTAATCGCTGTTCCTTAATTCTACTTTGATCTTCATCATTTCTTCAGACTTATTCCTTACATCTTCAGGAAGTCTTCCATAGTTCCTCATTGTTAAGTTGTTTAATGGTTGTCATACCAATACTAACAACAAGGAGCAAGACCATGGACCTTAATTTACTTCAGCCCAATATTTCGCAACAAATAAGTTCTGTGGAACACCTGCAAGTAGAATTACTGATGTTATACGGGGATAGCTGTGACATTGGTGAGGGCAAACATTACACCAGTTTAACGCGGCGAGGCCTTAAACGACTGATGAAAGATATGCGTCATGTGCAACAGCACCTTCAATCTCTGCGTAGCACCTACCTTATCGATGCAGATGGAGCAACTGTGCTTACAGTTGGCCATAAGTATGACCATGTAGCGGCTAACAGGGGGATTTCTCGTGCAAGCTATTGATACATTTGAAAGCCGCTGTGTTGATTACCAAGAAGACCGAGTCACCTCAGCAACAACTGCCCTAAAGGCGTATCTGTTAAGCCACAAGGTGGTTTACTCAGAGGTTAACTACATGGTGCCAGAACAACCTCCCACTGTTGAGATGCTATCCATTGTTGTTAAAGATGTGTGCCAAGGTGAATCGTCCTATACCTTTGTATTTGAACAAATGGCAGCGCGTTATTTGGCTTTAGTGGGCGATGAGGGTATATCGCCCCGAGTCATTTTTTACTATGTAAGCAACGTTATTATATCGCTGCTGGTTTTGAGTCGTCAGAACAGCCAATTATCTGCTGAAATTCTTATCAAAATCATACAACGTTTTAATTTTAGGGATGCGGTTTTGCGAGCAGGCATAGAGGTCATTGCAGAGGAAGTGTTACGCCGATGCTTTTTAGCCATAAACCAACCCACAAGCTGCCTTGAAAAAAAATCCTCAAACATAAAAAGGGCATCCAATTGAGCATCTATCCTAAGAGAACTTTTAACATGAACACCCGATCGAAATGTGCCATAGCAATTACCCTGATTATTATATCAGTGCCAGCTATGGCCAGCAGTAACAGTGAAGTGTGGACTACAACTAATGGGTCTGTTGTGGTCGATGGAAAGGGTAACCCCATTAGAACGATTCACTACAAACACGGGGTGTTGGCTGCCCTTACTCAAGTGATCAACTCTAAAAAAGTAGCTAAGAAAAAAGTGAATCAAGGGGCTAAAATAGCCTTAGTTAAAGTGGGTCAGCAAGCCGATGCAATAGTGTTTGAAACTGAACCAGAGCCCATAATAGCGCCTAAAAACGTAATATTACCGAAACCAATCCTTATAAAAATTGTGCCCCCGGTCCTTAAAAGCAAGGTAAAAAAAGAGACCAAAAAAGAGATAAAACAAGCTGTGGTGGCGCAAACGCCTATTATAAAACAGCCTAAAACTACTATCACTCAAGCGGCAGAGCTAAAGCCAGTAACGCAAAAAGTAGAAGCAATGGTAACCCCGCAAGTTGAATACAGGTTCAATAATTATCAAGCAACGGTATTATTTGATACCGCCAGTGCAATATTGTCAGACCATGCCACGGGTAGCTTAAAACAACTAGTTATGGCGACTGGTTTGGCGCAGAGTGTTATATCAGTGCAGGTGATTGGCCATGCAGATACTCGTGGTGGTGAAGCCTATAACATGACCTTGTCTGAACAGCGTATGCGCAGTGTGGCTAGCTACTTAAACGGTTTAAAGCTTAAGGTAACATCAATGTTTGCCAAAGGAGAAACATCTCCTGTAGTCAATAATCAGGGTGAAGACCTTACTAAGAGTCGTCGTGTTCATGTCACCATTAAAACCCGTCACTTAAAAAATTAACAGCCGCTTTAAAGTGGCACGGCGGAGGTGTTGCTTTAAAGGCTTAGGATCAAACAATGTGTTACCCAAGTGATAGTAGTTTGTATGATAATGAATATAAAACCAGTTAAACTGGCACTAAATTACAGTAAAAAAACCGGTTAATTATCAAGCCGTGGAAGGTTAGCTTTAGACTAACGTTCTATTCAAAATTAGACTTAAAAGTGGGTCTAAATCGCATATAAGTCGAATATATCCTGTTTTTTGTCGCTTTATGCTCAAAACCGACACAAGGTGTCGATTTATCCTTCTACCCCTTAGGCCAATTATTTTATTTTTTCAACACTAGATAAAGATCCCATTTTGTGTGGAGATGCTTTAAAATTTCGCAAACCAGCCACCTTTGGCTACAACAATAATAGCGGAGGCACACATGGGCCAATATAATGCCCTAAACATCGCTTGGAACGCTCTACGAGGCCATAAAAATTGGCAACGAGCTTGGCGCGACCCAGAGCCAAAATCCAATTACGACGTCATTATTATTGGAGGTGGTGGCCACGGTCTTGCTACAGCATATTATTTGGCAAAAAATCACGGTATTACTAACGTTGCTATCCTTGAGAAGGGCTGGATAGGCGGTGGTAACGTGGGTCGCAACACCACTATTGTTCGTTCTAACTACTTGTTAGATGGCAACTCACCATTTTACGAGCATGGCATGAACTTGTGGCGTGATATGGCACAAGACTTAAACTATAACGTGATGTTCTCGCCGCGTGGTGTTATGAACATTGCTCATACCAAGTCACAATACGATACGTTTGCTCGCCGAGCTAACACCATGCGTTTAAACGGTATTCAAGCTGAATTGCTCAGCCGCGACGAAGTACTAGAACGCGAACCTATTATTGATGGCAGTGCAGATACTCGCTTCCCTGTATGGGGTGGTATTTTGCAGCCAGACGCGGGCAATGCTCGCCATGATGCTGTGGCTTGGGGCTATGCTCGTGCCGCGGATCAGTTGGGTGTAGATATTATTCAAAACTGTGAAGTGATTGACTTTATTAAGCAGGGTGAGCGTATTATTGGTGTTAAAACCAACCGTGGTGACATTCATGCAGACAAAGTAGGCATGGCCGTTGCCGGCAGTTCTAGCCGTTTAGCGCAAAAGTTAGGTATTCGCTTGCCGATCGAGAGCCATGTACTCCAAGCCTTTGTTACCGAGCCATATAAGCCGTTAATTAATGGTGTTGTCACCTTTGGTGCCGGCCACTTTTATGTGTCTCAATCGGACAAAGGTGGTGTTGTCTTCGGTGGCGACATTGATGGCTATAACACTTACGCTCAGCGCGGTAATTTGCCTGTGTTTGAAGACGTAATTGCTGGTGGTTTAACCATGATGCCGTGCCTGTCTCGCCTTAAGTTACTGCGTAACTGGGGTGGGGTTATGGATATGTCTATGGATGGATCGCCTATTATCGACGTTGGCCCAATTGATGGTTTATACCTCAATACGGGGTGGTGTTACGGTGGCTTTAAGGCTACACCTGCTTCGGGTTATTGTTTTGCGCATACTATTGCCAATGACGAAGCCCACGAACTTAACAAAGCTTATACCCTCGATCGTTTTGCCAAAGGCTACACGATTGACGAAAAGGGTATGGGTCCATATCCGAAGGCGCACTAATTATGATGAGAATTAATTGCCCCTACTGTGGCGAACGGGAACATAGTGAATTTACTTACGGTGAAGACGCCACTCGCACTGCCCCAGACAACGACGCTCCTATGGAGGAGTGGAATAAGTTTGTTTACGAGCGTGATAATCCCGCTGGTGAGCACATTGAATATTGGCATCATGCGTTTGGTTGCAGAGCGTGGTTAAAAGTTCAGCGCAACACGTTTACGCATGACATTTCTTGGGTGGGTTTGCCCCATGAACATCCGGAGGCTGAATCATGAGCGGATTTAGACATGGCGAAGGCCGTTTAGGCGATGCCACACTTAACTTTACCTTTGATGGTAAACCCATGCTTGCACGTGCTGGTGATACAGTGGCTTCGGCCTTGTTGGCCAATGGTGTTGAAGTAGTTGGGCGGAGTTTTAAATATCACCGCCCGCGCGGTGTGACTTCAAGTGGCCCAGAAGAAACGGGCGCATTAGTTACCATTGGCGCAGGCGGTAAAGCCGACCCTAATGCTAGGGCAACAATGGAGCCTATTACTAAGGGTTTGGAAGTGTTTTCTCAAAATTGCTTCCCATCACCAAAGTTTGACTTGATGTCTGTGAACGGGCTAGCTGGTGCGATTTTGCCAGGCTCATTATTTTCGGCAGGTTTCTATTACAAAACCTTTATGTGGCCAGCTGCCCTTTGGTATAAGTTTTACGAGCCTTCTATACGTGCTGCTGCAGGTATGGGCGTGCCGCCTAAAGTTGCTGATCCAGATATCTATGATCGGGTTCAATCTTTCTGTGACGTTGCCGTAGTAGGCGGTGGCTCTACTGGCTTGTCTGCTGCTTTAAGTGCAGCTCAAAGTGGTTTGCGTGTAGTGCTGTTTGATGAGCATAACGACCTTGGCGGTCAGTTACTTAACGAAGCTAACAGCGAAGCCAATACTGATTTAGAACAATGGCGTGCTGACACTGTTGCGGCGCTAAAAGCGGCTTCTAACGTTAAAGTTTTAACGCGAACGGTATGTTGGGGCAGGTTTGATGGCAATATGCTTGCTGCCCATGAAAGCGTAGATGGCAAAGTACGCCAAAACTACCACAAGGTTCAAGCCAAGAAAATTATCATTGCGGCGGGTGCCATTGAGCGCCCATTAGTATTTGGTAACAACGACAAGCCTAATGTCATGCTTGCTTCTGGCGCACGTCGTATGCTTAATCACTATGGTACGGCCACGGGTAAGATGTTGGCAGTATTTACCAATAATGATAGCGCTTACCAAACTGCGTTCGATTATGCCGACGCTGGTATTAAAGTTTCTGCGGTAGTTGATAGCCGTCAGTACCCAGGCCAAGCCTTGGTAGATGGTTGTCAATCACGCGGCATTACCTTATTTACCCAAAGTGTAGTGACCAAAGCCAAGGGCTGGCAAGCAGTGCGTAGCATTGAGATTGCAGACCTTGCGGCTAACGGCCAAAGTGTAAGTAATCGTCGTCGTGTTTCCTGTGATGTGCTTGCGCATTCTGGTGGTTGGACTCCGCAAGTGCAAATGGCGGCACACGGTGGTAAGCCGCCACTTTATGATAAGAAAATTGCTGCCTTTGTGGTTGGCGACCAAGCGCCAGATACCTACTCCGTAGGTGCTGCTGAAGGCGAAAATGGGTTGCTAGCGGGTGTTGCTCAGGCGCTACATGCGGCTAAAGCGGCTTGTGCCGAACTTGGCGAAGAAGCTGGCCCAATAACCCAACCACCACAAGACCGTGATGGTGCTACAAATATTGTGCCACTTTGGAGCGTGCCGGCTAAAGGTAAGCAACTGGTTGATATTCAACACGACGTAACGGCCGCAGACGTGGTTCAGTCTCACCAAGAAGGTTTTATTTCTGTAGAGCACCTTAAGCGTTACACCACACTTGGCATGGCTAACGATCAAGGTCGTACGTCTAACGTTAACGCGTTGGCCATTATGGCCCAGTGTCGCGGTATTAGTATTGCCGAAGCCGGTACTACACGTTTTCGTGCACCTCTTGCGCCAGTATCCATGGGTGGCTTTGGTGGTCGCGAAATTGGCAAACACTTTAAGCCTGTGCGTCGCACGCCAATGCAAGAGTGGCATGAAAAAGCGGGTGCTGTATTTGTTCAAGCCGGCATGTATATGCGTCCACAGTATTACCCACAAGCGGGTGAGACTATTGATGATGCATACGAACGTGAAACTGAACACGTACGCAAGAAAGTGGGTATTTGTGATGTAACGTCCCTAGGTAAAATTGAAATTGTGGGTCCAGATGCTGCTGAGTTCCTTGACCGTGTTTATATCAATATGTTCAGCACCCTTAAAGTAGGTAAGGCTCGTTATGGTGTAATGCTAAGAGAAGACGGTATCGTTTATGATGATGGTACCACCTCTCGTTTTGCTGAAGACCGGTTCTTTATGACAACCACTACAGCCAAAGCTGGCCCAGTTATGGCTTATTTAGAGCGGTGTTTAGAAATTGATTGGCCAGAATTGAAAGTCCGTGTGAGTTCTGTGAGTGAACGTTGGGGTGCCATGGCTGTTGCTGGTCCTGATGCCCGTGCTACTTTAACGGCGGCTTTCCCATCCGTAGACTTTAGTAACGAAACGTTCCCATTTATGGGTGTGGTTCATGCTGAACATAACGGCGCCAAGATGGTCATCTTGCGAATTAGTTTTTCTGGTGAAATGGCCTACGAAGTGTATGCAGAATCAGAGCACGCTACGGATATATGGCAAGCCATTATTGATGCTGGTCAGGTTCACGATATTGTGCCTTACGGCCTTGAAACTTTAGGTGCTTTGCGTATCGAGAAAGGTCACGTTACTGGCGCAGAGCTTGATGGTCGTGTGACCTTAGGTGATGTACACATGGATGGTATGGCTTCTAAGAAAAAGTGGTTTGTAGGTAAAAACTTGAAAGACCGGGAAGGCCTAGTACATCCAGACCGCCCGCAATTGGTAGGTTTAAAGTCGGTTGATCCACGCACACCTATCTCTACAGGTTCTATTTTGGTAACAGATGCCAACGCCACTGCCGGTGCAGATAAGCAAGGCTGGGTAAGTTCCATGACGTATAGCCCAGAACTTGGCAACTTTATCGCACTTGGCTTTTTACGAGGTGGTAAAGACCGTATTGGTGAGCGTATTTATGCCGCTTACCCGGTAAAAGGAAGAACTGTTGAAGTAGAAGTGGTGAGTAACCACTTTGTTGATCCAACTAACGAAAGGGTGAAAGGCTAATGGCTAATGCACTAAATGGGCATTTTGAAATGCCACAAACTTTCGCTGCAGTTAGCATCGATGTTACTGCTACCAACATGTGGCAACTTGAAGGCTGCGAAAACGTAGACACTAAAGTTGCTGCCATGACCGGTATGGCTATTCCAGCGCAGGGTCAAGTGACTGTGCAAGGTGATGAACGTTTGGTATGGGCGGGGCGCGATCGCTACCTGTTAACTACACATCGTTCAGACCTAGCTGATAACAATGGTGTTTATGCAACGGATCAAACCTATGGCAAAACTCAGTTATTAATTACTGGTGAAGACGCCCGAGCCCTATTGGCTCGTGGCCTGCCATTAGACATTGATGAAGGGCAGTTTGCTATTGGTGAAGTTCAACACAGCCACATTAACCATATTGGGGTGAGTGTTATTCGTAATGCTGACGTGAGTGGCCAGCCACAGTTTGAAGTGTGGGTAATGCGTGGTTTCGCCAAATCTCTTACAGACTTCTTGGTACATTCTGCAGAAACCTTACGTTAATAGATAGGTTCTGCTCAAAGCCAGCAAAGCTCTTTTATTGCTGGCTTTAAATCTAGCGGCCTTGGTGCTTGTGCTAAGTCCCAATGTCTAAATAAAATTTAGGAGGCCTCATGGCTGGCTTATTACCCAATATAGATCCAGATGGATTATTAGAGTACTCGGTGGTTTATACTGACCGTGCACTTAACCACATGTCACAGTCTTTTCAAGGCGACATGCGTTATATTTCTAGTACACTAAAAAGTGTCTACACTGCAGACCAAGTGGCCATAGTGCCAGGTTCTGGTACCTTTGGCATGGAAGCGGTAGCCCGTCAGTTTGCTACGGGTAAAAAGACCTTAGTTATTCGCAACGGTTTTTTTAGTTATCGTTGGACTCAAATTTTGGACATGGGCAGTATCTCTTCAAGTTCTACAGTGCTTAAAGCACGCCAAGCAAAAACAGGAGACCAAGAAGCCTTTGCTCCTGCACCTATTGAAGAAGTATTGGCAACGATTGCCAGCGAAAAGCCAGCCGTTGTTTTTGCGCCTCATGTTGAAACCTCGGCAGGCATTATTTTGCCAAACGATTACATTAAAGCGGTAACCGACGCTGTGCATGCTGTGGGTGGTATCTTTGTATTAGACTGCATTGCGTCTGGTTGTTTGTGGGTAGACATGAAAACTATGGGTGTAGATGTGTTAGTTAGTGCGCCTCAGAAAGGCTGGAGTGGATCGCCGTGTTGTGGTCTAGTGATGATGGGCGAGCGGGGCGTTGCAGCTCTTGAAGCGTCTACCAGCACTAGCTTTGCCTGTGACCTTAAGAAGTGGCGCGACATCATGGCAGCTTATGAAAATGGAGGCCATGCCTACCACGCTACCATGCCTACAGACTCTATTGCGTCTTTTGCCGATGTGATGCGTGAAACTGAACAGTATGGTTTTGCTAAGGTGAAGTCTGAGCAGCAAGAACTTGGGGATGCAGTACGTTCCTTGTTGGCCTCGAAGGGCATTAAGAGTGTGGCTGCTGAGGGTTTTGGCGCTCCTGGAGTAGTAGTAAGCTACACGGAAGACACTGCTATTCAAAACGGTAGCAAATTTGCTGCTTTAGGTATTCAGATTGCTGCGGGTGTACCCCTGATGTGTGATGAACCTGAGGGCTTCCGTACGTTTCGTTTAGGCCTATTTGGCCTAGACAAGTTGCACAACGTAGAGCGCTCTGTGGCTACCTTAGATGAAGCTCTAAGCCAGGTTCTTTAATTACTGATTTTTGTTAATGCAGTGAACTAAACCTAAGAAGCCCGCTTAGCGGGCTTTTTAATGGCTGTATAACTAGTTGGTATTAAAGTATACCTAGGTCTAAACCTGCTGCCATATATTGACCTATGTCAAAGCACTGATGAGTAAATTTGCCTTGCCATGGCCCTTGGCATACCAGCACAGGCTGGGCTAAATTCCAATGTAACCCAGTGCAAATAGACTCTACTGCTCGTTGTGTTCCTGTGCCGTCTATGCCAGCACGAATAATCAAAGCGTAAGGGAGCCCTTGTTTTAGCTCCAGTACTGGATAGTACACGCGATCAAACCAATCTTTAGTGGCTCCTGCCATATAACCAAGATTTTCTGTAGTAAGAATGACCACGGCGTCAGCGTCTAGTAGCTGCTTGGCTTGGCAATCCAAGGGTGCCACAATTAATACTTCAACGTTTTCAGTGTCTGCGGCTCGGCTGCCAGCCATGCAGGCTTCAAGCATTTGTTGGGTATTAGCAGAGGGCTGGTGGGCAACGATGAGTAATTTTTTATGCATTGCCCAAGTCTAACAGACCTCGATATACACTGAATATAGCTATCTGTTAGACTTGTTGACACTATTTAACTATTACGCAATTATCTGGATTTTCTATCATGACACAATTCATCATCACTTATTTAGGTGGTAATCAACCTGCAACGCCAGACGAGGGTCGAGCCCATTTTGCTAAATATATGCAATGGATTAATGGTCTGGGTGAAGCTGCTGTTAGTGCAATGAATCCTTTAAAAGACAGCCATCATGTATCTCCAGACGGCAGCGTCTCTAAGGATGCTGGTACTAAAATGTCGGGTTTCACTATCATCGAAGCTGAGTCTATTGAAGCTGCTGTAGTTATCACCAAGGCTTGTCCATTTTTAGATATCGGTGGCAGCTTAGAAGTGTCTGAACTGGTACAAATGCCATCTTAGCATTGGTATTTAATGATCCATAAGCAACACAGGCAGCAAGTATAAACAGCCAGTATTAACCTGGCTGTAGCTACCTAGAGCTAGTTAGACGGACTGCTCTCCAGTGTGTGCAAACCACACTCACGTCCTGCCTCAGCCTTGGTAGGATCAAAATAACGCGTCTCGTCTGGTAATCCGTGCTTTGCTAAGTAAGCCTGCATATCTCCCAAACTCCAATCTAATAATGGTGACACTTTAATTGTGCCGTTAGGACCATGAGCTATAGTGTCCATTTTCTGGCGTAATGGACTTTGTTCACGGCGCACAGCCGTGAGCCACACTTCGGGTGCAAGTTGTGCCATAGCCCGTTTAAAGGGTTCTAGCTTAAATTGTTGAGTAAACTCAATGTGGGCTGGGTCATCAATGGTAGGAATGCCACCCATAACGGCGTCACGCCTTGCGGCACTCACTGCTGGGGTATAAACCACTAGATTTAAATCCAGCTGCTTACTCACCTGCTGCGCAAACGCATAGGTTTGTGGCATGTTATAGCCAGAATCTATCCATAACACTTTAGTGTTTGGTGCAGCTTGGCTAATCATGTGTAACAACACCGCTTCTTGAGGGCCAAAATTAGTAGTTACTAGGGTTTTTGCACCGAGTCCTAAAACCCAGTGAATGACTTCTTCCGCACTGCTTGATGCAAGCTGCTGATTAGCCTTTGGTAGGCTCAGGGCAGCTAAACTGTTACCCATGATATTATCATTAGCTGCAATGGTAGAAGCTGTGTTAAGTTTTGCAACCATGCCAGCAGCTGCTGTAGCGTGAGTAATCTTATCAATTAAAATAAACGACCCTAAGCCTTTACTGTGTTTAAACTCAGCAGCTGGAATAGGTGCATCTAAGTGCAACTCTACTAAACCAATTTCATTTAACATCAAGCTGTCAGCAGAACTGCGTCTTAGGGTGTTAACGTTGACCTGATAGTGTATTTTTTTAACCCGCGCATTAATGCGTTTACTACCAAGTTTCAACTCATAATCACGGCTTAGGCTGAGTTTTTGTTGGTCCATCCACACTAGGTTAGCGCTAAACTGCTGCGTATTAGCGGTATGTGCTGCGTTTCTGGCATGTACTAGAATGTCACCACGAGAAATATCAATTTCATCGGTTAAGGTAACGGTAATAGCCATTGGAGCGAAGGCGTGTGTTAAATCCCCATCGGCAGTAACAATTTTGTCTATAGTGCTGATTTGGCCTGATGGTAACACACGCACTTCATCTCCTGGTTTTACGTTACCTGCAGCAATGGTGCCACAGTAACCTCTAAAGTTGGCGTTAGGCCGGTTAACGTACTGCACAGGCAGCTGCCAGTCACCTAGGGTGAGGTCTGTTTGTGTATTTAAATCTTCCAATAAATGCAATAACGAAGGCCCTTGATACCATGGCATCTTTGCGCTCTCATCGACTACATTGTCTCCTGTTAGGGCAGACACTGGTATAAAGTGAATGTTTGGCAAATCTAAGTTTTCAGCAAAGGCTTTGTAGTCTTGCTGAATCTGTTGGAATACATTTTGCTTATAATCCATTAGATCCATTTTGTTAACAGCCACAACTACATGTTTAATGCCCAATAAAGACACGATAAAACTGTGACGACGAGTTTGCGTTAGTAAACCTTTGCGAGCGTCCACAAGAATAATAGCCAAGTCACAGTTTGATGCGCCAGTAGCCATGTTGCGGGTGTATTGTTCATGCCCAGGGGTATCCGCAATAATAAACTTGCGTTTGCTAGTAGAGAAATATCGGTAAGCTACATCAATGGTTATGCCTTGTTCACGCTCAGCTTGCAGGCCATCAACCAGCAGGGCTAAGTCTAAGTCACCACTGTCTTGATTACCTTGACCAGATGCAGAAGCCTGTTTAACAGCGGCAAGTTGATCTTCATAAACTAGTTTACTGTCGTGCAACAAACGCCCTATGAGGGTGGATTTTCCATCGTCTACACTGCCACAGGTGAGTAGGCGCAAAAGGCTTTTGTGTTCATGTTGTTGTAGGTAGCTGTGGATGTCTTGTTCAATAAGTTGGCTTTGGTGGCTCATTAGAAGTAACCCTCTGCTTTTTTAAGTTCCATGGATCCAGCTTGGTCGGCATCAATAAGGCGACCTTGGCGTTCTGAAGTTTTGGCTAGTAACATTTCTTGAATAATTTCTGGCAAGGTGTTCGCTGTAGATTCGATGGCACCAGTCAGTGGGTAGCAACCCAAGGTTCTAAAGCGCACAGACTTTTGCTCTACTGTTTCATTGGCGGCAATGGGCATGCGATCATCATCCACCATAATATTAATGCCATCACGGGCTACAACGGGTCGTGTGGCGGCAAAATACAAAGGCACAATGTCAATTTTTTCCATGTAGATGTATTGCCAAATGTCTAATTCAGTCCAGTTAGAGATTGGGAAAACTCGGATGCTTTCGCCTTTGTTAATTCTGGTATTAAACAAATTCCATAACTCGGGACGTTGGTTTTTGGGGTCCCAGCGGTGCTCTTGAGAACGGAATGAAAATATACGTTCTTTAGCGCGGGAGCCCTCTTCGTCGCGGCGGGCACCACCAAAAGCTGCGTCAAATCCGTAGTGATCTAGGGCTTGTTTTAAACCTTGGGTTTTCATTATGTCAGTATGAATCTTGGAACCATGGGTAAAGGGGCTGATATCCATAGCCAGACCATCTGGGTTAATGTGGGTAATGAGTTCCATGCCAGATTCTGCAACTGCTTTGGAGCGAAATTTAATCATATCTTTAAATTTCCACGTGGTGTCTACGTGCAATAATTTAAATGGTGGAGCAGCAGGGTAAAAAGCCTTTTTAGCTAGGTGTAGCATTACTGAAGAGTCTTTTCCTATTGAGTAAAGCATGATTGGATTGTTGAACTCGGCCACAACTTCACGCATGATGTGGATACTTTCCGCTTCTAGTTGTTTTAAGTGGCTGAGGCGAGTCTCAGAAATGTTGCTCATGGGTGTACGCTCCGGTTAAATTAAATTGGCCCCATTTGTTTTTAACAACTGGATCCATTGATTGCGTGAAGTATGCCATTACTTTTTTAAAATAAAAAGTAATTAAAAACTTATTAGTTATTCCTTTTGGTTATATAAGGATTAATGTTATACCTTTGAGAAGAACCTATGTTAGATAAAAAAGCTGTAAAAATTTCTCTGGTTGATTACCAAGACCCTCAACAAATGGCCTTGCTAATAGAGCAGCTGGGTGCCTATGCCATGGATGATATGGGTGGTGGTGAGGATTTAACAGAAGAGGTTAAGCAGCGCTTATTAACGGATTTACCTCAACAACAACAAAATTTTAGTTTTTTAGCTTGGGTAGGGGATGAGTGTGCAGGTATGACGAATTGCCTTTGGGGTTATTCCACCTTTGCGGCTATGCCATTGGTTAATATCCATGACCTGGGTGTGCAGAAAAAATTTAGGGGTATGGGTATTAGCACGGCTTTATTACAAGCAGTAGAGAATTATGCCCAAACCAGACATGCCTGCAAAGTGACGCTGGAAGTGCTTGGTAACAATGACATTGCTAAGGCGTCGTATAACAAGTTTGGGTTTAAAGTATATGAGCTTCGTGAGGGAGCAGGTAAAGCAGAGTTTTGGCAAAAATACCTGTAGTATGCCCGTCATGATAAAGCTCTGAACACAATTTAGTGGCTTTATACGGTGAGACCTTAAGGTCTCACTATGCAACAAAGTGATGAGATCCATTACTTTATTTAAACCTCATTTTATCTGGAAATGAACTGTGAAATTATCTGCTTTTGGTCAAAAATTTAGTGGCGATTCTGGTATTACTGTGTTGATGGACGACATTACTAATGCCCTCTCAAGTGGCCGTGACATGATTATGATGGGAGGCGGAAATCCTGCTAATATCCCAGAAATAGAAGCGATCATGCAGCAACGCCTTAAAAATCTGGCTAATGATCCGCTTTCTGTTAGGCAGCTTCTCGGTAGTTATGACCCTGCACAAGGTAACATGGAGCTCATTGACGCTTTAGCTCAGCTATTTAGTAAAAAGCTTGGTTGGCCCGTTACGCGCCATAATATAGCCCTTACTAATGGCAGCCAGTCTGCATTTTTTATGTTGTTCAACATGCTGGCAGGTGAGTTTGATAATGGCAGCACGAAACAAATTCAGCTACCTATGGCGCCAGAGTACATTGGTTATGCTGATGCGGGTATCGGTAGCGACTTATTTACTGCAGCTCACCCTATTATTGAGGAGTTAGAGCAACGCCAGTTTAAGTATCGGGTGAAATTTGACGACTTAGACGTAGGGCCAAGTACAGGTGCTATTTGTGTGTCTAGGCCTACTAACCCCACGGGTAATGTCATTACCGATGGCGAAGTTGAGCAGCTAGATGCATTGGCAAAAGCCAATAAGGTGCCATTAATCATCGATGGCGCTTATGGTATTCCGTTTCCTGGGTTAATTTACACCCCAGCTACCCCCTTTTGGAATGACAACACCATTGTGTGTTTAAGCTTATCTAAATTCGGCTTACCCGGTGCCCGCACTGGGATTGTGGTGGCTAATGAAGAAACCATTCACACCATTGCAGGTATTAATGCCATTATTAATCTAGCCAGTGGTAGCTTTGGTGCAGCACTGACCACAGGCTTAATTGCTTCAGGAGAAATCATTGATCTAAGCCAAAAGGTAGTGCGCCCTGCGTATGAAGCACAATTGACGTTTGCACAGAACACCTTACACAAAGTAATGGACCCTGCAATTCCATACGCTATGCACAAACCAGAAGGGGCCATGTTCCTTTGGCTGTGGTTTAAAGGCATGCCTATTACTAGTCAAGAGTTGTACGAGCGGTTAAAAGCGCAAGGCGTGATCGTAGTTTCTGGGCATAATTTCTTTGTGGGTATTACCGATGATTGGCAACATCAACACGAATGTATTCGTATCAACTATGCTGCGCAAAGCCCCGAGCGTATTGCTAAGGGTTTGCAGATTATTGCACAAGAGGTCCTTAAGGCTTATTTGGGTTAACACCTCTAACAGGAGGGGCTGCCAGATAATTGGATTAATTAGGCTCTTAGCTCTATTCAATACCTTAAAAAAGCAGTATTGTGGCGGCCTAAAGATCAGCGCTTATGGTGGAGATACACGCCATGTTGCAAGAAATAAAAGCCAGCTGGGCCCTGTTATTGGGCATCGGCTTTATCATGGTAGGCAATGGATTACAGGGTACACTCCTTGGCGTCCGTGCTAGCTTAGAAGGGTTTAACGTATTTACCACTGGTGTGGTGATGTCGTTTTATTTTTCGGGTATGTTGGTTGGCAGTATTATTGCGCCTAAATTGGTATCCAGAGTAGGGCACATAAGAGTGTTTGCTGCCTTAGCTTCAACGGCCTCTATTGCTATCCTTTTACACAGTATCTATGTTAATCCATACACATGGAGTTTAATGCGTTTTGTCACGGGCATCTGTTTTTCGGGATTGTTTGTGGTGGCGGAAAGCTGGTTAAACGACAGGGCCAGTAACGAAAATCGTGGTGCTATTTTGTCTGTGTACATGGTTGTCATTACCTTGGGCATGGGCAGTGGCCAGTTTTTACTTAATGTGGCAGACCCAGCCAGCACAGAACTATTTATTCTTATCTCTGTCATTATCTCGTTTGCACTAGTGCCTATACTTCTTACAGCTCGTCCTGCTCCTGCCTTCGATCAGGGTGTTAGCATGTCTATTTTTGCCTTGTATAAAGTCTCTCCTTTAGCAGTTATTAGTAATGCTTTAACGGGTGCAGCTCATGGTACAGCATTCGGTTTGGGGGCCGTGTACGGGTTACAAAAAGGCTTTGATAATAGCTTAGTGGCGTTATTTATGGCGTCTTTTTTGTGGGGTGGTTTCTTATTGCAGTGGCCAATTGGATGGTTGTCTGACAGGTATGGTCGTCGTGGTGTAATGCTAATTAACGCCATGGTGGCAGTCATATTATGTTTGTTGGCCTCTGCATGGGACACCACAAGTGATAGCTATATTGTGCTCATCGTTATTGTGGGTGGTTCGGTCATGCCCATGTATTCCTTATGTATTGCCTATGCCAGTGATCGGTTATCTCCAGAACAAATTGTCTCTGCCAGCGGTGCTATGGTAATGGCTTCTGGTATTGGTTTGAGTATTGGCCCTATTATGGTGGCTTTTGCTATGTCGAGCCTTGGCCCAGATGTTTATTTTGTGGGTATAGCTATTGCTTTTGTAGCCATTGCTTTAGCAGTGCTAAACAGCATGCGCTATCGCGAGGTTACTCCAGAAGACGTGGAAGATCAGTCGCCAATGTTAGCTGCTGGTGTCATCGGTACGCCTATTGCAGCCTTTGCAGCCCCAGATGCGCAAGACTATGCTGAAGCCCTTGAGGAAGATGGGCTAGAGCAGCTGGATGATAGTGACGAATGGACCCAGGCACCTATGGCTGGGCCAGAAACCGCTATCCCAGACACAGATGAAGCATCAGAAGAAGACCACTATTAACTCAGCACATGATCTGTGTTGATGACCAGACAACTAATGGTGTTAATCTAAACCAATAAAGCCACCGGTTTGATGCTGCCAGAGTTTGGCGTAAATACCACCAAGGGCAAGCAACTCTTTATGGCTACCTTGCTCAATTATATTACCCTCATCAATGATTACCAAGCGATCCATGGCGGCGATGGTCGATAAACGATGGGCAATGGCAATTACAGTTTTGCCTTCCATAAGGCGGTTTAAACTTGCCTGTATGGCAGCTTCCACTTCTGAATCTAATGCCGAAGTGGCCTCGTCTAATACCAAAATAGGTGCGTTTTTAAGTAGCACACGAGCAATAGCGATACGCTGACGTTGTCCGCCTGAAAGTTTAACACCCCGTTCTCCCACCTGAGCCATATAACCACGGTTACCTTTTAAATCCTCTAAGTCATCAATAAACACATTGGCTTCTGCTTGTTTGCAGGCTTGTAACAATTCAGCGTCAGTAGCGTCTGGCTTGCCATACACTATATTTTCACGCACTGAGCGATGCAGTAGGGAAGTATCTTGGCTCACCATGCCAATGGCGGCTCGCAAGCTGTCTTGGGTGACTTGGCTAATGTCTTGCCCATCAATCACAATTTTTCCACTTTCTAAATCATGAAAACGCAGCAATAAATTAACTAGGGTAGATTTGCCTGCCCCAGAACGCCCGACAATGCCCACTTTTTCTCCCGCTTTAATCTGTAGGCTCAGACCATCGATGACCCCATGGCTTTTACCGTAGTGGAAGCAAATAGCATCAAAGTTGATGTGGCCATGGGTTACTTTTAACGCAGTGTCAGCATTATTGAGCACCGTTTGAGGCTGGGAAATAGTGTGCATAGCATCCATTACAGTGCCTAAACTCTCGTAAAAGTCATGCACTTCCCACATTAGCCAATCAGAAAATCCTTGTAAGCGAATGGCGAGGGCTAAACTGACTGCGATCATGCCTAAGCTAGCACTATGGTTAAGCCATAAATAAATATCCACTGCCGCCGTCGCAAAAATAAGCAGGCTATTTAAACTAGTAACAATGACATCCATCCAGGTACTGAGGCCCATCATTTGAAACACATTGAGCAAAAAAGAATTCATAGACGATTTAGCGTAATCCGTTTCTTGTTGCGTATGGGCAAACAGTTTTACGGTGCTAATGTTGGTGTAACTATCAACGACTCGGCCAGTCATAATTGCTCGTTTGTTGGCTTGCTCTTCGGCAATGCGACCTAAGCGCGGCAGAAAGTAAATCATGGTGCCGATAAAAAGCACCAACCATATGGCAATAGGTGCGGCCATACGCAGGTCGGTATTTGATAACAGCACCAGCATAGAAATGATGCCCACCACCACGTAGGCAAAAGTGTCGCAAAGCTTACCCACAACTTGCCTAACGGCTACTGACCCTTGCATGACTTTGGCAGCAATACGGCCTGCAAAATCATCTTGGTAAAAATCTAAGCTTTGTTGTAATAAGTAACGGTGGGCCAACCAACGCACGCGCATGGTTAAGTTGGGTAACAGGGTTTGCAAACGAATGAGGTTGTTAAGCAGACCAATAACGGGCACCACAAGCACTATTAATATGCCCATTAGCCATAATGTGCTCGCTTGATCATCTAAAAATGTGGCTCTGTCTTGCACACTTAGCCAATCAACCAACTGGCCCATAAACCCAAATATAATAACTTCGGTTGCAGCAAAGGCACCCGCAGTGAGGGCTAGTAAAAACATATAACGTTTCATGCCATCGCAATAGTGCAAACAAAAACGCCACACCCCTTTGGGGGGTTGTTGGGGTTGCTCTGGGGGGTAGGGATCAACTAAATTTTCAAAAAACTTTAACATAATGGCAGGCATCTGATGCTAACAAGAGTGTATTCTAGCCTATAAACGGGGGCTAGTTTGTGTTTATGGGCTAGTTCGTTTTTATGGGGAGTTGACCCATAAACTCATGCGATTAGGTGGTCTGTTTTAGCGGCCATTATGAAATCGTTATGATGCAAGCCATTAATCGTATGCGTCCACCAAGTAACGGTGACCGAGCCCCATTCAGTCAAAATCGCTGGGTGGTGGTCTTCTAATTCGGCTATGGCACCTAGTTTATTAGTGAACTCTAACGCCGATTTAAAGCTTTTGAACTTATATTGGCGCTGCAGTTGGGTAACCCCGTTCACAAGAATAGGCCTCCAGTGAGGGATTTCCTGCATTAAAATCACTTGTTCTGCCTCGGTGACTGTCGCAGCCCCCATGTGACAAGGTGCACATTTTAATTGGCTAATGTTCATACCATCACTCACTATGTGTTAAAAGTACCTAAGGCTAACATGGCTTAGTTAGCTCTTGCCACGCCTGATGTTGACTAAGATAAATGGTGCCAGTTAATTGGCCAGCGAAGTTGAT
>Ga0209712_10000646_pt1 | contig 30407 bp, 5 predicted proteins | sample ArcOceMetagenome_FD_187443 | JGI IMG/M metagenome (GOLD analysis project Ga0209712, IMG submission 187443) | Marine eukaryotic phytoplankton communities from Arctic Ocean - Arctic Ocean - Greenland ARC118M Metagenome (SPAdes) (version 2) | ecosystem: Environmental > Aquatic > Marine > Oceanic...
CCGCTGGTGCTCAGGTTAGCCGACCCTTTGTTGACCGTGTTAATATCTGCTGTCCAAGGGGCCGTCACCGCTGCGTTAGCGGTTGCGTTGGCGCTCACCTTGAGCACATCCGTGGCGCTTAAATCGGTAATGATATCCGTGCCAACATCCACCGTGAACGTATCAACACCGGTGCCACCTGTCATTCTATCGTCACCACCACTACCCATTAGAGCATCGTCGCCGCTACCACCTTGCAGCGTGTCATTGCCTAAACCACCGATCAGTATATCGCCGCTATTGCCCGCATTCAGCGTATCTTTGCCGCCACTGCCAACCCGCAATATATCGTGACCAGCAGGAGAACCTGTACCGTCTTTGAAATCGCCCCACAAAGTAATGTCTGCTAGGACGCCATCGGCTATGATGACGGTGTCACTTTCGTTTCCACCAACACCCTCTATTGACTTGACCCCACCATACTCTAAGGTTATTTCAAAGGGTACCGGGGCATCACCAGGATTAGCGCCGGCAATCATGGTGGTAAAGGTGATCGCAATCACTTCACCATCCGGATCAGATGGATCGCCGCTGGCGTGTTCAATTAGAAAATTCTCTGCTCCGTCAATAACATTGATGCCCAGTCGCTCGGCGGCCCGTGTTCCCATGTTGATTAGGAAGGTGCCATCGCTTTGAACCTCACCTAAAATAATGGCCAGGATTTTCTCGATATTCTTGATGCCACCGATTGGATCGTAGGCTACGACCGTGTCACCGATAGGCAACAGAGGCTGAACCCGCTGTAGAGATCTGGCGGCTTCAACAATGTAGTCAGATTCTAACCAATCAATCGTATCCAAGCTCACGTGTCCAGCGCCGTCAACCACACCATCGATGAGACCTTGCCCGTTAAAGAAGAAAGTGTCGTCCAAGCTATTACCGGTCAGATTCTCAATTCCAGTAAACGTCACGAAGTCGTTCACATCACCCTCATTAACGCCAGTGATATGCCATTGGTTCTCGACAGCTACCCCATTGATCAAATAGTTGGCAATTAAGGTGTTGCCCACTGCAGATTGGGCTCCGCCTTGAACAACAATACTCTGCGTATTAAAAGTTCCGGTCAACGCAATAAGGTCGTCGTCCACATTGCCCTGCACGGTGATCGTGGTAGCGCTATAGGTTCCGGCGAGATCAAAACGAGCACCCACACCCGCATCAATATTACCCCCAGTATCGCCTTGAATCAGGATCTCACCTGAGGTCTCAAGAATGGCACCGTCTTCAACTATGACGGAATCGCCCGAGCGTAGGATAATTCCAGAATCGACTCCACCGGTCGAACGTAATGTTACGCCAGCCTCAACTTTCAGAAAGTCAGCAGTGCCATCGGGATCATCGCCCGAGGTGATCTCGATTAACCCCGTGCCTGAAACCGATTCACTGATCGTGATAGGACTTTGCGCACTGAAAATAACCGAGCCATTAGAGGTAATGCCCGTCAATGTATCCTGGAGTGGATCCTGATCAAAATTACCACCAATGACTACGGCACCCGTGTTATTGATATAGACACTGCCGGCAGTTGCGGCGCCCTTGATAGAACCACTCTGAGTTGCAATCGGTTTGAGTTCTTCACCAATGTTGCCAGCGGCTAACAGCCAAAGATTGCCAGACACCACATTGTCGCCAAGCGCACGGCCGTTATAGATGCTGCCCGTCAGAGCGGTTATAAACGCCGTGGCATCGGTACCGGTTGAAACCAAACCAAGCCAAAGGTCACCGATAGACTCAACCAGAAACACATTGTCGGCGCTGGCCACATTAACAACACCCCCAGTCAGGCTGGAACTTACGTTGTAGACGAAGTTGGTGTCCACTACAAGTTTTTTACCCAGCTCACCAATACTTCCAGAATCGGTTGCTAGGGTGATGCTGCTAGCCTCAATATTGGGCTTTATCTGCAATGTTGGATCAGGCATGGCATCGGCATCGTAGGCATCAACAATCGACATCTGCGCCGATAAGTTCACATCACCATTCTGCGACGTCACCTCGCGCAAACTCAGGCTGCCTTTGTTAGCCCGAATCCAGATACTATCAACTGCCACCGCAGTAAGCTCTACAGCAGCCGTCTGCGCCGTCTTCGCCGATTCAATCTCGATCGCATCGGGGTTGCCGTCACCATCTATCGAGCCAATACTGCCACCGGCCAGCAAATTAACGCGGTCTGCCTTAATTTTAATGAAGCCGTTATTCAAACCATCCCAAATAGACCCAACGGCTTCTAGCACAACAGCACCGCTCGCAGAGAAGGCGCTTTGTAGATAGAGGTTGCCGTCGCCATCTGCGCTGCTTATTTCCTTGACATAAATATTGGACTCAGCCCTTGCGGTCAGTGTTCCTGTGCCATGGAGACTGGTCACCATAGGGCTGCCGTCTGCACCAATGCTGCCCTTGGCAGACTCCAGAATCAGGTCGCCACCCACAACTACCGCATCACCGGTTGCCGCCAGACTGATAATGTCATTGCGGCTTTTAATGCGCACTTCGCCCGGATCACTTTGGGTTCCAGCCACAACGCGCAGAATCTGCATAATCTGCTCTTCACTTTGGGCATTGGGCGATGAACCCAGTAAAACATTACCTGCTGCCACGACATCAATCGCACCCGAAACGTCAAGATTGACGTCGGCCAGTTGCTCGATGCGCAGACCCGTTACCATCGGCTTAACACCTCGCGTAAACTGCAAATTCGAGCTTGCCTCAGTTTGCAACGAATCCCGTAACTCTAAGGTCACGGTATCATCGGTCACGGCAGCAATGGTGTAATAAAACAAGCCATCCGTAGCGTTGGCAGATTGCCCTTGAATACGAATGCGATCTCCCGCCGCGTAACCATCGGCAATCCAACTACCCACTGAGCGCGATATCGTGTCAGCATTGCGGCTGCCATCGAGAGCCAGACCATTACTGACAAAAGCCACGTCAAGACTCTGTGCAGCGCCAATCTGTTGGAACAAGGGATCACTGACGACGGCTTCAAGGGTCACACTGCGCCCGTTAAGCTCGGTCACAATATTATCCTCAGCCGACAAGGTTAGCGTGTCTCCTTGCACCGCGGCAATGGTGAAAAAATTCACATCCGAGGTGGCATTATTCGTAGAACCGGCCACCTTGATCGTCATACCCGCGGTAAAGCCGCTCCATGCGGAGCCATCGATGGTCTGGATCGTGCCGGCTACGCCCGTTGATGAACCCGTAAAGGTGACTGTAGCCGCAACAGGTGCACCAGCGAGCCAGGTGACATCACCACGTTCTGCCGAGGCGATTGCCACGCGCATGTCGTCTGTTAATGGCTGCGATAGATCAATCGTTAACGAGTCGCCGACGATACCAACGCTTCCATTCGTGACCGATAACGTAAGGGACGACGCGGTAATATTAGCGGCCTCGATCGCGCTACGAGTATTGGTAACCGGCTTCAGCAGGCCAGAACCCGATAGACTAAGCAGCTCATCTTCGGTCCATATCTTGATACCTGCCGTGATCTGAGCTTTTTTTGCATCCGAAGCTATATAGGCGAAACTTTCGTCATAGGCTGTTGGGAAGGTTTCTTCAAGACTAGTAAAGTAGGCCGTAAACTGGGCTTTTAATACACCGTATTGGATGGTTCGCGAACTTTCAAGTGTCGCCAAAGCAGTGGCAATTTCACTACCGGTATTGCCTAGTCCTTGGTAGTAAGCCGTATAGGCTGACACTTCAGCGGCGCTAAGTTTGACCACGCCAGCATTGGCAGCCGCAATCTCGTCAAAAAGCCAAAAAGATCGATACTCTGCCTCTTTTTCAGACTCAAAGGTCTTAATCAGTGCTGCAATCTTTTGATCGGCGTAACCTGTATACACCATATTGCCCGTGTAACTGACCATCCCATCCGCATCGACAACCGTTTCTCGGGTCTCGTTAGTTAGCTGCATGTTTTTCCAAAGGCCACCGGCAAGCTCCTCGTAAGCTCTGTCGTCTCTGGTGGCCTCGCTATTGGTATCGATCAATGAACCATTGGTGACTGAAATCCAGGCAACGCCTGTAGTTTCCAGCTTATTCAGGCGCAGATCGCCTATGACGTCTTTGATAAACACATCGCCATCGGCCTTAATAGTTAGGCCATCGATGCCGGTTGCATGGACGCTTAAGGGCTGGTCTATACTCGCAAGCCCTGCTCCTGTATCAATCGTCACATCGGCTCCGCGTATCAAACCAAAAGCCCAGTTGGCGACAGAAGACCCGGTGTGTGCCACGCTTATCGAGCCACCGGTAGTCAGGTTAATGTCTCCATTTGCTAAAATATGATTAACAGGCAAATCATCCAGCCCCTTTTCAGCAATGCTGATGTCCCCATACGAGGATATGGCCGTTAATCCAGGCTGCAATAGCTGATCGGCTTCATTGATTGCGCTCCATCGAGAACGATTGTTAAAATTTTCATTGGATAGGTCTACAGATGCAGAGTCACCCGTAAAGCGGTAATACTGATCCCCATCCTTGACCACATCGAGCGCCAAAGGCTCAACTTTTTGCCAGACAGATATTGTAAGCGCCTCTAATCTCGCTACTTCTGCTTCATAAGCTAATGTAGTGAAATTCAGCATATTGAGCTCAATCAATTCAAATAGACTGAGATTCTCCTTATTTTCCAAAATTTCTTTTCTGACTAAAGAAATGTCTAATGCCTGTTGGGTGCTAACTAATTCAATACGCGTTTTATCGCTATATTCTTCTACTTCATAAGTGGCAGCCTCGGAGAGATCCAGACTTATACCGTCTTGACCTACATTTGCATCGACAATTGGCGTTGCACCCACATACATGACTACGCTACCGGCACTAAAGCCACCGAGTGCGGTGTCTAGGCGAACCGTGTCAAATTGATTAACCATTGTTTGGCCAGCAGCCGAGCTGTAGTCAAAACTCGGTGTATTAATTAACTGAGGCCCCACCGCCGCTGCCGTATCAAAGTCAAATGGGATGGCCACCACATCTGTTGCAATCGGCGCATTGTCGGAACCAATATAACCCCACGACGAAAGACTAACCTGTCGACCACTCACCAAGCCATCGGGGCCCAACTGCTCGATTCCAGCAAGAGCGGAAATACTCGTGACCCCTGTTGGGTTCAATATTTTGTCGGTGATCCAGACCTTGCTCACAGAGGAAATATTCAAGCCGCCTTGTTCCGAGCCTATAAAATCAATTGCAATCGGTCGGTTCGCCGCTACCGAGTGTTTATAGGTAGAAATCTGGCTTTGTTCGACGATTTGTTTGACGTAATAGGTGGTTGTACCGTACCAAGTCGTGTCACTTGGCAGATTCTCAAAGGTGGTAGTCGCGGCACCAAGACTAGTAGCGGGTTGCGAGTCAAACAAATACCTAGTGTCATCGTTAGATGCATAAAAATAAGGGCCTGCGTCTAGTAATCTTGCCTCGCCTTGTTTTTCTGTAATCGCTGGACCAATGACAGGCCCGGGATCCGCCGCAAATTCATCTATGCCTAACCAAGATGACGATGAATGGATAGTGGTCGTGCGCGCGCTTTCGTCCTGTCCCACGGTCCAACCGTAGCGATAATCAGCCGGCTTATAGATTAAATTTGCTATTTCTTTAGCCGTTAAGGTATCGGCTGCGCTGCTGCCAACCTGTATCGTTGTGCCCGCTGCTGTTTGTTTGTAAATGGTCACCTGAGGTGTCGCAGAGGTACCCCGGGCTTTATCCTTGATGATGATGGTGCCTTCGCCACGGGTTGACAAATCTAGGCGGTTAACCTCGAGGTCATAGCTGGTGTTATTGCTAATATTTACATTGGCATACGCACCAAGCACCCTGATTTCACCATTGAGCGTATTCATCACGTGACCGCTAATGTCGACATAACCGCCAGTGACCCGCAGGTCTTGAACCAGAATTCGCTGTGTCGCCGTATCAAACAAAACATCGAAGTCGCCTGTTGAAGCCGTTTTCAATTGAACCACACCGGACTGCGCAGGAATAACCGTTGAGGAGTCTCCTCCTAACCACGTACTTTTGGTAGTCGTATAGCCATTCAGAATTTGGTCGATTTCTTCAGTCGTTGCACTGCCCAAAGTCAGGTTGTAATCGGCCTTGCCGCTTTGAATCAAGCCATTGATATCTATATATTCAGCCGAAATGTAAATACGCGCACCGACGACAGTCGGTGCGCGATTTGGATCAACTTTTGCGAGCAGATTATCGACAGTAGATTTTACCGTTGCAGTGCCGGGTGCCGACCCCATAAATTGGGTGGCTGCTACACCTGCCACGCTGCGGATAATGACATCGCTGCTGACATTGCCTATGCTGGCAATACCGTTTGCACCAGCCAAGACACGCAGATCTTTAACCTCGGTGGCGCCTTGAATATCAATGCTACCTGAGCCCGATTGCAGCACCTTAAGAGTCAATGAACCCCGTAAATTATTGATCTCACCGGTCACCGAAATACCCGGCGAGGTAAATTGATCTCCATCTGAAGGCACAGCTGCATTTAGCAGATTGGTATTGACCGTGTTTTCCACAAGAATCTGAGGATCACCCGAATTACCTCGACCCGATACCTCACTGAAATTTAGACTAACCAAAATTACCGGAGTCAAACCAGGACGATTGGTATTGTCCTCGGTGACGTTTTCAAAATTCTTATTCAGAATACTAGAATTAACTATAGCCAAACTTGCAGCTAAGCTCATGTCTTCACCATTGAAGAACAGACCCCCATTATTTTCGGGAATGTCGATACCCTGTAGCTCTATGTATGCTGGCGTGTTGTTGATAATCGTCACGCTGGCATCGGCTGGTGCATCAAAAATGCCAGTTCCAGTTAACTGATCGCTGCGAACATCAATCGACCCCGCTTGGGCCCGAATAGGCTTTATAATCACCCATCTTGCTTGCTGATTGGTCGACGTTGCTAAACCATCGGCGCCTATAACGTTCTCGTTCGCCAGACCTTCGGCCACCAACTGTGCCGTCAGTCTTGTCACTTCTCTGGTGTAAAACGACTCTAATTGTGCATCTTTGCCTAAATAAGTGCTCAGTAAACTTTTAGCCTTCTGTAAAGCAATGACCGTATTGGACTCAACATCTCTATCTTCAATAGCGAATTCGATGCCATCTGTTTGCGTGGTTACTACAAGATCTCTGGTGGCAGAATCCCAATCCAAAACTAGTTCTTGCGCGCGCTTGATGCCGGTTTCGACTGTGCCATCATTTTGCACAATGCCATGGGCATTAGACAGGGCCGTTCCAGCAAACGAGGCATCGCTGCTAAACAGCTCGGTGGACCAAGAAACCGTCATAGCGGTTGCATCCATGATACTGGCGAAGCCCAAACGTTCGGCATGTAAGCGAATATCACCTGCAGACTGAACTAAAGCACCGCTCTCAATTTTAATTAGATTGGTTTGATCCAGGTAGGCCTCGGCAGTCACGGTGCTGATGGGAATGGCGCTGCCGGCAAAAACATCAATACCCGCGTCAATTTTATAGTCATCGCGCACAAAATCAGCGCTGGTTCCGGCTGAAATATTCAAATCGCCATCGGCCACAATATTTACACTATCGCCGATTAACACCTCATTGGTAGGATCGATATTGATCTCCGATGAACCGGTTGCCACCGTACCCGCACCATAGGTTTCAACCGAAGATACGATCTTGATGTCTGCGGTACCCCGCGCAGATAAATTCATATCCGCCGCTGCAGTTAGCGTGGCATCATCTCCAATTGACACGCGCGCGATATCTGTCAACACAGTAATCGACGTATCCGTGCCGCCACCTGATACTAGGCCGGCGGTGGCCAGGAGCATGGTGTCGCGCGCATAAATATCGTTTTTAGCCCGTAGATCAAATAGCCCTGTTGGCTCCAATGACGTCAAATTAGCTCTGTCACCAATATCCACCGTGGTGGTTAAACTCATCGTGGTTTCGCTATCGGCGCCAGCGCCGGCAACCAAGCCGCCGGTGACAACATCCAGATTGAGCACTTCATCGCCGTTAGCGTCTAAATTGGTTTTGCGCACAATATTCAATGCATCAAGCGTCAGGTCACTGGCTAGCACATCGACGTCATCACCGACAGAAACCGTAACCGTCGATGTAATGGTGTTGTCGATATCGGAGCCCGAACCGGCAATCACACCACCCGACGCTGCAGAAGTCTCACTGTTGACCTGTGCAGTATGAGTTGCAGCAACGCTGACTTGGCCTGGCAAATCTGGCTCTGAATTAATCAATGTATTATCTTTAATGCCAGCCCACACATCGCTGATTCCCGTTGCGTAAGCCTCGGTGCCTGCGCCGGCAACCAAGCCACCCGAGCCCGCGTTGGCATAGGCAAACACATCGTCGTTGCCGACAGCAGAAATAACCAGACTAGCCGCGCTCAGCGTTACATCTGAGGCTATATACGATTCGGTATCAGTGTCGGCTGTAATGTCTGACTTGACAGCACCCGCGCCAATCAGACCACCCACATTGGCATCGGAGTCCGCCAATTGGCGCGTGGTATTGGACGCGACAACCGTCACAGTATTGGCAACGTCCAGCCGTGAATTATCACCGACAAAACTGCGCACTTTGCTATTGTTGTTAACAGTACTGTCGGTGCTAGACACACCAATTAAACCACCAGAAGAGGCGATAGATTTGGCTTCAGCCATATAACCATCTACAGCTAATGATCCGGAAACTGCGGAGATTGACAAATTACTGGCAGTAACCATTACATCGGCAGGCGTAGCACTGCTATGTTCTGCGACATTAGCATCGCCTAATCCAGCTCTTACGTCCGGAGATGCCGTCGCATCTGCCACCGATGCACCGACCCCTAATAAGCCTCCGGCGACACCAATCGCCTCTGCTCGGCTGCCAATCAGCGCACTGGCACTAATAGTGACATCGCCAGTGGCGATCAGCGATGCATTTTGATTGACATAGGCCCATACATCGGGGCTGGCGTTTACAGTTGCCTCTGCACCTACTCCTGCCAGCAGTCCGCCACCGGCGGCCTTAGCTATAGCCTCGGCCTTGGCTTCATGGTTGGCCGTAATGATGATATTGCCATTGACAACGGAGGTTCCGCCAAGAATAGCCTTGGTGCTACCGTTGGCCTGCGCATCTTGCAGTACAACACCCACCACTAAACCACCACCGGTGACGCTTGTCGCCTTTTCGACAATGGCTTCGTTGTGCGCAAGCGCCTGAATCAAAACATTACCATTATCGGTGTTAAGACCTGAGCTCACCGACGCCAACACATCCGTCGAGGCAATAGCCTCAACGTCGGTTCCGTTACCAGCAAGTCCACCACCACCGGAAGCATTGCCCATCGCAAACGCTCCTTTGCCGATAATAGGGTCGCCATTTTCATCCACATTATGCAATGCTTGCACGCCAGTATTTCGGCCCGAGCGGATATTGCTGATATTGCCAGCACCAATTGCGGCTGTTACAGAGCCCTCGACTCGAGATGTCACCAAGGACACACCAATCGCCAAGCCCGCAACGCTCACACCCAAGCTCTTTGCATCGGCAAGGCTTTGAGCAGCCGCGATCACACGGATATCATTGTCTATGAGAATGGCAGCATTGTCGCCAATAGAGGCTTCAACCGCAGGCGCTACTTCTGCCCTTGACACTGCCCCAGTCCCGGCTATACCGCCCGCAGACACTGAAATAGCGTCGCTAGTAGCGACCACATCGGAATCAGCACGCACGGTCAAATCAGTCACAGACAGGCCAGTAGCCATGCCAATCTGAACGTTGTCGCCAATAATAGCGCTGGTCACCGCCTCAGTGGCCGTGTTGCCAGCGCTGGCCTCGACAAAAATATCGGCAATCGACACACCCGCTGCACCACCCGCAATCTGCCCACCGATGGCTTTAACATCTAGCACTCGGTTAGCTTCAGAGAGTACAGAAACCGAAGCTGCCTGGGTGATCTGCACAGCATCATTGATGTACGCGCGCTGCGAACTATAATCGTTGAAAACTAACACTTGCGCACCCAGCGCGGCCGCACCAAAAGCCCCAGCGTAGGCCTGACCCGACAAGTTTTCGTTGAACAATACTTTTACAGAGACGTCTCCTGTGACTCCCGCTTTAAGCACTGCAGCGGTATCGATGAAAGCCTCTACATTGCTATTTAGGTTAAGAATACCAATGGCGGCACCGATGCCCAGACCACCCCCGCCCAAGCTCCCGACGAGCATGTCGAGTTCAATATTTTCTTTGGCCTCGACCGTGATGTCTGAGCCCGCGACCAAGTTAGCATTAGCCCCCACAAAGGCCACAGTCCCCTTGGGCAAGGCATCTACATTTAAGGTGACATAGCCGGTCACAGCGTTAGCACCCGCGCCATCGCCGACGATACGGCTGGAGGCATCCGTTGTTCCCTGTGTCATTAGGCTTTGGCCACTTAGGCCGCTGTCATTAGTATTTCTGCGGTCATCGTCTGTGATACCCGAAAGGATGTTGTTAAAGCCATTATTTTGAGCCGAGGTATCTGTGTCATCGGCGCTTGTCTTTCCATTGTCAGGGTCTTCGCCACTGACTAAATTGTCGATAAAACCCAACGCACTGGCGGGTAAAGCAGAGTCCGACGTCGTCGTCGAACCGTCCGTAGACTCATATTGGTCTTCGATAGTCCCGCCAATACTCCATACCGACACCGAGCCCGCCAAACCAGCAATGCCAATGCCAACACTCAGACCCACTGAGTCGATATCTTTGGTCGCCAGCGCGCGCACGGTGATGTCGCTTTCAGCATTAACCTGAGCACCGTTACCAATAAATGCAGTCACGTTGTTGTTGAGTACACCGATATCAACGCCGCCGCCAATACCCGCCGCAAAACCAAGGCCCAAACCGCCGCCTATGGCTAGAATCTGAAAATCATTAAGCGCGGTAACACGCACTTCCTGAGCGCTGTCTGCGCCATTCATTTGATTAATCTGCGCCGCGTCACCAATATAAGCACGGGTGTTGGAGTCAATCAGCTCGACTGCCACACCACCTGCAAAACCGAAGCCCAAAACACTGCCCGCGCCTGCTGCGCCAAGCGTGAATACATCTTCTGACGAAGTCGCCTGAACCACCACACCTTTAACTACTTCAGAGCCAAAGGTCGTTGTATTGTCGTCAAAAACCGCCTCCTCAGTCGTGGTGATATCACCCGTCAAGGCCTGCTGCCCAGCACCATTACCCAGACCGTCTACCTGTGCGTAGTTGCCAATAAAGCTCTGTGTATCTTTGTTCAGAATAAGAATTGATCCCGACAGACCCACACCGCCACCCGCAAGACCAATACCGAGTCCACCGGCAATCATCAGTGTTTTAGTGTCATCCGCGGCTGAGACGCGCACGCTTCCGCCCGCCTCAACTATGGCGTAATCGCTGGCCGTGGCCGTCTCATTATTGCCAATATAAGCCTTGGTAGTATCGGTAATCAGTTGCACCGACGCCGCACCCGCCAGCGACATAGTTCCCGATCCTGCAACCGCCGCTGCGATCGATAAGATGTCTACATTTGATGACGCCTGAACCAGCACATCGCCTTTGGCATTCACTGCTGCGTTGCCAATAAAAGCCTCGGTTGTTGTTGTCGAAATCAGCACATCAGCACCAGGAGCTACTGCCCCGCCGCCAGAAAAGGCAACGCCGCCCGCGACTCCCCAATGACGGTAATCTGTCCCTGCGGCAACCACAACACTTTGCGCATCACCCGCAGCCATATTGTCGCCACCGTTGATCGCGGCCCCGTCATCAATGTGCGCTCGGGTTGTTGTATCCATTACATTCACAGAGCCTGCGATGTTGACGGCAAGCCCCGAAGCCGCTCCCGCTGAGATACCAAAGGTCTTAAAATCACTCGCGTTTAGCGCGTTAACCGCAAGGCCGTAAACCTCAACAGTGCCTGCAGTTGCCTGACGGTCACTTCCCAGCAAGACATTTAATCCCTCAGTCAGGGCATCCGGTATTTCATCGCTTTCAATCAAGCTCTTGTCCATCGCCTGCGTCAACAACTGATGGCCTTTACCCGCGCCACCGCCACTTAGACTTACAAAAACGGTGTTGTTAGCGTCGACAGCCGCACTCTCGCTGCTGGTCAAGCGAATAGTGTCCGCGTCAACAACATCAACCCAATAGCTGGTCCCGTCTTGTAGCGCACCCACGTTGGTGTAACCATTGTTGCTGTAGACAACCTCTTGACCGTCAGTGAAACCGTGACCGATCATGAAAGTAATCGTGTTGTCCGTGGTGTTCACCGACCTTGACGGGTCAAAACTCGGCCCTACATCGGAACCGTTGTCTGCAGGGGTGGTAATTTCAAACCCGCCCGTCAGTGCCGTAACACTTGATTTAGTAGCAAGCGCACGAGCGTTGACATCGGCAAAGCCGCCCGAGCCAATTTGTTCATTATCAGCCAAAGTAGCTGAGCCGATAAAACCTTCTGTGTGCTTATTGACGACTGGCACAGCGGCGGATAAACCCACAGATAGGCCACTAGAAGCACCAATACTTCCGGCTATCATCAAACCCTCGGTGTTGTTGACCGCCGAGATCAAAATACTACCATCTGTTTGCACTGACGCTTGGCCAGTCGCACTTGAATTGCCCTCTACAAACGCCAGCGTGGTGTTCTCAAAAATATAGACACTGGCCGACAAGCTAAGCCCAAGCCCACTGGCGAAACCCACACCCGCTGCAATCGAGAGTATGTTTTCGTCAGAGCGTGCCTTAATTAGAATACTGTCTTCAGCCTGCACTTCAACGCCCTTAGCTACAAAAGCTCGGGTATTTTTAGTGATCAGCCCAATGTCAGCACCGGCACCCGCACCCAATCCCGCGCCCGCCGTTAAAGAACCGCCCAAACCAAAGATATCGGTGTAATCAGTTGCTGTAACGTACACACTCGGCCCTAGATCGCCAGCTGAGTTGGTCGCCTCGACCTTGGCACCTTCATTTATGTGCGCCAGTGTCGTCTCTTTAATGACATTAACCACCGCAGAAGCTGCGACACCAACTGCACCCATTGAGCCTGCAACGGCAATCGTCAACAATTTTTCACTGGATGTCGCCGATACAAAAACACCTTTGGCATCAGTACGCGTAGCTTGGCCATTGGCATCCAGATCACCAAGATATACATTAGTTGCGGCGTCTAGACCTTGGGCAGAAATTTGGGCGTATTTGCCCACATAAGCTTCTACGGTGTCATCACGATCTAAAACAGACCCAGAAATGCCAATACCCACAGAACCGCCATAGGCGAGCGCACCGGCCACCATCAATAAATCTGCATGACCCTCGGCCGCCACCGTGACATTCCCGTTTGCGTCGAGAACCGCGCCTTGACCAGCAGCGCCGCCATCGGCCACATAGGCTTTGGTCTCGGTATCCATGACGTAGACATTTGCCGAAACACCCGCCCCAAAAGAGCCGCCTCCAGCGATTGAACCCGCCACTGCGATCACATCTTCATTCGAATTAGCCAAAACAGCAATAGAACCGGTTGCCTCTACTTGAGTATTTGACCCAAGCCAGGCGAACGTTTCTTTCGTAATTATCGCGATATTACCAGCAGCCCCTACACCCGCCGAACCCGATAAGCCAATGGCTCCTGCCACACTTAAAATATCGGTGTTGTCAGATGCCTGCACCAGCGCGTCTTGCCCCACACTAGCACCCGCATCAGTATTTATTTGCGCGCCATTATCAATATAGGCCTTGGTGTACTCATCGAGTATCATCACCACGGCCGAACCTTGGAGGCCTGCTGTCTTACCACCGGCTGCACCTGCAGCAACCGTCAATACATCTTCATTTGAGGTGGCAACCACTGCCAACCCCTGAACGGTCTGTGTTAGTGCGTCTCCGTTGCTATCCTTTTGACCGGTAAGCGCAGTCAATGTTGAGTTACCAGCGGCGTCAACTGTCGCGCCTTGGTCAATAAAGGCTTCAACTGTGTCGTCGTGAATCAATATCGAAGCGGCCGCACCCACGCCCGCCGTCTTGCCAATGCCAACCGTACCGGCCACCATCAGGAAGTCGGCATCATCATTGGCCTGAACCAGCACACTGCCGCCAGCAGTCACCTGACCGCCAAGCCGTGCCCGCGTGGTCGAGTCAACAATATAGATCGAGGCTGAACCTGCCAACGCCAATTTGTTGCTGAAACCTAAGGTGGCAGCAACCGAGATAACATCCTCAAATGACTGGGCGCGAACCTGTATATTTGAATCAGCAGACACCGTGGAAGCAGAATCAATGCGCGCTTCTGTCAGTTTGGTAATGAGTCCGATATCAGCAGCTGCACCAACGCCGGCCTTGCCGCCATAAGCCACTGCGCCCGCAACACTGAGTATCTCAGTGCCACTGTAAGCCAGTACTCGCACATCGTTGCCGGAGTCAATCACAGTGTCAGCACCGATATAAGCTTGTGTCGTCTCGTCAAAAATATTGATCACGGCCGAGCCGGACAAGCCTAGCGACTCTTTCAGCGCAATGACTGCACCCGCCGCCACACTCAAAACATCTTGAGTGCTGGTGGCCGTTACCGCAACACCATTAAACGATTCAGTCACCAAGTCGCCGTTAACATCACGGTCGCCAGTGTGAGTTCGTAATGCGGTGTTGCCGCTTGCATCAATTTTTGCTGCGTCGTTAATGTAAGCCAGCGTCTGCGAATCGTGCCGCAAGATTGTGGCCGCCGCGCCCACAGCGGCCTTGCCTTTCATGCTGAGGGCAACATTGCCCGCGACCAGCAAGAAACTGGAGGTGTCGCTTGCCGCGACCAGCACACTGCCCTGAGCTTCCAGGCCAGCCAAATTCTTATTAGATATATAGGCTTGGGTTTCAGTGTCGACCACATTCACCGACGCCGACGCAGCAATGGCCATACCTTCGCCACCCATACTCGCAGTACCCGTTACTGCAAGAATATCGACTTGTGTATTCGCCAAGACACTCACATTACCTCTCGCCGTCACATCAGAGCTCTGAATGTAGGCCTTGGCTGTGGTGTCAATCAAGTTGATCGCGGCCGAGGCACCAACACCGTTCTTACCGCCATACGCAATCGCCCCGGCTACCGTGACAACAGTGGGAATGACCTGAGCACTCACCAGTACATCAGCAGCTTGAACGACAACACTGTGGTCATCAATATAGGCGAAAACATCACTCTCAATACGGTTCACGGCGACAGAACCCGCGACGCCATTACCTCCCTTCGCAGTACCAACGCCGATTCCTGCCGCAATCGACGTAATGTGTGACTCATCTTTTGCCTTGATGGTGACGTCACCTGAACTGTTAACCTTTGAGTCGCTGATACTTGCTTCAGTCCAGTTATCGATTAGGTTAACGGTGACCGCGCCGGCCAATCCAGTTGAACCACTTTTCTTAGTGGTACTCACGCCTAGCGCACCCGACACCGTCAAATCAAAGGTATCCTCGGTTGCTTCGACCCATAAACTGCCAGATCCGATGATGTTGGCATTCATCACGCGTGCAAACGTTGTGTCACTCAGAATGTTGACCGAAACGCTACCCGAGATGGCAACGCCTGCCTTATTTGGCCTTCCAGATGATTTTCCGGATTTTTTTGAATCATTCTTGGTTTCAGTTGCGTTCAGGTCTCTACTGGCGTTCTGCCTCTCGAGTGGATCAGGGACATCATCTACACCAGCCAAAAGGTTTCGACTGGCGTTCTGTCTTTGCAAGGTGCCGTTTTCACCTTTTACTACGGCAGCCGCCACCGTCACCGTATACGACGAACCAGTATTGCCTGCAGTTACTCTAACCGCGCCAGTGGCCTTCAGAGATCCTTGGGTTACCACTTTCTCCGACAGAAAATGTCCTGAACCCGTCGCCGTGCTAGCATCGATGTCTACAAAATCGGTGCCCGTGATATTTGTTTTCAGACCGATGGTATGCGCATCGACCACGTTGACGTAGTAAGTATCACCATTGACTAGGCCGTCAATATTGACGCCTCCAGCGTTGTTGTAGACAACTGCCTGACCTTCATAAAAGTTCTGCACGCCCTCAAAACGTATGGTGTTTGCCGCGTTATTCACGAGTGGGATCACATTGAATGGCACACCAACGACGTGATTCATACCGGTAACCGAATCCACACTCAAGTCAATATAGCTGCCACTTGTCGATTCCTCGAAGGTCTCGGCGAGCCTGATCTTAGTCGCATCAACCTTAATGACGTAATACTCGTTCTTATTGGCAAGCCCCCCAATACCACCGCGCAGTTCGTTTCCGTCAAGCCATGCCGTTACGGGAATGCCTTGATTGGGGCTATCCGCTGTGCCCACAGCCCGAATAACTTCGGCAGCCGTGGTTTCACCGCTGTTGATATATACCGTCAGAATTTTGTTGGCACTGTTGTAACTCGCTGTCGCACTATTGCCCTGAGCGCTTAAGCTGCCATCGTCTACTAGCTCGATCTCGATGTCATTGCCAGTGTTACCTGCTTCGATAACAGTGAATAAGAGGTCGTTGTTGCCGCCGTCGGATTGCAAACTAGCGAATGCCTGCGTGCTATCGGTGGCGCTCGCACCTGTATTGACAAGGCCCACTGATACCAGCCCAGCGCCTACACCGCCAGAGCCACCGTGGCTGTAAATGACTTTATCGCCGGTAACCAGACCGTGCGCATAGTCTAAATCAATGGTTTCTGCCTGACTTTCATCAACATCGTTGACCGCCACCGCAGTATCAAACACACGCCTAAAGGTATGGTAGGTGCCCGATGTGTCGTAAGTGTCGTCAGTGTCGTCAGGAGTTAAATCGTAGCTAGCAATCGCCGCGCCATTTGCGCCATTTGCGCTAAGCGACAATCGCAGCCCCGTATCCTTCAGGTCAAGCTCCGGATTACCGATGCCGCCAGCATCCGCATCGGCGATCGTGTCATAGCTACTGTCGAGCTCAATCACATGATAGGTTAGACCACTGATCAAGCCCCCTATATCGGTGCCGTTACCGTTGTTATAAACAACGGTATCCCCGCTACGCAAGTTGTGTTTGTAGCCCAGGTCAATGATGCCATTTGCCTCATAGACTGCAGGCTTTGCGGCAATAGATAACGTTGGTTCAGGTTCGGCAATCTCTGTTGTCTCGCCGCTCGACAGACCTGCTTCATCAAGACCGGCTTGTACCAAACTGTCAATTATAGAATCGGTCGTTGTGGAAGTACCGTCATCTGCCTCAACCTCTGGCTCAATAAAATTGGGATCAAACGCAACCGCAAAACCGTGCTGCGCGCTGTCTACGACAGGGCTGGTGAGATTGATAACGTCGGGGTCGGGCACCAAGGCATCTATTACCGATGCCGCCAACTGAATACTGGTGGGCTTATCGGCAACGGTCACCACATAATAAATTTTGTCATCTTCTAAGCCGCCAATTGGTTCGCCACTACCGGCGAGGTAAACAACAGCCTGCCCATTTTTAAAGCCATGCTCATAACCCAGATCAATCGACTCGAAACTATCGACAACCGAAGCACTTGGATCAAACACACGACCGAAATTATGGTTGGGACCGGCGGCATCGTTGTCAGTTACGGCTAGTCGCAAACTGTGACCAGAAAGGACAACATCCTGAGTACCAAGATTAATGGCTACACCTGTTACCGCAGAAGCAAGCTGCACGGTTCTTTCGTCCACCACTTTGACAAAGTACCGCTGGCCACTGATCAGCCCGCCGATACTCTGATCGCCGCCGTTGTCGTATATCACGCTGTCGCCATTGAAGAATCCGTGCGCATAGCCTAGATTTAGCTCGTTTGCGAGCAGATCGCCGCCGACTGCACTCGCATCAAAGTAGGTTGTGTTGTTGGCCTCAGCCTCAGAGCGCGCCAATTGAATAATGGTTGGGCTGAGCACATTAACGTAGTAGGCGTCGCCGTCGAGTAGCCCCCCTATTTCGCCATCGACTGCCGCATCACCACCCACACTATAGAGAACCTTATCCCCCGTTTCAAACCCATGTGCGTAGCCGAGATCGATAGAATTACTCTCGCCGTGCACACCCGTATTGGGAGCCACAGTACCATCGCCTAGGTTAAATTGTTGCTGACCAATCAAGGCCTCTGTAGTGCGATTCACGTTGTTGATACCGGCCGTCAACCCCGCGCCAACACTCTTGGCTATGGTGACCGAACCTACAACATTCAGATTAACCAAATCATCGTCTGCTGTGACCGACACTGGCCCTGTGGCATTAATGACTGCACCCGAGCTGATTTGCGCTAAGGTGTGGTTGTTAATGTCCACATAACTGAACATGCCGTTAACCGCAAAGCCAGTAGAATTACCGCCGCCAACACCTATTAAATATTGATCCGTGTCGGTATTGGCTTTCACCGTCAGGCTAGAGGCACCGATGTCAACACCATTGCCCACCATCGCTGTGGTTGTACCGGTCAGAAAAACACCGCCGAAGGAGCCGCCGCCGCCAGACCCTGCTGGCGTTATTAAACCTGCCAATTTAAAAATATCCAGTAGGTTCACAACCTGAGTATCGGTGGCAGCAATCACGCTAACCGCACTAGGATTGAGTATTGATGATCCCTGTTGGTTGATTTTCGCGCCGTCAAAAATTCGTGCATTGGCGGTTGCATTGACAGTGAATATACTGACGGTACCTGATACTCCGCCTTTTTGACCCTTGGCGGAAGATTTGGCCCAACTGGTGGCAACATTATCCAAGATGCCGGAAACCTCGCCTAATAAGTCGGGTAGACTGAGAACACCCTCAAATGGCACGTCATAGGGCATAATGGTTTTTGCTGAAACCGTTAACTGTTGCTTGGCATCAATCTGTGCACCCGACGATACATCGGCTGTCGCAGTATTGGTGAAACTGCCCATAGAAAATGCAACAGCGCCCGCATAATCCTTAATCGTTTCTTCTTTATCGGTTAATCCTCTACCCGCCGTAACGACAGCTGTGGCGGAAATCCCGGGCCGATCAATAAGCCCCGCATTAAGGTTAAAACTCTGGCCAGCATTGATTACAGCCGTTGAGCCAATGGTTGCGCTGGCAGTATTGATTTGATCGCTGATTGCAGCGCCAAATGAAACTCCAAAATTCTTAAATTTCTCACTCGTAGGCGGGTTACTTTCCTTGACAAAATCCCACCCTGTCATTTTAGCCACTTCGTCCCTAACAGGACCACCATAATTAACTATTGCCTTACCTAAAGGCGAGCTTTTATTCGCCATTTTTTTTAAGAAGGAGGTACCTATTTCAGATGTTGCTCTCACATCGGCATGAACCGTTTCTGCTAAAGCGGTTACCCTGATATTGCCGACCTGCGCTGTAAGTTTACCATTCACGGTGACCGTGGCCTTGGTGTCAGACTCGCTGTAAGCCAACGATATAGCCACGGGACTATAATTGTCAGCGCTTGCGACATTCAAAATCAGATCTTTAACGTGGCTGGCACGCAAATTAATATCACCCGCAGAAGCGATGATAGAAGCCCCATTACTAACTATGACGTTAGCATGCGTGTACAACTCAGATACTCCGACTCCCACATGGATGGGTATTTCACCGATATTGATACCAACCGTTACAGCAACTGCTGACAAATTAACCGCGTGTGCGTCGATTTGTATATCATTACCTGCACTAATGCTAGCACCGGTTTCAATGCTCACGGTGGCATTGGATTCAGAACGGCTATACCCGACACTAGCACCAACACCCAGCACTGAGAGTGAAGCTTTTGAATTAGAAAGTGCCGACATCACCACATCATGGTCGGCCACAATGGTCACATCAGCAATCGTGACCGTGGCTTCAGCGGTCACCCTGTTCAAACCTAAAAATGGCCGATATTCTGAAAATGTATCAAGTAAAGACTGAGCCCCTGTTTTCAGGTTATTCCAACTATAAGCGGCGATCTCATCAGCTTCGCGCAGTTTTATAGCCTCATTGTTGGCAGTGGCAGTTTCTAGAAGAGCAGGATCGGTGACGTCATCTAAAGCCTCCTGGCCAAACACATCTCCAAAAACGCCATCAAACGCCTCACCAATCTTGTCGGCATCACGATTATCGGCATCTGCCCGAATAGTGACATTGCGGGCGTGAATGTTTGCAGCATCGCTCACCGTCACTGAAGCTATTGCGGTTGCAATTTCAAAGGCACCCAGCAGATACTGGTGATTACTTGCAATAATGTTGACGTCACCGCCTGTGCTCAGCAAGCCATAGATAGTAAAGGTAGCTACCTTTGATTCGCTACCACCCAGAATTAAATCAGGGCCAATTTCAATATCAGCAATAGCCGACGTGTCTATGTCGGCAAATGGAAAAGATTCAATAAGGGCGACCAGAGCATCGCTATTTAAGCCTGACCCTCCAACATCTCCGAGCTCGACCCAGACGTTATCATTATAAGCGTAGCCAGTGCCTCTATCGTGAATCAGTAAACTAGGGTTGCCATCAACATCTGTTACTATATCGACTGTCATGCCCGTTCCAGAGCCGTCGGTCACGGTAGCAACCTTTGTCAACACGCGCGATGGAAGGAATACATCAACCGAAACAGAATTGTCAATCGTGCTTAATTGCTTAGGAAAACGAAGCTGATCGATCGAAGCGGGTATTCCGTCAGGGTCTTCTGACGCTGGACGGTCATCAAAAGCGTACAAATTAACTGATTCGCCAATGGTGATGGTTTCACCATAAAAATTAATATCGCCAGAGTCGCCTACGGACTCTTGCGCATCAAAAACTCGAGTTGAAATGCTGACACCATCGGCTACGGTGATAGAGCTGCCACGTACCGTGACATCACCACCCTTGGTGAAAACATCAGCACTGATGGTCACAGGAGCCGAAGGCGTCAATATCTCAAAGGAGGTTTTATCATCTGGCGTAAAGGCAGCCACGGTGAGTTGGTCCGTCGCACCTAAATCAACCTCGACACTCCCGCCGGTGCTGGCAACACTTAAGGTTTTACCTTTCAAAGACGAGGTGGCCATGTCCCAGAAGTTGCGTCCAGTCGCCACCTCCCTCAAGGTCAGGTCTTGACCCACCAGGCTGAGTTCTAGCTGGTCGTCGAAGGCGCTGGCCTGCAGCGTGATCACGCCAGCCACGGTTGTAACGGCCTGAAATGGCTTTTCCATGCCCTTAAAATTCACAACAGCAGCGGAGGCGCCGGCAAAAATATTAAAAGCACTCAAACTGTCGGCAGTGTTGTCCGCCAATGGGATGACAACAGTCAATTGACCCTGGTTATTCGGGTCTTCGAAGGCAAGATTATCCAGTCCGCCTACCCCTCCGTCGATATCACCCGTGAGACTAGCCTCAGCGCGAATAATGAAGCCGTCTTGGTTGTTATCTGCCCCAGTTAAATTTTCGAAATTTGAGAAATCAACGCCGTTCACGTCGCCGGCATCGTCAGCCGTCAGATCCCAAATGGCATCCTGCAAGGGGCCTTTCAATACATCATCCTGGCTGCCACCGCCCACAACGCTATTAAAGCCGCGCAATGAGCCGGAGCCCAGATCGACCGTGACCGAACTCGTATACTGCGAGTAATTGAGGACATTGACACCAAGACCTCCACCACCGTCTAGCCAACCTGCCAGTTGGGTGCCATCTTCCACGACGAATGTATCGTCGGCGCCAGACCCCCTGAGATTTTCAAAACCTGAAAAAGCCACGTTGAAGGTAGACGTTGGCAAATCGAGCGAGCTGACTGCATTCGATGAATCGGTCAACGCACTCAGCACGACCGCTACCGGCGCATTCAACAGCAGTTTGATGGTTTGGCTGTCAACCACCAGCACGGTGTAGACGGCACCATTGTCCAAGCCGCTGTTGTCGCCCTCTGTTGTATCGGTGACGTTGTAGGTCAACACGTCGCCCGATTGCAAGCCATGCTCGAACTCAAAGGCAAGGGTGTGTGCGAGACCGTCAACGACTTCGGTGCCATCGAGCAACAATTCCACTGCAGAACCCGACAAATCACGCGTGCCGCTGGTCCAAAAACCGTCGTTCAAAGTGGTCACAACACTCGGCGCTTGAGACAGCAATTGAAGCGTTTGAAAATCTACCACTAGCACGTGATAACTCACGTCATCAACCAAGGTGCTGCCGTCTGCGGCGCCCCCGTTGACCTGATAGGTTACTAGGTCGCCATCGGCAAGGCCATGTGCGGTTTGAAACTGAATAAGGCCTTGGGCTGGATCCATCACCACACTGCCTGTCAGCGACACCGACGGCGACACCGTTGCCGTTACATCGCCTGTGCCGGCTGCGGTTAAGGTCCAGACGCTATCGGCAAAATATCCCCCGAGAGTATCCTCGCCCGACTGACCGCCAATGAAATTTTCGATGCTATCGTTACCCTGCAAAAAACCAATGCTCAAGGCAGTGGTATACTGCGAGTAATTGACAATATCAGTGCCATCGCCGCCGTCGACCGAACCGGTCACATCGGCTTGGTCACTGAAGATAAATTGATCGACTGAATTTCCGCCAAGCAGATATTCAACGCCGCTAAAAGCCGTTGCCGTATTGAGCGTGCCGGCGTTTTCCGCGGTAATGCGCCACTCGTTTGACTGGTTAGAGCCCAGCAAGCTGTCAATACCGGCGCCACCGGCAACATTCAGACTCAAGCCTGGTATCAACATATCCCCAAGCGTCAGCGAATCATTGCCCGCACCCAGCTCGAAATTAAGTTGTGGCGAGGTAGCGCTTATGTTTGAAATCGTCAGTGCCGATAGCAGCGAGTCGCTGGCCACGTCATAAAATGCTGTTGCTGTATTGGTCAGCGTTAGGGTAGCATCGCCATCACCGCTGAGCTCGAACCGATCGTATAAGCTGGTGCCATTAACGCTGTAGACATTGTTGCTAAGATCAAACGTGACAACAGGCTCAATACCTAGGTATGTGATGGTTTTGCCAGAAAATGTCAGTGTTGCTTGAGCATCGCTGGCTACATTGACCACATTAAGGTTTTCATCAACACCTTGCTGCACAACTAGGCTGTCTTTGCCCGCACCCGACCCGCCCGACAAGAGACCCCTAAGACTCGAGTCACCTTCAAACACAAAGCCATCACTGGTAGCGTCAGCGCCGTATAAATTTTCAAAACCTACAAAATCTATGTCGTTGTTGATCTGTCCGGTATCGACATCCGTGATACGCCATACGGCGTCAACCGCCGGCCCAAAAAAGTTGTCATCAAGGGCAGAACCACCCGTGAAATCATCAATATTCGCAAAACTAAGGCTGCCGGTCGCCGTCAAATCAATCAAGTTAACCGTGACCGAGGTACTGTAATCAGACAGATCGATGGCATTTAAACCCCCACCGCCATCGAGTAGGCCGGTAATTTCAGCCTCATCATCGATATTGAAAATATCTAGGCCGGCACCTGCGCTCAGGTTCTGAATGCCCTCAAAAGTGACTAGACCCGCATAACTGCCCTCATTGAGCCCGGTAATAGACCAGTTGGTATCCTCATCGGACCCAATAATAGTATTGATGCCTTGACCACCAATCAGGTTTTCAATGTTGGTGGCAGACACAGTGTTGCTTAGGCCATCACTGACGCTTACCACCAACTCGTCATTGGCATCTTTAGAAAAGGTGTACCAGAGATCGGTGGTTACCGATGAAAAATCGAGGGTATCAACGTCATCAACGGAGCTATCAGTTACGGTATCCTGACCGAAACCATTACTAAAGGTAAAGGTGTCGTCCTCGACAGTACCGGAGAAACTCTCACTGGCAGAGCTGCTGACAAGGGGATCCAATAAGTAGGCATAGGAAGCCGCTGACACCGAGGTAAAAACACTTTGGGTCTGGATAACACCCGACCTATATTCCAGCGTCCAATCACCCTGTTGGCTCGCGGCACCCGTTTTGTTGGTAGAGGCGGCAACGTCGCTATTGGTGGCAGTCGCTAGCGCCTGTACAAACTCAACACCAGTGGATCCACTGGCGACATCACAGCCATACAATAAGATATCGCCGCCATCCGCTAGCCCATGACCCCACGCTTCAATTTCAGCACTTCTGCTCTCAAGCGTTGATAGATTAAGATCGCCACTGCCTAGGCGCAGCGATCCTGTGCTGCCATGAGAGAGGATCTCCACTGACTCTACACCCTGAAAATTAGTCAAGATGTTACTAATTTGACTAACGCCATCGAGCTTAGAGTCAAGCACAATCACCTGTGTGTCGCCAATACGACCCGACTGAAGCTCTAGTGGTTGTTCAGAATCAACACCTGATAGCGTGAAAGTAGTCGATGCCAGGTTCCAAATCTCTTTCGATGCGTCACTATTGCCTGTCGATCCCAGTTGACTATCTAGTAGAGAAATTAAACTTTGGTAGTCTTCGACCTCAGGGTCGACAATCACCAATCGGCTCGGGCCAGATAAGTTCTGACTAATCGTTATTGTGTCGCTTGAATTAGCCGCTTGAACTTGCACCGAATGCAGATCATCGGACATGTCATCGAGCGAGGCTGCGGTAAACGCAGCGGAAACAGACTGCGCAATTAAATTCTGCGAGGGAGTCACTGTTAAATTTGCCTGTAGCGCCGATGTCAGCGTAACAGTAGATTCAGGCGGTGGTGGTGGAATCAATCCATCCGACGAAAGCAAAAATCGCGGCTCTAAGGCTTCGAAGAGCGGTGCGCGCTGAGCGCGCAAATGCTCCTTTGAACTTGAACTTGAACTTGAACTAAAAGCCTGAACTACAGCCTGAGAAACAGCCTGAGAAAGGCTATTCAAAGAGAATTTTTTATTCATAAATCAAATCCTTGATTGGCATCAAACTAAAACAGAGAGGCAAATCTTATTAGAGGGCAGTTATAAGTTATTAATGATATTAAAGGCAGTTCTTTTATTCATTATTCAATGAGCAATCTATCGATTTCGATAATATCATCTAGATTTAAGGTGCCGACAGCTTGCTTCAACATGAGGCGACTTAACACAAACTCGTAGCGCGCACGTGCAAGATCTCGTTTTGCCGAGTAAAGATCTCTCTCCGCATCCAGCACTGCCAATGTCGTCTCGGTACCCGCGTACTCTCCCTGCACTCTGAAATGGCGAGCGCTCTCCTGTGCAATCACAGCACTTTGCAGCGCATCAACCCGAGCAATGCCACCGACAACAGCTCGATAAGCGCCGCGGGTCTTTCGCTCAACCTGACGATGCTCGCGCTCCAATTCATCTTTGGCGCTATAAACACGAGTAACCGCCTCACCAACACGGGCAACCGTTCCGCCACCGCTAAAAAGTGGAACACTCAGCTTGAACATCAGATTATTAGTTTCTATATCGCTACCGCCGCCGAATAAACTGTTGCCCGTATCCTCTCTACCAGAGCTCACCACTAATCCCAAGACAGGTAAATGCCCGGCTTTTTGGCGCTGGACTTCTTTCCCAGCCAGCTCCACGGATAGGCGGCGGTATTTCATCATCAGATTCTGCTTCAAAGCATCTTGAATCCAATAACCAACACCCTCTGGAAAAGGTGGTTTTAATTCAAAATTTTCTCGCATTGGGCGAACGTGCTTCACCACAGAGCCAGTAAGCTCCTGCAGCCCTCGCAGGCTGTCGTCAAGACCATTTACTGCCGAAATAAGATCTGCCTGAGACAAGGAGAATCTTGCAACGGCATCATGCAGTTCAGCTTTGGCAACCAAACCGCTATCATGCTTCACACGAACAAGATCGAGCTGCTCTTTAATAGCGGAATGCTCTGCTTTAGTAAATATCAGAACGTCATGGGCCGCCAACGCATTCAAATATGCATTTGCACTTCGCAATATAAGATCTTGCTCGGCCACACCAAAGGAGACAACAGCCTGCTTAACCCTAGTCTTTGCTTGGCTATAGCCAAGCCATAAACTTCGGTTATACAGGGGTTGTGTAACAGTCAGCGCAATAGATTTGGTCGGATAGTTTGCCGACCCATTGCGATAAAGTTCATTTGTGCTGGAAATGATTTTTTGATTGACGTCACTATGAAATCCCTCAAGCTGTATTGAAGGCAATAGGCCAGCCTTGGCTTGCGCTTGGAGGAACCCGCTCGCATCCAACTCATTCTTTGCCACTTGAAAACTTGGATCTTTATCCAGCGCCTCGTTGAATATACCTACCAAACCGACATTGGTAGCATGACCTTGGCCTGCAATTATTAGAAAAAAAATTGTTCTGAAAACAGCTCTAAGCATCTCATACACCCTATGATTATGATTGGGACGGCATTATTTATGGTCAGTCTCCAGCGTTGAGAAGACATACGATGACAACATCTAAAAAAACATCTTAGGAACTTATTCCTGCGACAATTTAAGAAGTTGATTAACATTCCTTATCGACATTAGGTGTGCATAGATCCACGACATGTAACCGCTCTTAAACAAATCACAAACTTGTTCGTCCTCTAAGCCCCTAAACTTTTCCTCATCGATCACACTAAAGCCCTGCAACGTTTTTAAATCTGAGCCCGGCAGGGTTATTTTCACTTCTCTTGGCACGAATAAATCATATTCTTTCAGCTTTTTAGTAAATTCACGAGTGCGATTAACCTCGCCTTGATACTCACTTAAAAAAACCATCGCTTGACTTAGCACTGGGGCTGGTTCACCAGCTTCATCAAATAGTGGCAAACCATCAATGTCATCAATGCCTTCATACTCAAAATCGAGGCATACGTTGAAGTCATCTTCGTTAACTTTATCTGCTAAAATAAACGGATATCTTCTTACAAATGCTGGAATATAATTAACCTTCCATTGACCATCCTCATCAACAAATAGATTTTCATTATCGTTGAAGCCGACAATCGCAATTGGAAAATAATCGCCATTTTGTTCAGTAAAAACGATCGGGTACTCTTTTGCTGCATCAACAAACTCGATCAACGCTAATGGTATTGAATTTGTTTGTGACGCAAAGCCATATCTGTCAGATAGCTCTTTTATTTTTGTTTCAGCATGAAGCTCTCGATTTAAAACAACTGGCTTTTTATAAAACAGCACTGAACCCATTTTTATACTCCTAAATTAATAATAAAATTTAAAGTGCTTTCAGCTTTACCGATAAACTATATCGGCCTCCGGCACTCGAAATCGAATAGCACTTACAAAATCCACATGAATTGTAAAAATCGAGTAATACCAATTGTCTTGAAATGTCCTTACCTGACTGACAGTTTAAATCGCTATCATCAATAATAAGGGTAGGTTTTTAAAACTTTCGTTAAGTCTACGTCGTCATATAACTTCTCTGATGTCCCACTAAATTTTGGACAAAATCTTAGGCTCATATCTTTTATTTATAATGAATTCATCACTACTACACATTTGATTATGTTAAATTAGGTTAGCAATGGCACGGCCCATTCGAATCGAGTTTTCTGGGGCGCGTTATCACGTAACGTCACGCGGTAATCGGCAGAAGAATATCTGCGAGGACGACACGTATAGAAGCTAATCGCTAAGGGAAGAGAAGGATTTAGAAGTTTAAAATCACTGCCTACAGCTAAATTTAATTTTTCTATAAAAAAGTTAGAATATTTAAAGTCAACTGAAATAGAAACGTTTAAAACTATTTCTATCGTTAATAATATTTTTCGGGAGAAAAAATTTTTATATGCCCATTCGTTAGTAAGGTGTTTACCAATGCTAAAGTTAAAAACTTCTGAAAATAAAATTAGAGGTAGGTAGACGGTATTCCTATGACTATAAAAAAATAGTGACGAAGTAACAAGAAGGCCTTTGCTAATCTCTGTGAGTCTTTTTTTATTTAAGTAAAAATATATAAAAGAAGTAAATGGTAAAAAAATAAATTCTAAGGAGTTAAATAACAACGTTAATCCTTTTCCGCTGGTGATTTAAAAATTGATTATTGGATACTTAATATCATTCAATATATAGCAGCAGATTACTTGATGTCACTAACAACAAACTGACCTAACTTTATCATATTTAAGGAAAGCTACAAGGCTTATTTTAATGTCTCCACAATATTTTTATTAACGAAGATACTCTTAGTGTTAGTATCAAAAAAATGTGCAATGTATCTGAAAGATCTTGATTCGGATTCTTTCCATAATTTAAATTTAGATAATCGATTTAATGCGCTCTTTGGCAATGGTTCATATTCATTGATAAATTGTTTGAGGGTGCTAAGTTTGCAGTTTTTCCCATACCTACCATAAGTTTCATCATCTATCTGATGTCCTACAATCTCTTTTAATCTCACTGGGTGAGCATTTGCTTGCTTGTGATCATCTATAAAGGTATATAGAAAATTGTGAAACGACTTACCATTTGCTTTTATAAACAAACCTTTTAAGTATCTATCAAAAGCTTTCGAACTGTTGTGACCGTAGCCATTTCTTACCTTTATAAGATCGGGAAAAACTGATGTTGTAACAAAGTCATCAAGCATTTCAGGAAGCAAGGTGGCTTAAGTTCTTGATTGGGCTAAAATATGATGTGCCATCTCGTTTTCTCTATGATTTATCTGACCCTATAATTATACTAAAAGTGGTAGTTTATTAGGCGATGACATTAAGACTGTTTGATCATAAGAAACCAGAATTTAAACCAAAAGGTGAGCAATAGTTTTCACACAGGTTGGACCTAAATCGGTCGGTAGCCATTCGGTCAATGTCGTATTAGAGCGAATTGAAGTTAGGGAGATTAGTTATTTCTAAGGCTGGACAACCGGTATAACTGTCGTAAAAAATTTTATAATTCTCAGAGCAAAAGTTACCAATTTAAGGGAAGCCACTAATTGATTTAATGCGTCATCCCAATTAAATTGACTCTGTCAATTGTATTTTGTAAACTTTCATTTCTTTCACGAACATACTTGGTATGTTTAGGATAACTAGTATATTTAGAATGTTTCGTATTCTTTGTGTAAAAAAAATTTACAATGAACGCACGAGGCCTCCTATCTTCATTTTCATCAGCTTGGCGAGGTGTCCAAAAAGACTGATGCTCATAATTCATTGAATACAAAAGTAGCTTTTTAATAAACAATTCAGGATTACGGCTATCTTTGCTTTTATGACATTTTTTAGTATTTAGTGTTCCTAATTCATGCCTAGTTGGTATTCTTCAATCATTATAACCTCCGTAATGTATTTGGTTCAATCGCTCAACATAGCCGACTGTTTCTACCCAAAGTAATTTTTCTTTATCTATTTTCACTTGCCATACAAGGCCGGTATTAGGATCTATCCAAACGACCTTGTTCTTATTTTTTGGCATAATATATTACGCATCCTTTTTCTAAACCATCTTACTCTTTTGGTCAGAGTGGCCATTACACACCAACATTTTATACACTAAGTCCAACCATAAAAAATAATAACTCGGTATAAATAAGGGTGCAGAATCGCTTTAAAAAGTTGAACTTTTTAAATTTGTTGATGGCTGGATGTGAATAGATTTTTTGAGAAAGTCCGTAGTTAACTGCTAATGTTGGAATTTTTGTTGTTAGTAAATTCGCGGTAATCGACCTAGATCCGTTATTAGTAAATTGATGATTTCATACTCATTTTCAGATCAATATCAGCTAAATTTACAGCTTGTTTGAGCAGCAAGTCTGAGTTTCAAACATTAATCTGCAAGCACAACAAAAACACTACATTCTGTGGTTTTTTTTTATCATAAATCGATTCAATTATTTGGCCAAATGTGTGCCTTATTCTTGACCAGCTTGAGTGCCTTAGCGCAAATCCATAAACCCAGGGCTACAGGCAAACACATTCGGTTTACCTTAGTCACACTGTCGCTACAAAATAATCAGCCAAACAGAAGATCACCCAAAAAATATTGTGGTCTCTGTAACGAAGACACAATAAGATCACTGAGGTCTAATACCTTCCTCCCACGGCGTTATGTAAAGCACATGGGAACACAAGCCTATTCAAACAGATAATGGCGTATTCATAAATTAAATTGAGCCCGTTGCATGTAAGCTGGATCACAATTTTGAATTTTTACTCAGTGACATTAAACACCGATTTTATGTTAGTGAGATTGATGTCTAGTTACTTTAAACTAGTGAGTGTTTGTTGTTCAGCGGCAGTCTTGAATCGTTTATAAAGCCAAAGTAAAGGATTGAAGTGATCCCCTAATAAAAATATTAAATGTGTACTACGAAATCCCCATTATGAAATAATAACAGCCGGAAATTTAAACTCATGACGTTTCCAGATAATAATATGACTACATTTTAGAGAGCGATAATGAAATACGCTAATGTGTTTATTTGTTCAATTTTAGCATTGGCTATCTTGTTTGCGTGTACCTCAACACCCTTTGAAGGTTC
>Ga0209712_10000648_pt1 | contig 30392 bp, 42 predicted proteins | sample ArcOceMetagenome_FD_187443 | JGI IMG/M metagenome (GOLD analysis project Ga0209712, IMG submission 187443) | Marine eukaryotic phytoplankton communities from Arctic Ocean - Arctic Ocean - Greenland ARC118M Metagenome (SPAdes) (version 2) | ecosystem: Environmental > Aquatic > Marine > Oceanic...
TCCCATCTGTAAACCACCTCTATTAGGACCAACAATAACATCAGGTTTCCAGTTGCTCAATGCCATCTGTCTAGTAATATCTAACAGATACTGCTTGAACATTGTGTCTGTAACGTATAGTTTATCTGTATCTTGCATGTTGTTATTATACCTTGTAATGGTTACAAAGTCAAGCAATTATAAAAATTTCTTTAACTTTGTTTTCTGCCATCTAATTTCATCAGCAACAATATCTGATATTGTTAACTCTGGAGCCCAGCCTAATATCTTCTCTGCAACTGTAATATCTGCATGAGTTTGTACCATGTCACCGAGTCTACTTTGTGTTACTAATGTGTGTATTGGCTTTTCTAACTGTGTTTCAACTTCCTTAATAAGCTCTAGTAAGCTCACAGGATTGTTGTTACCAATATTAATTGTACCACTAAGACTTGTGTCTAGCATGAAGTATCCTGTGTTATGGAATGCTTTAGCAACATCAACTACGTGAGTATAGTCTCTAACAGGTGTGCCGTCAGGTGTTGCATAGTCGTTCCCGTTGATTGTAAATGTTTCGCCTAACAATGCCTTTTGTACTAGGATTGGTAGGACATGCTTCAACGGATCTTTCTGATAACCAAACTTACCATTGTTACTTCCTGCTACATTAAATAGTCTCAGGTTAGTATAGTTAATGCCATACGTTCTAGCATAGTCTTCGATAATCTTCTCACACATTACCTTTGTTCTGCCATATGGATTAATTGGTGAAGTTGGGTCTGTCTCTTTAAAGGACCCGTCTTCATGTATACTTGTACCGTATACACTACTGCTTGATGCAAATATAAAGTTCTTAATGCCTGCATCGACACAGTTGTTTAACAAACTAAGAGTGGCGCCAACATTGTCTGTGTATGTAACTCTAGTATTAACTAGACTGTCCGGTACACTATTGTTAGCCGCAATATGAATAACGATATCAGGCTTAATTAGTTTAAGTATGCCTTGCACTTGTTTGTTGTCAACTTCGAACGGATATTGTGTTACGCCATCCATTTCTCTTTTACGCTTGTCAATGTTAATTACATTCCAGCCGCTGTCAACGAACGTCTTGCAAACATTACTTCCTATGAAGCCACTGCCACCAGTGACCACTACTGATCTTATATCTTTACTCATAATTTCTTACCTCGAATTATATCGTATAAGGCTGTCCCACCAAAGAATTCATTCTTTAATGTCTCTGCCTGTTCTACTATTTTCTCACTGTTATCAAAGTCAAACAACATCATTTTAATGTATTCGACTAACCTGTCTTTGTGTACCATATATGAGTCCCAGTCCTCTGTCCACTCACTTGGATACTTAAATGCTTCGTCATACATTTCTGTGTAACTTAACCTATTAGGAACAATCGGTGCCGCACCTACTAATGCTCCTTCGTAGCAACTTATGCCTAGTGTCTCTTGTTGATTAGCACTAAACACAATCTTACTTCTACTCAATAACATATGGTACTCGTCTTTTGTTAGTTGCCTTTCTTGTGCAACAACGAACTCCGCCGATGGTATTGATTCACCTAAGTCTTTAAATATTTCTACTTGCTTCTCAGGTGCTACTCTGTGTGGGAATAAAACCATAGGGATCTTATTGGCTGGAATATTATATGTGAACAATACGTCCTCCATATACTCCATGGGCCAACCCACCCTATGTATCTTACTCGTATCTGCGTTTGGAAACGCATCCATAAACATATCAATATGGAAGTCTGTGGCAAAGAAGTTATGATCGAATGTCTCGAACATACTCTCCTCTGCAAGCCTAACCCACTTAGCATCGCCAATTAGTCTACCTAAAAAGTCTGCTGGGTCATACGAACCTGCATGCCACATACCACCAATTTGAATGTTAACGCCTAGCAACTCTGCCATATATTTTAGTTGAAGAACTGTCGGGTTCCAAGCATCAGTATACAAGAAGTAATCGCCCTCTTGTACTGTGCCGTTAGCAAACATTTGACTAATAGTCTTTAACTGTTCGCTTTTCCAGTAGTTTGTTCCACTAAAGTTTAAGAAGGCACCCGGAGTTGTATCCTGCGGTGCATCTCCTGGTCCTGTAATGACCGTTACATCGAGCCCTGCTTCACGCATCTGCGTAGGAAGATGCTTCTTCCACTGAGCTGTGTATCGAGTTTCTACTGGTTCTAATTCAACTAAAAATACTTTCATTACATACCGTTCTTTTTGTCTTGAATTTCAGCACGTCTAGCCTTAGATAGTTTACCTAATTCGCCTAATGCCTTTCTTGCTCTTGCGGCTGATGCCTTAACACCTTTAACTTCGAACTTCTCGCTCTCTGCTAGGTACTCTTCCATCATTGCCTTGATTTGTAAATGTACTTCTGTCATTCTATTCTCCATATTGTTGTATATTTGCCATAGTATCCACTGGATACTCTATTTCGCAACCGTTTTCGTTATCTTCGGCTACTGAAATCTTTATGTAACGACCTGGATACTTGTTCTGTATCTCTGCCGCCAAGTCTTCTGCAATCATCTCACAGGACTTGTAATCTAGTTGTAGCTCTGCACTTCCATACAGCTTCTCCAACCAACGTTTAAATTGTATAAACTCAATGTCTCTATCATCATGGAACACTTCGATCCACACTTTAAAGTGAAACGTGTGTCTATGCGGATAGCCTAGGAAACTAACGTCATACTCGTCGCCAGTTGCTAGGTTAGGATCAGTTAGTGCCGCAGGATACTTATGTATACCTTCTTTGCTAAATGTTACCCAAATACTTCTCATTTTCTTATCCTGTTAAATTAAAGTGTAGCAACACGAATGCCACTACACTTAGTCTTCTTTATTACACTATATTAGACGCTTGTGGTCCTTTGTCGCCTTCTATAATGTCGTAAGTAACGGATTGATTCTCATCAAGAGTTTTAAATCCATCGCCTTGGATCGCTGTGTGATGTGCGAACACATCTTTACTGCCATCTTCAGGGGTAATAAATCCAAACCCTTTTGTTGCATCAAACCATTTTACTGTACCATTTGCCATTTTCTTTCTCTCTATTGTGAAGTCTTACCTTCGGTTATTAATTCTAAAGGTAAATCCTTCAAAATATTATGAGGATTTGTATCCTCGTAATTCTGTTTCATAAGAACAAGTCCTTGTCTTTAAGAGCTTTCGCTCTTGTTGTTCCCATTTCTTTTAGTGCTTCGTCTATGTCAAAGTCATAGTAGGCACCTGTTAATTTTCTTAAATAGTTACGCTCAGAAATCATAACGGAACTTTCCCATGCTACCCAGCCCATGGCTAGTAACACTGCAATCCCGAATATAAATCCTAATAACTCAATCATCGTAGTCGTTCTGCATATCTATCAGACGCTCCTTGAATTCTGTTATTAACTCGATAACCTCTTCGATCTCTTGCATATCTTCTTTGGTATCGATTTCTACTTCTAATTTTATCTTCATATATATGTATTTTATAACATTTTGTTACGAATGTCAACCATTTTTTGTGATAACTTCAAACAAATGTTGTAGTTATGATTTAATATGTCCTGCACTTCATCCGAGTTTACCTTAGTATTGAAGTCTTCTATAGTAAAATTGTTTAGTTGTGCTAGAACGTGACCAAGCCTTTTATCATCGTTTAGTGTGTCATATTTTTCGTCAAACAACATAGGGAATGTTTTAAACCCTAATGCATGTAACTCTTTAAGTGTATTCTTATTACCTAAGATCATAAAAGGTCTCTTAGATAGTAATGCTCGCCATGTCTTTTCGGTAACGTATACTGTGTGCCAGTATTCAAAATCCGTATAGTACTCTACATCATGATAGTAAAACGTTTCTGCTATCAAGTCAAAGTATGTATTTCGTTGCATGTCAAGTAACTGTTCGCCAGGTGCATAGGCAGATGTGTCTGCTACTGGCTTACCTTCCCATTCAAAACCCTCTGCACTCTTAGGAATTAATGTGTGGAAGTGTTCGTTTAGATTGTAATGCCAATCGTTGAACCAAGTCCACTCGCACTTGTCAAGTAAACCGTTCTCGTAAATGTAGTTAAGACCGTCCTCTCTGTGCTTACGTTGTGCTGAGTTGAAGTAAGTAAACAGTTTAGTTGGGGTAACATCTGTTGTGTTAACTGCATCACTTCTAACTGACGGCAGTAACATGTTAAAGCAACCAACTGAACCAAAGCGTTCAACTGGATTATTCCAAAAACACCAGTCTTCGTATATCTTTTCAGCGTTTAGGTTGCCCCAGTGCAAATGTATACGAGCAGGTGGGAAGTCTGCTTTATCGCACTGTTTGTGTATAGCATCAATGAGTGTTATCTGTTCCTTAACCCATTTCTGATCAGGGTCCATAGATAAAAACATTCCACCTTCGTAACCGTTAGATATATGCACATCAATAGTATACAGCCGAACTGCGTGTAGTCTTGTGTGTAAATTATCTAGGTCGTAATCCGCATTAATTTCAATCAGCATCAGTCAATCACTTTATCGCCAACGTAATTGGACCAGTCAGTATAGTTACGTCTGTCCATTAAGTCATGTAAGTTGTGACACCATACACCTGAGTTAGTACCTTTAAATTCTCTGTCATCTAATTTAATAGTTGCATTGTAATTGAATTGTTTGACGTAAGGTAACCTAACAGCAATCATAGGTATGAACTTATCATACTCATTCCAGCCATTGTCATGGAACCATTCGTGATTAGCATAGCCACTGTCGAAGTCTAGTGTTACCCAAACGTCTGCTTTAATAAGCTCAGAGACAATATGATCCCACTCTTTCCATTCCTCAACATCATCGCCTGGTTGGAAACTATTAGCACAACCTAAGTAAGCATGGTCAATACCATTGTCTAAGCATCGCTGTAATATCTCTTTAGGGTTCTGTTTGCCAATAACAAACAATGTTTGCTTACCGAACAACGGAGTCTTCTCTACTTCTTCACCTATAAAAAACTTAGGATCTTCTCCAAAGTCATCTCTACCTTCTACTGTTGCCATGCTATTCTCCTTCTGTTTGTACAGCTACTACACTGTTGCCTTTGATAAACAAATAGTCTATCCCGTCAATCTTTAATCCTTCGCCATGTCCTTTAATGAACAGAACAACATCGCCTTCATTAAGACCAATTGGTTCTCTAACTCCCAAGCCGTTGTATGCACCCGGTCCCACTGACACGACTGTGCCTGAGATTGGTTTGTCTACTGCACCAGCTGAAAGTATAATACCTCCGCCAGTAACTGTTTCTGATTCTGTTTCAACAACGACAATGAAGTCGCCTTGTGCTTTTATTTTACCCATGTTATATAATTCCTTAGTATATCTTTACCGTTAATTCTGTTGTCGAATGCCTCTTTGGCATTGTCTCTATCGTAGCCTTCGCCCCATAGATGATTTACTTTAATTTTGCCTTTCTTAACTAACTGTTCTGCTTCTATCATACTATTAATGAAGTCAGGGTTCCTTGGACTAGGACATTTAATTGTAATGTTCTCCCACAGAAACTTGCTGAAGTCTAAGTTATCAACTACTTTCTCCGCACCAACAACATACGTTCCGTTTGTTTTAACATAACCGTTATGCATGTATTGTGGCTTACTAGACAAGTCAATGAAGGCATCGAAGCCTTGTTGCTTCTTGTGTACATCTAAGTGATGTCCACTATGACTAATAAAGTCTACATCGGTTGCCGTTTCCCAATAGTCTTTAAATCCTCTGCCATATACTGTGAAGTCTGAATAGCCATTATGTTTTAAGTAATCGTATATAACTCTTGCAAGAAAGCCTGAGCCAACAATAGCAATGCTCTTGCTCAAGTCTTTGTCCATAATACTCTTAGCAATGTTAATGCCACATGCAACTGGCTCTAATATATATCTAGGTGACGCTTGCGATACTTTAACGAAGCTACCTATTGGAGTGTTGTAGTAATCAGCAAACCCAGGCTCGCCTCTAGTAGCAACTATGTCGCCTACTTTAATACCACTGCTACTCACTCCGGTCTTAGAACCTAACTTGGTTACTTTACCAATACATTCATGTCCTTGTATTTCTTTAGGCAATGTAGTAAACGTGCCGTCATACATAGCAACATCACTACTACAAATGCCTGTGAGAATACTTTGTACTTCTATCTCATTTGCTTTAGGCTCAGGCTTGTCCCAGATAGTTTCAATAATATCTCTATTGCCTGTTGTGTGTAAGAGTTTAACCTTCATGATAAACCTCTAAGTGTTTGTGAATCCATGTGTCAATAGTCTTATGTGTGTCATAGTCTTCTATTTGACCTTTCTCAATCATCTCACCATATGCTTCTGCAGGACACAATCCAAAGTCCCACTTGTAGGAACTGTCAGTAGTCTGTACTACAATGCTCTGGTCATCAATACCTTCCTTCCAACTAGCACTTACTTCTACTATAACTTTATCGTTAAGTAACCACTTCTCTGTGGCATAGTCGCATACATCATATACGCCGTCAACATTAACAGCACCATAGTCTGATCCTGTTAAGTCTTCTAAGTTCCATTTCTGCATCATTAAATGATTAACTCTAGTAAAGTTTTCTATCTTACCAAAGTGTGTAAGCAGTTGACAATATAAGTGTGGGAATAAATCTAATGCAACTCCGCCCCACGATTGCTTTCTGTTTGTACTCCAATAGCCTGCGTTAGGAACTCTGTTCTTGTTCAGCCAGTTAACTTTGATGCTAGTAATATCATCGATAGTACCAACGTTGTCTAAGAATCCGTAAGTATCTCTGTACATATTATTCTTGCACATAATAAACTTAGTGTGTGGATGCTTGTCGCACAAAGCATTCCATTGATCCGCACTAGGCAAGCCAGGCTTCTCAATGAATACAACTTTAGTATAAGGTGCAATGCTGTCAGCAAAATATGTATGCAAAAAGTTAGGCACACATATCACTGCTACATCAAATACACCATTTACTGTGTCAATTGTTGTATGGTCTGCTGGGTTTGAATTGTCAACAGTTGTTACATCGTAACCAAGTTTCATTAACTCAGTTAGATATACATTGCCACCAATACCGCCTACGCCTATTAGTAATGCACGTTTTCCGTTATCGTTGACAAGTTTCACCATTACAAATTATCCACTAGGTTGTTTAATGCTGTCTCTTGAATAGCATCGAACTCGCCTTCGACTTGCTGTTCTACTTCTTCGTCAAAGAACAAACTGGAAGCACTTGCCTTAAACGCTGTGTCTGAATCCTTGTGCTTGTTATTGCTAACATCATCTAGGAAAGCATGAGCATCATCTAATAACTGGTGAGGATTGTCACTTGCGAATAACTCTTCCACAAACGTGTTAAACATTAGCAAGTTTCTAGGCGTGTATAAACTTTCTTGATTAAGCTTCTTGCCTTTCTTCTGCCAGTTTCTCCAATCCAACTTGTAGTTCTCGAACTCAATAGTTGCTAGGCTGTTTGCTTCTTGTACTGCTCTAATGTGCATATAAACATTGTGTGACATAAGCATACCATATGTAAAACTATCCCAAGAAGTTTTACCTTCCTTGTGGATCTTGTTTAACATGCCTGGAGCATACCAATTAACATCACCTGTTACAAGTCTACTACCAATCTCGCTCTCCCAAGGGAAAGGATTTTGTGATATGTTGCCTGGACTAAAGTGAGAGTTTGCTTTGTTATCAAAACATTTCTCCATGATGTAACTCATTTGCCCACTTGTAATCTTGTTCCTAGTATACACTAAGCCGTTAGCACTACTAATATAAGGACTAGCACAATCAAAACTAACAGTGATATTAGGATTAACATGCTCTCTAAGTTGTCGCTGTACACTTGTAAGCATTACTGCCCACTCTAGTTTACTTGTACCTAGGAAGTGAATCCAGTCTCTGTCTTGTAGTTTGTTATCATCACGTAAGATAATAATACGTTTCAGTGCCATGTGCATGTCGCGGATATTGTTACCACCCATGCCCCATCCTTCTGTGTCGTAGTCCTTAACTTTCTGATACCATTCTTCTGCATCGTCCCAATATGTTCCTTGCAGTACATTCAAGAACTTTGTCTTGCCTTGTCTGTGATCCATAAACCAATCTAAGTTGTATGCTGTACATTTCAAGCACTCATCGAAGTTCTGTAGTCCAGTCTTCTCTTTAAAGCCTGGCTTACATGCCCAACTAGGAACATCAAATGTCATACTCCAGTCCGCTGTATGTTCTAACCAGTTAAGGATCTTGCCCCTAACTTTGTCAGCATCACCTTTGTATCCAACGTCACCGGGCTTCTCAAAGAAGTTCTCCCAGTCAAACTTAATAACACCCTTACCAATCTGGAAGCCACCGGAGTCGCCTACAATAGTTGTGTTACTTCTGTCTCTATGCTGGATAATGTGTTCCATTACCTTGCTCTTCTCAACATCTAAGTAAGCATGACCGGCACTATAAAGTCCCTTGTTGTAATAGTAATATCCTTTCTCTTTATCGAGGAAGTTCATACCTTCAAAGCCATGCTCAAAGCCTTTAGGAATTCTGCCGTCTGGAATATAACCCTCAACACTATTACATCTACCAAGTAGCTCTGTCATAAAGCCACTGATAGCTGGGAGGAAAGTTGCGTAATCGCTGTGTTTAGAGGATAAATCTCTCATCTTAACTCCTTGCAGGTAATAAGTATGTAAACTTACTCATTCCACTATCAACAGATATCTGCAATAGTCCTTGATTATTAAAGCTCATGTCAACCATAGCACTGTTGCCTAGTCGTAGAATCTTTAACACGATATCCAAAGGCCAATTCCATTCAGTTGTAATCTCGCCCTCAACATTATTGTCAATAAGGATCTTAGTCCTGTCGCTACCTTGTCCACCAATGTAAAAATACAATGCTCCGCCTTCTGTCTTAGGCATAAAGTTTGGCTCATACGCTGATAAGGCACCAGTGAAGTATGCTAAGTTCTTCATAGGCTCAATGCCTGGATTGATTGTTACATCAAACTCTGCACCTTTAAACTTAATATCTTTAAGTTGCTGGTTGATAACATCTGACAACATAAATCTATAATGTGCATCTCCGCCTTCTTCACTAACAAATTGTACTTCAGTAGGAATCTGTTCGCCATTCCTTTCTTGCGTGTTAACTTGTACAGTTGCTCCGTCAGTATCATAGCCTGGATACTGTAAGAAACTTTTCAGTACACCCATTCTGCTTAAACCTACTGTTGCATCTGCAAAGTCTTCTACAGGATTGTTAGTTGTACCTTTAACAATAACTGTCTTGTCTGCGTCCACAGTCTCAATCTCAGTCTGTGTTGTCGTGCCTTTAATTTTGACCATTTCAAAAATGCCTAGGTCATGTGTATGCCTGATAACATCTTTTAGTGTGTCTTTAATGTAATTATTACTCATTATTTCCTCCATAAGAAACTTGTTTCATATATTATACTACTACTATTTAGATAAGTCAAGAAAAATATCATCTTTTTCTTCGATTAAAATTCAAAGAACGCATCCATTACTTCACTATTGTTAGCTCTGGATAAGTCCCAACCCATGACGCCTAATACATTGTGCATCTTCTTATCCAGCACAGCACCTTCCATTGCGTCTTCATCGAAAGGTAAGTCTTTGAACCACTGTGGCAAGTTTAATTCATCAGTTGGATATGAAATACTTGTATAGTTCATTGCATTGTTTTTAAGCCTACACACAACAACCTTAGCACCATCCATAATAGTCAGGCTGTAGTTATCGCTGTTAGCAAACTTCAAGTTATTGTAATTGATACTTGCTCTTACATGCCCAGGTATCATTTTGTTCTCAGGCTCTTCCTTCAGCTTCTCAAGTTTGTACAGACGCATGTTCTGTTCTGGACCTTTGATCTGCTTGTTATACTTCTTAGTGTACTTGGTAATGTTGTTAGCACGTTTGGGCATACCTTTCTTCCAAGGCTCCAACGACCTAAACATTTCCTTAAAGTCTTTAATCTTATCAATAACAAACTTCTCTTCTTCTCCGTTGAGTGCATCAGTTAAGCACTCCTCAAGAAAGTCTTGTATGAACTCAGGAGTATCACTTCGCTTGATATCCATGCCCATTACTTTTAGTTTGCCACCTTCTGGTTGCCAACCTTCAATGTCTAAACACATAATAGCATAACGCTTCTTAGTGATAAACACACCTGACCTACCAACTACTTCCCTACCAGCTTTAATAATAGCACCGCGGTCTCTAGTAACACCAAAGTCTCTCATCATAAACTCAGGGAATGTATCTGATACCTTGTCACTGATCTGGTCATACAGTTTAACTGCTCCTTCCATATCTAGCTCCATACCTTCTGGTAAGGCAGGTGTTGCACTAAAGTATATCGAGTCAGTGTCACCATAGATAATTGTTTCGCCTGTATGATCATACTTTCCTGTGAGCATTTTATTAACCTCTGCTCCCATGTGGCGTGTGATCCGCCTGCCCGTTAATGTAGTACTTTGTCCGATACGTTTGTCAAAGAATCTACAACCTGGATTAAGAATAGCACCATACAAACTGTTCAAGTTAATCTTCTTAACTAACTGTCGCTTGTCAAAGAATGCAATCTCTTCTTTGCCTACTGCTTCTTTCTTCTTAGCCTGTAGCACTTGTCGTTCAGCATACCAACGCTCTAGTAATCCAGGCACAATGCCCTGCACATCTGTTTTAAACAGTGTACCGTTAGCACTAATGCTCCATGGCTGACCACTATCAAACACCAGTGTGTAAACATCAGCACCAGTAACCTCTACTGTGTTGCCGTCCTCCATGTCCAGTGTCATTACTTTGTCTACGTCTTTGGACATCACTAGTTCATATTCGTTAGTACCAAACTTGCCTAACCATGCATCAGCAAAGGAAGTCTTGTCTAGTTTCATTTTGCTGGCAATCTCATCATCAGTGTAGTCCAGTCTTATCTGTCCTACAATAGTTTCGTTAGCCATATTCAATGCACGGAACACACTAGGGTACAAGGAGTTAATATCCATACTGCCTACCCACTCGTGGAATCCTTTTTGTGGGAATGCCACGTGGGCACCAGCCGCCTGAGTGTTCTCTTTGTCTCTACCTTGTCTAGGTCTATCTGGAACTACCATGCCACGTCTGTGTGCTTCGTTAATGATTGCTTGTTCAGTAGTTGCCACAGCACCCATTGTAGTAAACAGTAGTACAGTGTTGTCATGTGCAATAGTATTAGCAAGGTCAATGAACTGTAACTTCTTATCCATGTTTGCAATCAACATAACGTCTTGTATGTTGTACTCCAAGAACTTAGCAAAGTCGTGATTGTAAAGTCTATCAAGTGATCCTTCGTATGCTACCTTCTTCTCACCTAGCTCTACTTCACCGATGAAGTCTAGTCTATAACTGTGTCGTTCCTCATAGTTAAACTTTCTATACAGTTGCATATAATCCAAATGTACACGACCAATAAGGTCATAACTTTGTCGCTCACTGCCGAAGTTATCATATGTTCTTGGCTTTGGGAATTGATCCCACAAACACATCTTACGAGTTTCTGCTTTACCTAGCACTTTAATGATTCTATTAACAGTGTAAGGAATATCATAGCCCTCACTGTTCCAGCCACTAATGATGTCTGCATCATCTATTAACTGTAAGAACACCTTGAGCATCTCTGCCTCATCTTTAAACAGAATCACTTCAGGCATGTGCTTTGCCATGCTTTCTGCTTGTTCCATGTTAAGTGTCTTAGGCGGAACTGCTAGACACACCATTGCGTCCATCCAATCCATGTACACACCGATAGCCGTGATAGGCATGAAGGCATCCTCTGGACTACTAAAACCTCTAGTAGGATCAAAGTCTACTTCAATATCGTAGAATGCTGTGTGTAGTTTAGGTTGCTCAACGCCTTCGTAATGTTTAGCAAGAGTTTTGTTTAGTGGCTTAATGTCAGACTCGAACAATCCATGCTGTCTATTAATAGCACAGTTCTTCTTAAAGTCTTTGTTGTTAGCACACTTAACCTCAGTTAGTGAATCACCGTACACACTTCTTGAAGTGCCTTTCGGGTCACTGTAATAGAAATTGTAAATAGGTTTGTGTGTGACTAAAACCCGTTTACTACCAACTCGCTCGGAGACATGAAGTATGTCTCGAGTACGGTCGTGCCATGCATCAACGTAACTCATTAACTGTCCTTCTTATAATTGATCTTTACCAACAGCGGCTAGGATAGTTTCAAGCTCATCGAACTTATCACTTTCTACACCGAAGCTAGCCTTGTGTGCTACCTTGATTGCTTTGTTTAGAATACCGGGTTTGATATCCATTTCTTCAGCGATTGCTTTAACAGTTTCTCTTAAACCTACTGTTAATGCGTCTACTTCATATAGTACTTGGTCGCCTTCTTGGATTACTCTTTTAAGTCTTGCAATTTCTTCTGAGTTGAATGTCTTATTAAATGCCATGATGTCCTCTGTGTCTGTGAAAAATATTTATGTACAAGCATGTATTATACATGCTTATTTAGGCAATGTCAATGATAAATACAACATAAGACACACTTTGTAGGAGAACACATGTCAGAAGTCGAAAAGAAGATTATACAGATCGAGTTAGAAGTAGATACAAAACAGGTTGATAGTAGCCAGAACCCATGGCAGAGATGGATTTGGCTTGCACAGACAGTTGATGCTTGGAGAATATTCCCTAGGGCATTCCTTAGTGTATACATATTTTTGTTATATTACTCGGTGATGTGGTTCATGGAACTAGAAAACCCAAGCCTAGAGCAGTCAGGTTTGATAAGTATTATTGTTGGTGCTGGAGCGGCATGGTTTGGATTGTACGCTGGCACAAGTAAAAATAAGGAATAACATGTTTGTAAAACACTTTGTAAGATTTAATACTAGAGAAGAATTAGACGATTACGATGTTATCGAGTTCTTCGATATCGTGCAGAGTGTTGTTCCTGCTAAACTTGTCACAGGATTAGACGTTGAAAACTCGGAGCGAGTTGAAGTTGACGTACTCATTTACGAAGAAGAAGATGAGGATGGTCCTATCTTTATACATGAAATTATATTAGAAGAAGAGATTACCGAAGAAGAAGGTAACCGTATTTCTGATGCACTTATAGAAGAATTTCCAGATCAAGACCCGTTTACGTTCGAAGCATCAATAGAAGTATAATGGCTAGAGACAAGAACGGCATACCCTTTCACCCAGTTGAATACAACCCAGACTACCCTCGCATCAAGTGTAACGTATGTGGACTAATGAATAGTTGCACACATGGACTTACTGATGCTGTGTCTTGGTTCCCCAGGCTACCCGTACTGTTAGAGAATGGTATGATAGAAAGCATAGATGACTTTGTACTACATGAGTGGACCGAATGGAGTCTACAACGTATAGTTGATGCACAAATCAAAGACCACAAGTTAATTATAGATAACTTCTTACACCCAGAGCTATTGTTAAACTGCCTAGCCAGTTGGCCCCAAGAGATGTATCCAATTGAGGTACCAGGTCGAACTCAGCAAGACATAGAACATAATGATGTGTATCAGTTCTTGTTTGACAAAGTGATCAACGATGAGTATGTCAAGTGTGCTATTGCAGACAAGTTTGCATTAGAGTGCGACTACGAAGCAAGTGCATGGCTTTGGGAAGACACTGAACAGTTTACTATTAATGATGTGCATGTTGACTACGACAAGTTTAACATCACATTCGGATTATATTTGCCGTTAGATGATAGCATCAAAGAGTACGGCACACAGTTTTGGAAGCCTAACGAAATACCTGCAGATTTAGATACAAGTTTAATCAGAGAAAACTGTACTCTAATCGACCAAGTACCGTTCGTAGCAAACACAATGTACTTTATGCCTAGGACAATACACGCTTGGCATAGCAGTCCAATCATAGACAAACCAATGACGAGAAGACATGTTTACGGATATTATAAATCAATTTAATCACATAGAACAGCGTATCAAGGATACCGAAGTAATAATGGAGCCATGGCCTCATATGTTTATACCGGAGTTCTTTACGTCTGACTTCTATAGAACTGTACAAGAGTTTGAGCAACATCCAGAACTAGAAATAGATGCTAATAACAATGGCAGAAAGCAGTATGCTTACAACAAATACAACAAAGACTACGAAGCATTTACTGTTAAGTTGTTTGACTTGTTTGCTGAAAAGTTTGATTATGCAACCAACGTATCAGTGCCAGCAACTACGAACTTCTGGGCAGATGATTCAGAATTGGTTATTACTGACATACATGTAGATGCATTCCATGATACACCATTTACTATTAGCGGACAGATATACTTGCCAGATGATTTAACCCAAAGACATTATGGCACTGGACTGTATACTTACGAAGGTGATAACTTACAACAAGATGCTATACAAGACGAAGGTACTGCCCATCCGCATTCTGCTACTAACGAAGATAACTTTAAACTGTTTGGTCGTGTACCGTTCTATCCAAACTGTATGCTAGTCACAACTAATCATCCACATAGTTGGCATGCCGCACCTAAGATTGATAAGGGTGATGTTAGAAAAAGTTTAATGCTTCGCTGGAAGGTTTAACTAGCAATAGCTCTGTCAGTCATTCTACGCCAATTAGTTCCATCAAAGAAACACATTACCGCACCGCCAGTCTCATTAGGTACAAACACCATTGCTCCTGCAGGAGAACTGCTAGGTAACGTTGTCACGTTATAACTTGGGAACACTGGTAAGCCATTGTCCTCAACTAAGAACCCTTGGTCAACCTGTGCATCTGTGGCTGAAGTAATGCTACCTAAGTCACTGCCGTAGTCTGCTGTAGTAATAATTGCATCGTAGTTTGTGAACGTACTGAATGCTATGCTCTTTGTTTCGCCTACTGTTACTGTATCATCAGCAAAAGTAAATCCAGCATCAGCACCTAAACTACCGCTGTTGTTGAACTGTACCTGTGTTGTACTACCTGCTACTGAACCGCCTGCGGATGTGAAAGAAATAACACCTGTACTTGAATTGTATGCTAGTTGTCCTGACGCATCAGTTACACTAACAGCCAGTCTTGCTCTTGGGTTAGTGTAGAATAAGTTGGATGACCCTTCTGTTAAATTGTCACTGTCAAAGTTTGCAATACTACTAACTGTACCTGTAACGGCACCAGTTACATTACCAGTTAAGTTACCTACTATGGCTGTACTAAATGTCTTAGCACCTGCTATAGTTTCAGTGCCTGTTGTGTGAACAATACTAGATGCGTTAGCAATCTCTGTGCCAATCATATCTGTGATTCTACCAGTAGTAGCAAATGTACTATCGTTATCATCCCAAACATCATTAGTGGCATTGTATGCCGATAGAGCAAAGTCGCTAACTGCTAGGTCAGGCATAGTGTATGAGAAGAAGCCTGATGTACTATTGTATGCAATGTCTCCACCGCTACTAAATAATCCTCTGATCTCAGCACTGTCTGCCGTTATAGCACCTGTTGAGCTATTATAGTTTACACCACTGCTACCACTAACACTCGCTCTGGCTCTTGCATCTGTGTAATACTGATTGGAGCCTTCTGTAATACTGCTTGTACTTAAACCGATAACGTTAGCACCTGTGGTTACTAAGTTACCGCTTACTGTTACATTGTTTGGTACGCCGTTTGGTCTAATTGATCCAACCACGTTACCATCTAGGTCACCTGTAAACGATCCTGCTACTAATGTTTCTGCACCAAATGTCCACTCACCTTCGCTCTCGTCCCATGTGAATGTAACATTAGTCTCATCGCCTCTATTAACTTCGAAGCCTGCATCGACTATGTTGTCGGCGCCTGTGAATCCACTGTTAAGAACAAGTATGTTGTCTTCAATGTTTAATGTTGCTGTATTAATTGTGGTAGTTGTACCACTAACTGTTAAGTTTCCAGTAATAGTTGCATCGCCATCAATACTAATGCTGTCCGATGTAATGTCATTACTCAGTAAGTTTCCACTCACTGTTAAGTTGTTTGACACTGTCATGTCCACCGGTGCTATAACAGATGCTGTAGTTAATACTTCGCTCCAAGTAACTGTTTGGCTACCGCCGGTCATATTAAATAGTCTTAAGTTAGAACCGTCACTGATCCATAACTTCGAGCCTGCTGGATTGATTGTAAAAGTATATATACCAGATGCTTCAGTAAAATCTAAGGTGGATGAGTAACTAGCTGTAGATACATCATGTGCCGTAGATAAGGTGTAGATATATATGTTTGAGTCACCGCCTGCCGCCAGATACATCTTTGTACCATCGTCATTGAATTCGATATGCCTACATACACTAGTAAATTGAGATGCGTGACTCATGTTCTTACTTGCATAAGACAAGTCAGTATAAACATTAGGAGTATCGTTATAATCAGCTAATGTGTATTGACGAATAGTATTATCTTGTGTACCACTAGTAACACTGACGTATAGTTTATCACCAGTCCTATTTCTTTTTATAGCCGCCGTTCCACCTACACCAGATTCTGCACCAAAGTTATATGTTTGGTTAGAAGATCCCATTGTGGTTACATCAAATGCAGTGGTCAGAGTTTTTCCGTATATATGGTTGTCTTTCATAACCCAAACTGCTTTGCCGTCGACACTCATCTCTATACCTGAACCTGTTCCATCAAGGAAAGAAGTAGTGGATTCGTTGGTGTCGATCGTTCTAGTGTTCCAGTCGTATGCTGTAGATAAACTGTATTGTTGGAGTGTGCCGCCGCCAGCTGTATAGCCTTTAGATCCGTCACTGTTATACATGAGACTGTCTACAAAGGACAATGTCGAATTACTAACAAACCTTTCGGAGTCAAAGTTAAACCCTGATGTACTATCTACTAGTAGAGCTATTTTAGTCTTTAAATTAGTTTTATCTAACCAGACATCGCCTGTGCTGACGTCTGCGACTGTGGGTGTTGATACACCGCCAAAGATTTTACCGCCACGTTTTCCTATCTGGTAGGTTGCATTGGTGGTACCTTTGGCATTCATGAAAACTGCCATTTATATTATACTCCGATTCAGTTTATTAACTGTCTAGACTATTAGAGTCTAGTTCAAAAGTTATAATACTATTTATCTTCTGCACAACATAAATTGATAATAATACTACTTACTAGCAATAGTAACTTTTTCATTTCTCTCCTTTACTAAGGCTTTGTAGCCGTCATCGTCCAGGTGTGTTATAGCAAGCCAGGCGTGAGTCATTTCATCTCCTGTTCTACTACCACCCATTACCCACATATCAGGGTCTGGATTGTTTGGATTGTTTGCAGTATTATCGTACCACTGCTTCAATACAATAACTGCTCCTGCTGGTAAAAGTGGTGCTACATCTGGGTCATATAAATGACTGTGGTGCCATACAGCACTCCAATTGCTTACTTGGCTAATCTGTTCTGTGCGTCCGGTCTCTGGATAGAATATTTCTAAACTCGCGGCGTTCATACGCAAGTGTCCATGTGGTTGGAAACTATCTAGTCTAACTGGATGGTCAAAACTGTGGAACCCTTGTGTCATGTAGTAACCATTCGGTGGAATAGTTATATCGTCCTGATCTCCTAGGCGATACAAAGCTAAGTCTTGTTTGTATTTCAGTTCTTGGCTTTCCTCTTCGGTGTATAACCAAAGACCAATCTCTACCACGTTGTCTTTGATAACTGATCCTGGTGCCATTGCTCCAAGTCCACCGGGGAACATATGAATATCCCATGCCACTTCTGCGTTTGCCGGTATAGTTCTGCATACTCCTTCGGGCACGATCTCTCCCCACTTTCCCATAGCATACTCAGTTAACATACCTTCTCTGCCTCCCTCAGTTATAATACTGCTGTTAGCATGATGTACTACTGACTTGGCATTGCCACGTGGTTTAACTTGTACTGCTTTAATGCAACGGTCTTCAGATAGTCCTGTTGGAACATTGTGCTTATGCCACAAGTCGTTGCCACTTGCTGGAATGTCTATTGCAACACTGGCAATGATTGCATCTGGTGCTCCAAACTCTGCTTCAAAGTTCCATGCTTCTGGATCTCTTAGGTTTGCTGGCTGTACAATCGTATCTGCATCGCCGTATAATGATCCAGAGTCTACCCACTCTACGATAGTGTCTATATCTTGTTGAGACAAACGCCAGTCGCCTTGTAAGTCTTGTATTCCAATGCCATGGTCATAAGCATATGGTGGCATTTCTCTCTTCATTACTTTGAGTGAAATTAGTGGTGCCCATGGCCGAACTTGTTCATAAGTTTCAAAACTCATTGGACCAATGCCTCCTGCTCTGTGACATACTACACAATTGGTATTAATAATATCTGCTACCTTTGTTACATAATCGGATGCCCACACTGATGTAGACACAGTGACTAAAAGAGCCACGGCTATGTGTTTGTACATTATATTTTTCCTTTGGATTGCGTATCAACTACGAGCGAATGCTCTGATACTAATATAACGTTATGTTATATTCTTATATAATCTATTTATCTTCTGTATGGACATTGACCCTGTTAACAAAGGTCTCTTTACACTTAGAAAAGCTAGAAACTTCCTGCTTCTTAACTGTAGCAACGAAGTCCAGTTTAGTACCCTTTTCAAACGATTTCTTGTCTGCTCCACGGTATAAGTCGTAAAAGAACTTGATAATGTCGTTGTCTTTAGTGAGTACAGACACCAGCATACTGTGGGTCCTGTTCATGTATCGAGACATAGCAATAGTTCCGCTGAAGTCTGTTCGCTTACCTACCTCACCAACATACTCTGCTGTCTTCCTTAGTGACTGTTCTTGCTCACTCCAGTTGTCATGCGTCAAGTTGTTGCGGTATACTCCAGGTAAACTGCCTACGATAGGTAGCCTAGTGTCTCTGCCGTTGATGTTGATATCTTCAGCCTTAATGAGCTCTGTAATCTTTTGTTCAAAGTCACTAAGTTTACGTTGCATAGCCTTGAATACTAATCCTTCAAAGTAGTCCACGATAACTTTAGCCTTCTCAGTGTGAGCTGGCTCCAGTTGAACTCTTGCCTTCTCAGGATTATGCATAGCCTCAAGCATCAGTTTGAAGTTAGACTCGATGCCCTTCTCCTTATCTACTTCGTGAGACTTCACATACTTCTCGCCTTGGAACTGATCAACAGCCACAGCGAATGCAATTACTTCAGTGCCGGTATACATCTTTTTCATGTTAAGCCGCCTCAAGCATTGAAAGTGGAACGTTATATCGTTGACCACGCATCTCAACTATTGCTTTCTTAATTTTAATAGATAACACAACACCAGGTGTACGCTTGGTCTTCTGTACTACGAACACGTTATCCCCAACGCCAATACTGCTCTTAACCTGACTTGTTTTAACACCCTGAATGAATGTGATCAAATTGTTAAGCTCAGTTGTGCTGAAGTTACCTTTGGCGATATCGTTTTGTATTTTGCTTATGCTCATAAATCTCTTTCCTTTATTGTTTAATATGTATATATTATACCGGTTTTTCTGGCAGAAGTCAACCTTTATTTGGTTGCTTTAGCCTTTAGTTTTGCCGCTTTCTTCTTCTCGTTCGCTCTCCAGCGAAGGAATGATGATGCTACTTGCTTTGGTGAATGGGTGATTGTACTTACGTTAAGACCGTGTGCCATAATACTCGTTCCTTTATTGTTTAATATGTGTATATTATACAGGTTTTACTGGGTGATGTCAATGTTTATTACCTGTTATAAGCAGGTGTAACCTCTTGATTTGTAACAAGATTATAAATCTCTTCCCAGTTCTTTACTACGATTCCATCATGTTCAGCGGTCATGTTAACCATGCTCCATTAGAATGCCCTTGAAACCAGCCTTAGACCCCGCTACAAGGTTCGCTGGCTTGTCCTCTACCCAGTAACAACCCTTATATTTCTGTGCTAAACGGCCCAATGCATCGTCCTTATCAGCCCCTGTATCTAAGCAAATTACCCTGCTGAATGCATCTCCCATCAGCTTCTTGAGGTTTCTTTCCCTTAGTGTTTGGGCATATCTATCAGTGCCTAGGCTTGTTAGAGCAACGAAATCATATTGGTGTTGCTCATGTAACTTCTTAATGAAGTATTGTGCATCTCTTAGAGGCGGTAGGAACCCAATAGCCGCACTAGCATTGAACTGCCTGACTAAGTTGTGTCCTTGGTTATTAGACATACCGTAGCGGTCTCCGATGGAATACATGTACTGATAGCCATCAACCTTCTTGTGTCCGTGATGCTCCATCCATATACAAAATCCTTCTTCCCAATCTAGTACTACGCCGTCTATATCTGTTACTATTGTCTTCTTCATACTTCTCTCTTAACCTCTGTTTTATGTGTACTATTATACACTCAGACTACTATATTGTCAAGAACTTTAGGTAAATAACATTGTAGGGACGGAGTCTGTAGGAGGACACATACATGATAGAGATAGCAGGGGCAATCAGCCTAGCAAGTGCCGCCTTTCGCGGTATCAAAAAAGCAGTTGACACGGGTCGAGAAATACACGAAGTTGCAGGTCACTTCGGTAAGTTCTTTGATGCTAAGGATCAGATAATCGGCGCAAGTCAATACGATAAGAATCAACCAATGGTTAAAAAGTTATTCAGTGGTAGCAGTGTAGAAGCACAGGCACTAGAAATAACAGCCGCCAAACACAAAATGGCAAGCCTTGAGAAGGATCTCAGAGAGTTTTTACTATATTCAGGACAAGTTGGTTTCTACGAAGACATGATGAAAGAACGCAGAACAATTCAAGCCGCTAGGATGAGAGAAGCATCACGTAAGGCAGAGTCTAGAAGATTCTGGTTTGATATGGGTGCAAGTGCAGTAGCTTTAGTAGCCTGCGGTGGTGTAATAACGTTTATGGTGAGTTTAGTTACGTCTGTTTGATCGTGCTACATGCTTTAACATGTTTCTAGATGCTATGTTAAAGTGTGTAAGCATCTCAACATCACTGTCAAATGCACAGTTAATAACTTGTTCGACTACATAATAGTCTTGCTTTTCAATTAAATCAACCATTAACAATCCTGCTTCTTCGGCATGAATCAAATTGGATACATTAACTGGTTTGGCTGTCTTGGTTAGTAAGGCTGTGTCCACAAACCCAAAACTAATGTTATGTAGTCTTGTCTTGTTAGCCCATGGGAAGTTGAAACTGTTTCGTATACAAAACTCTGCTAGACCTTTCTTATCATTAACATAATCGCTGTCGCTGTCTAGTAGTATGTCTTTAAGATAGCCACTAATAGAACCTGTGTTGATAATAATCTTCTCTACATCGCTCCACTCTTTGTAAAGTGTCTCGAGTATTTTGTTTTGTATCTTGGGATAGTATGCATTGTTGAACAACACATCAGGGTCAAAGTCTAGTATCTCTTGTATAATATCAGCGCCATCATTGACAGCAATATTATGACCGTTCGATTTAGAGAAGCACTTGACTTCCCAAGTTGGTTCGGTAAGCTGAATTACAGTTAGTATTTCAGCCCCGATACCACTACTATGACCCGTTATTGCTACCTTCATCATTCAAAATGTTTTCCTAAAGTGCTGGCAACTGTGTCGCCTACAATTTTTTCAACCTTTCGAACATCGACAATAATGTTTATTTGTTTCACATTGGAGAAAGCACTAATCATTGTTGCCCATGTTTTATCCGGTGACGTAGGTAAGGGATCGGATAACTCCCTATGATCTAACTTAGCGTTGTTCCCATCTTTAAACTCGATAATGATACTATCGATCATGCTGACAGGGATCTCGCTAGGGAAAACTTCTTTAAGCAAATTTTCAAAGTCTTGGTTCTTGCCATGCTTTGCAACCAAGACTATCCTCACGTCATTACTCGACATATTATCTCCTACGATACTTAGTTACTTATCTTAAAGTTTTTCGATAGACGATTTTGATGGTCTACCAGGACCTTTCTTAGGTCTCAAATCAGGAGCCAATTCATAGGCTTGTGATCTCTTTAAGTCAGCGTCACCAAGTAATGCTTTTGCATCTTCTTCTAAAAGAGATGCTTGAGATAGTAAGTTCCCTGCTACTGCTTCAGTGTCTTCGCCTTCTTGGATTACAGGTGCGCCTGGTTGAATAGGCTGTTCATCTGTTTTCAAAGGTGGATTGGACCCTGCTAAAATCTTTTTCAATTCCCTATTAATCTCTGCTAGTTCAACAGGTTGATTAGGAATAGGTACTAGCTTAACCATTTCAACTGGTGCTTTAACTAGTTTACCTCTGGTGTGTAGTGCTTCTAACATATTCGAACCATCGGTTAGTCTACGTCTGAACATCACTTCACTAATGTTATTAGCGTTCTGAGCCTCTAGTGAGTCAACCACTGACATAACGTCATCGTGTAGTTGCCCTTCTAAAGAGTCACTTAAAATTACTAATGCACTATTGTCGTCCTCAGGTAATTCTCTGAATACGATAACACATGGCTTCTCGCCGTATGTGCCTACATGTTTTGTCATCTTTGCCATTATGCTTCTCCGGTGCCAGCCTCAGCACTTTCGTTTTCTTGTGCTTCTGCGGCGGCTTCTTGTTGTGCTTTAACCATTGTTAAGAACGATACTAATTTGTTGTATAGTCCGCCAACGGTTTGTAGTTCAGCTCCTCTAAACGCTCCTCTACCTGATGCTAGGTCAATAACTTGTGCTAACTGATCTAGTTCTTGTAGGCTTAACGTTTGAACTTCTGGCTGTTCTACTGCGTCTACGTTAGTTTCAACGTCTACTGTTTCTGTTACTTTTTCTGCTTTCTTCTTGCTCATTATTACTTTCTCCATATAAAAGTATGTGTTAATACCATAATATTTATAGTATATATTAGTTTAAATGTGATTAAAATGGTACCTATTTGCAGTACTGCCCTACTTAAAGTCAACAGTACGCAAAAAGGTTCCGTCTGCCTCAAGTATAGCACCTGTAATGTGTCCACCCTTACCAGCGCCAGTGTCAATCCAAATAACTGTTCCACCAAGTTTACCTTTGTGAATAGTTATGGAGTTGTCTTCGCTACCAAAGGCAGGTACGGCAGTTAACGGAGTTCTGTCGTGTCCGACTATAACAGTCTTTCCTTCTGGAACTGCGTCAGCCCAAGTGTACGTTCTGTGAGGGTACATGTTTCCATTGTACTCTATAAGTTTCGCACTTGAATCTATCTCACCATACAAGAACGCTCTCTTTACATTGGACGACTCAACATCACCTGACCAAAACTCTTCAGCTAATGCTCCGTGGGTTATAGTTGTATCACCAATCGTAATGAATGACTTCATGTTGCTATGTAGGAACTCGAAGTGTTCTCTCATTGTAGGGTCGCTCTCTAAGTCAGCAATAGTATCTGCCATACCGTTGCCAATCTTAACGTCATTTCCCTTAAGGTAACGTGCAATTTTGTTATCATGGTTGCCTTCGATGAATCTTGCTGAGTCCGATACAGCAATAGTTCTAGCTAGATGCACAGTGCTTTTAGCATGTTTGCCGTAGTCGACAACATCACCAACACTAATAATCTCTAGGCTATGCTCTCTAGCATACAATACGGCATCCATGAACATCTTGTATTCATTGTGAATGTCGCCTAAAACTAAGTATTTCATCTGTTACTTTCCTTAAATTATGCATATATTATACTACGGAACAGCGGTTATGTCAAGTTAATATGACTCTAATTTACCGTCTCTAACTAGGTCACAACTCACACAATGTGGGCCTCCAGCTAGTGTTCTCATGTGGCGCATTTGCACTGGGATAGGGGATATCCCATGCTTTTCCATTGCTTTCATTAATGGACCTTCATCGTCAGGTACTAGTACATGCTCTGGATCAATGCTTAATACATTCATACCTATCCATTCACTTGCAGGAGCATAGTCCTCTAGAGCAGGCTGTCCAACACACATCTCTTCTGTGTACCAAATCTTGTCCCAACTCTTAAATATCTCAGGCACCTTATCCTTGTCTACCCTACTAGCATTTAGTACTACTAGTCCAGGTCTCAACGGCATAATTGTGCTGTCAACATGAGCCCAACTGTATAAGTCATGCATCTCATGTACTCTAAAGTCCGGGCCTAATGTGTTTCGTAACCACTGGGCACCCTGAGCATTACCTGTGTTAGATATGAGATACAGTATGTCATACCCTAACTTAATTAAGTTAGCAGGATCTAAAATAGGCTCGTTGTTATTAACACTCGGGTCTCTGCCTGGCTGTATCTTGTACAGGTCATCCATAAGCATAGGCTTAGGCATTGGTAGCCACTTAGCACCTTGCATACTCTTCTCTTTAAACAATTCGTTAAACATGAATGTTTCGTGATACCGAGCTCGCAAACTCATAGCACCTTCAATAATAGTATCGCCTATAACGGCTACACTATCACGTGGGCAGTATGCTTCGTACTGTGTTGAGTCCCATAAGCCATTGGATACTTTGCTAGTGAAGTCTAAGGCGCTTGTATCAGGTCTATGAACCTTAACGCCAAACTGTTCTAGTATACCAACCATGCCTTCCAAGTCTTCTTCTGCTTCTTCGTATACATGCTCAGGGTATCTACCCTTTGGCATCTTAGCATACTCTTCAGGACTTAGGTTAGCATAGTTAGTTGCATGGTGGCTGAGATCGTGCGAAGGAATGTTAGCATCCTTGGCAGTTCCGATTATGATTTCTTTAAGGGGGTCCCATTCATTGCAGGACCATATTGGTTTATTCATTAACGATATTTATCGTGTGAATAGGTGGAGCCGGCGGGCATTCTGGTTGCATTGATGCACGAACCATTCCTACATCATCCATGCTTTCAAAATATATAAACCAACCAGTTTTACCTTCTGGGATCACACAGAATTGGTGCGTAGCATATACATTAAGGAAACCAACAAGATCAGGGTTAACAGTATAAAACTTATTGGATAGCATAGTTGCTATCTTGTCTGTACCTTTGAGTAATAGGAACTCAGACTCTGTTAGTTGGTTGTAGCGTTCCATCATATGTTGAACCACCACACTACTAAACTGAACAGCACTATGTACGGTGCAAGTTTCAATCCAATTTTAATACTACCTGCAATGACACTGAATACAATGCCAATACAAATTCCTGTTATTATTAATGGGACTATGACGTCCCACATAGTTGCTAGTTCATTCATTTGTCGTCTCTCTCATACGGTACAGTTATACCAAAAGGTGCCTCAGGTACTTGTCCACCGTACCCTCCGCCGTGTACAATAAACAGTGTGTCACAGTAGGACTCATCGCCCCAGCTATCCCAAGGGTAGCCATCTGTAAACATAATAAACTTCTTAGGCACAATGCCTTCTTCTTTGAAGTAGTTCCAACAACATTCAAAGTCAGTACCGCCACCGCCACCTGGCTCGTACTCCATAAACTCATCCATGTTATGTTCTGTGAACACTTGTGGGTTGTGTACTTCAGTGTCAAAGCAGAACAAATGTATACGGAAGTCGTTGTATTGATCCATGCAACCTTTTACTTCGCTAAGGATATCTCTTGCCATCTCGTCACTCATAGAACCTGACGTGTCCATAGCAACTGCAACATCAATTGTTTGATCTCGCTCCATGCCTGGTAAGTAGAAGCCGCTCTCTACACCTTTACGTGAAGGAGTTGTAAAACTGTAGTCACTTCTAATTACTGATTGTATTTGCTGTGGTAACAGTTCTCTCCAACTAAGTTGTGGATTAACTAGCTCGTTAACAAGACGCTTAATACCACTAGGTAGTTTTTCATTGCCTGCCGCCTTAGCCGCCTGCATTGTAGCATTCTTAAACTGCTCTTTAATCTGACGTTTCTCTTCAGCAGTGTACTTTGCAGGACCTTTACCGTCACCGTCTTCTACATCACCTGCTGTACCACCGGCGCCTTCGTCATCTCCGTCAGCCATATCCAAGTGTACATCTAATGTTGATACATTAACAATCCTGCCTTCTTCCTCATACTGCTTGAACAAGTCATCATACACTTCTTCTGAAGTCCATGAACGATACTTGTAATCAAAACAAATGTCTACCAAACGAATCTTAGCACCAACGTTACCTTCTACAAGATCCATGTTAACCACATAGTCGTTAGCAATGTTCCATAGCATAGGATTCTTATCGCCCCTACGACCAAAGTGATCGTAAACACAATGCTCTACTTCGTGTCCCCAAAGGAATACTAGCTCTTCATTACTTAGAGCATCTACGAAGTTCCTGTTGTAGTAGAAGTACTTGCCGTCTGTAGCGGCAGTAGGACACCACTCAGTTGCATCTCTCATATCTAAACGACATGCTAGGTTGCCATAGAATGGGCAATGCAATAGCATACTGATACGAGCCGCAATCAAACGGTCCTCAATTTCTTTGTTTGTCTTAGTAGACTCTGGAATGGTATCCAAAGCCTTATGTGCGGTATCGCTAGGCGTGCCGCTAATCTTTGGTGCTTTTACTTCTAATGTGTCCATTTAAAAACTCCTACGTTTCTCAATTTATATACATATTATACCGGATTTCTCGGTACAAGTCAACCTTTATCTACTTTAATACTTATAAAAAACCCGCCTGTCGCCTTGTGAGCTTGGGCGGGTAAAACCTGTTACTGCTTGTAGGAGTAACGATGTAGGATACAGCAACGGTTTTAAACTGTTAAGACGCTGGGAACAAATACTTCCAGTAGCGGTCTTTAAACTCCTTTTTACCTTGTAACTTACGAGGCTTAATATCAATGTCGTGGTCACTAAGTACTGTCTTAGCACTAAAGATAACCAGCTCAGGCTCGAAGTTAGCCATAATAAAGTCGAAGAAGTAATCAACGCCCTTATCAAATAAGTCAGCATCACCATCTGCCAACTCTGCTAGTTCATAGCATAGTCCAATTGCAAATGAGTACTGAGCAGACTTCTCTTTAATGTCTAGCCTCTTCACTAAGCCCTTGAGTACATCTTCTGGGTTGGGCAGTTTGGATGCAATCTTTCTGTGTTCACAGAACTTAATTGCCATCCCCTCACCAATTGCACCTGCAATCTCTACCTTCTGCTCATAGTCTGGTGCAGTATCAAAGCCTGCCGTAGCAAGTATCTCACTAACAAAGTTCCATGAACGAGGTGTAGCAAATGACTGACTTGATGTCTTAGGATCAAAGTCAAACAAATCTGCTTTTGAATATGTTAAGTAACCAATAACATCTGGGTGTACCTTGTTACTAGTAGCCCAAACGCTCCAGTCTTCGAAGTTCACTTCCATATTAATATGACGGAACCTGTTAGCCAACGGAGCAGGCATTCTGTATGTAACACCTCTATCGGTCTCTCTATTACCAGCCGCTACAATCCTAACATTCTTAGGTAGTTCGTATTGACCAATCTTACCGTTAAGGATTAACTGGTATGCCGCCGCTTGTACACTAGGAGGCGCTGAGTTCAACTCATCTAAGAACAATACAATTAAGTCGTATAGTTCTGCTTGCTCCATAGTAGGAAGGTCAGCCGCTGGTGCCCATTCCATTTGATTTGTTGCTGGATTACGGAACGGATAACCTCTAAGGTCAGTTGGTTCCATTAATGCTAGACGCATATCAATCATTAAGTTGTTGCCAGGGTGTGCTTCCACAATCCCTTCTACTAACTCTGATTTACCAATGCCTGGTGCTCCCCAAAGGAAGATCGGACGGTTTGCCGCCATTGCACGTTCAACGATTGGCTGTACTGTCGACGCTCTTGCTGTTAAAGTTTCCATAATATTGTTACTCCCATAACCTTATTGTTTAATATGTGTATATTATACTAAAATTCGTACCCTGTGTCAACCTTTTTGAGGTAGATCTTTAAAGATATCTTGCAATTTCTTTGTCATGTTTGTGAGGGCTTTCATATCATAATTGAAATGTGCATCAAACATGGCTAACTCGATTGCTTTGATATACCCGAATGCAAGGTTCTTCTTGTCCTCTACTTCGTGCATCATTTTGGTCATGTCTTCTAAATCTACATCTAAGTCTAGCTCGTCCAATAACGGTATTTCTTGCAGTTCAAACGAATCCTCATCGTCTGTTAGCCTAAACCTTAGTTCAAGGTTCGTTGTCATGTACCCTTGGAATTCTTCCTTCTGATCAGGTGTGAATGTGTCGAACATAGTGTTGATCATTTCACTCATTAAAGAAGGAACCTTTGATTGCTCCTTCTTCTTTTTACCTGGAAAGGTTAGTATCTTGCCACCCTTATCGTCGTCTGACATTACCAAACCCTATAGTTAACATTCACGATAGAACCAATTGACGGGCTCATTGGACGCTCAACAGTTACAGTAGTACCTTGGTGTACATTGCTGAACAAGTCACCTGTTACATAATATCCAGTAACAATAGTCTCTCTGTATGCCTCACGCTTATATTTGGTAACCATTTCACACTGGCTATTCTTTGTAGCCGCTCTAGTATTACCAATTTTGTTACCAATAACTGCACCAAGTACTTTGGCTATGTCATTGCCTGAACCGCCACCAATTTCATTACCAATGCCGTATCCAATAACACTACCAATTAAGCCTTCTTGACTACCAAAGCCGCCGTTAACGCCTCGCTCAATTAATCCAGTACCACGTTGGTTAGTGTTAGTACACTGTGATTCCATATACGGAACATCTTGATACCTAACTACAGACTTCTGTATAGGCTCAACACTAGTAACAACCATCTCGGTAGTTGCCGCTATTGCTTCTGTTACTGCAAATGTACTCACTAAAGCTAAAAATATCGCTGTTTTCTTCATTTCTTTCATTCCTTTATTGTTTAATATGTATATATTATACCGGAATTCGTGGTAGAAGTCAACCTTTTTCTACTGATTTAGGGAGATTAATCCCAAAGATTCTCAAAATACTTGCCAAATAGCCGGAAACCGTTGCTAATACGCTCTTGGTAAGCCTTACGACCTTCCCAATCAACTTCATATGTGTGATTAGGCCCTTCGACCATTTCACTATGACCTTTGAGTTTACCTTCGGTTATTTTAATCCACTGAGTATCGTGTTCGCCTGATTGGAACTGTTCTTCCCAGTCGTTATGTTTACTCTCAAAGGCAAAGATCATCTCATCCAATACCCAGTACCAACGTTCAAAATGCTTGTCGTCGATAGCACCATCGGCTCTCTGCTTCTTAGTGAGCTTTTTACCGTGATATTCTTTTGGGGCATCTGCTAAGTCGATCAGTGGAGCACCGTGTGTGGTTAGTTTGAGTTGTTTGAGCATGGGCTCAATGATATATGCTAACGTATGATCCATACTCCAAGTATCGAAATTGTCAATACGAACGTTAATCTTCTGTGAACGTCTATCAAGCCACAGCCAGTTAACTACATTGTACATACTCTGTATTCGATCTTCGATGAATTCCATAACAGAGTCCATACGGCTTTCATTTTCATTCCAACCATAGTAGCCATATTTCTTGTGCATGTAATTTGTGTGTATTTCACATATGAGTCTGGTTGGGTATCCACCTATGCTAACTTTCATTGATCTTCTCCGTTTAAAAATATCATTACTATTATGCAACCTATAACTACCCACAATATGTCAGGCATCAAAAATCACTGTCATCAAGAATTCTGATCCCAGCGTCCCAATCACCAAATACTTGTGGCGCCTGTTCAGCGGCTTGTTCCATGTAGTAATCGCCTGGATAATGCTTTAGGCAACGATATGCTTCTTTCCTTATAGCACTTGGTACCTTAGGTGTCTTCTTAGGATCCATTAAGTCAACTAGAAATTGCCTAGTATTGTTTACTGCCCATCTTCGTTCATTAGGCATTGTCATGTTCATTGCTCCCAATAAATATTTTAAGTGTACGGTTACCATCTTGTAGACTGTATCGCACACTTTCTTTTTCATCCAAGTAATGAACATAGGCACGACCCGTTTGGTCTATAACCTCAAGCCGGATAATGTTGTTCATTGCTTCTAGCGTATCCCGTTCGGTCATGCCAATGTACTCCAGTCAGTGTCTTCATCCATCATCTGTATCTGACCACCAAATTGTTCATCCTCTTTGAGTTTATTGTAGATGCCTGCAGTACTCATTCTAAGTCCGTAGGCTCCTTTAGGGCATCTGTAGAGTGAACCGCTTTCACCATGGAAATGAATTTCATCTTCACGATCAAACACAAGAGTAATACCACTGTTTATTCTCCACGAGTCGCCATCTAGGTAGCCACCACTCCAACCTGCTAGAACTTTATAGAACGGGAATGTGCCTTTACCCTCTTTAACTTTTAACACTACCCAACTGTCTGGACTATATTCACTCATAC
>Ga0209712_10000652_pt1 | contig 30279 bp, 29 predicted proteins | sample ArcOceMetagenome_FD_187443 | JGI IMG/M metagenome (GOLD analysis project Ga0209712, IMG submission 187443) | Marine eukaryotic phytoplankton communities from Arctic Ocean - Arctic Ocean - Greenland ARC118M Metagenome (SPAdes) (version 2) | ecosystem: Environmental > Aquatic > Marine > Oceanic...
TGGCTACATCTTTATCGCTTTTGCGCAGGGTGACGACCAGGTCTTTATGGTCATCTTGAACTTTTTTTAAATAACCTTGTAACTCGTTAATGTCGTTACGCAGTTTTTTTAAATGCTGCTCGCTTAGCTGCTTGGTTTTTTTGTCGGTATCGTCAGCATAACTAGGATAAGCGATGCTGCACATTATTATAAAACTGAGCAATAAACGGGACATGGTTATCTCGGTGTTTTCGTTATTATTATATTTTTACAGATTTACAAAAAACTTCTCAAGAGCGTGAGCGAAGAAGTTAAGGCAAGGCAGAAATTAATTTTCACGAGGCGCATAGCGGAGCTATGTAACGAGTGAAAATTAATTTCTAACGCCGCATTAACGATGCAGCTAGCTCTTATTCAGCAACACTTTACCTGTCATTTCTTCCGGCTGCTTCTCACCCATCATGCTTAGCAATGTTGGTGCTAGGTCACACAGTGCGCCGCCTTCTTTAAGGCTAACGCTTTTACCAGCGTTGCTCACATGCACAAGGTTAACTGGGCCTGTTGTGTGCTGTGTCATTGGGCCACCGTTTGCGTCTAACATTTGCTCGCAGTTACCGTGGTCCGCTGTAATCAAACATTCGCCGCCTACTTTTAATAAAGCGTCGGTTACGCGCTTAAGGCATACGTCTAATGCTTCAACCGCTTTAACTGCGGCATCAAATACACCTGTGTGGCCAACCATGTCGCCGTTTGCATAGTTACACACTATTAAGTCGTACTTTTGCTGTTCGATGGCTTCAACCAATTTGTCGGTTACTTCTGGCGCGCTCATTTCTGGTTTTAGATCGTAGGTGGCTACGTCTGGGCTTTTAATCAGAATGCGCTCTTCGCCGTTGTATTCTTCTTCACGGCCGCCGCTAAAGAAGAATGTGACGTGGGCGTATTTTTCAGTTTCGGCAATGCGTAGTTGGGTTTTACCCAAGTTAGAAACGTATTCCCCAAGGTCGTTGGTAATGGCCGCTGGTGGGAATGCGCAGCTTGCTTTAATAGTGGCTGCGTATTCTGTCATCATGACAAAATCCGCAAGAGCTGGTTTTACTGCACGAGTGAAACCATCAAAATCATCACCGTCTACAAAGGCGCGGGTGATTTCACGGGCGCGGTCAGGGCGGAAGTTAGCAAAGATAACTGAGTCGCCATCTTGCACGATGGCTGCATCACCACCTTCTCCAACTAAAACCGTATCTTTCACAAATTCATCATGCTCGCCACGCTCGTAAGAGGCTTTAAGTGCTTCAAGGCCGTTGGCTGCTGTGTATTCTGATTTGCCTTGGGTGTACATATCATAAGAAGGCTGCACACGCTCCCAACGGTTGTCGCGGTCCATGGCGTAATAGCGACCAACAACCGTGGCTAAGCGCGCGTTATCACCCAAACCTAGGCTGGCCATATGGGCTTCTAGGTCGGCAATGAATGGCTCGGCGCTTTGCGGGGCCACATCACGGCCATCTAAAATACCGTGGACATAAATGGCTTTGGCGCCGCGATCTTTGGCCATGGTGGCCAATGCTTTAATGTGGTCTTGGTGGCTGTGAACGCCACCTGGGCTTAATAGGCCCAACAGGTGAACTGCTTTGCCGGCACTGATGGCTTTATCCATGGCGCTGGCGATCACTTGGTTTTCAAAAAAGTCGCCATCGGCGATGCTTTTATTAATGCGGGTAAAGTTTTGGTAAACGATGCGGCCCGCACCTAGGTTCATGTGACCCACTTCAGAGTTGCCCATTTGCCCTTCTGGCAAACCCACTGCATTGCCAGATGTGGCAATCAGCTGACGAGGGTATTCGCTTTTAAGCTTGTCCCACGTTGGGGTATTAGCACTCGCAATGGCGTTGTCGGTAGCGTCTTCACGCTCACCAAAGCCATCAAGGATAATAAGCGCCACAGGCTTAGGGGCTGTTTGAGCTGATACGGGCTGAGCTGACATATGTAGATGGCCTATAAAAATCTTGGCGGAATAATAACCATTAATTTTACCTGTTAATGCCCCGTCTGGCTAATTTGTTCTAGGACAATCACAGGGTAAATATCCCGCTTCAAGCGCCATTTGGGGCTTTTGATAGGTATTGAATCGGGTATACTGCCTGCCTCAAATCGAATTACAGATGTATAGGTGTGTTATGGAACAGTTTATCGAATTTGGTACCAACCATTGGATGTTAGTGACGGCCCTAGCCGTACTATTGAGCCTACTAATGTGGGACAGCGGCCAAAAATCAGGCCCTAAAGTAAGCACTCACGAAGCCACACGCCTAATCAACACACAAAATGCCGTAGTGATTGATATCCGTGACAAAAAAGACTTTAAACAAGGTCACCTGGTGGATTCCATCAATATGACCAGCGCACAAATAAAAGAACGTGCCGATGAACTAGAAAAACACAAAGATAGCCCCATCATAGTGGTATGCAAAACTGGTCAAACCGCATCAGAAGCCAGCAAGACCCTGAAACAACAAGGCTTCGCGCAGGTATATCGCCTACAAGGCGGCATCATGGATTGGCAGAACAACAACCTACCTTTAGTTAAATAAAGGCGGGTCTAGGGTTTAGAGCTTTGCTACAAGGCTACTTTAACCAGCAGACAGACAATAATTTACCGCTTGTAAAATAACGGTAACCAAAATTCACCAAGCTTGCTGTTAGTGAATATCAGCAAGCTCAATAACAAGAAGAATAGAAGTAGGACAACATAATGACTGAACAAGCAGCAGCGACAGAGCAAAAAGCCACACAAGGCCAATTCGCGGTACAACGTGTTTTCATCAAAGACGTATCGTTTGAAAGCCCAAACACCCCTGAAGTATTCCGTCAGGCGTGGAAACCACAGATCAACATGGATCTAAATACACGCAGCAACAAACTGGCTGACGACGTATACGAAGTTATCCTAACGCTAACAGTAACCGCCAAAAACGAAGACAAAACAGCGTTTTTAGCTGAGATCCAACAAGGCGGCATCTTCAAAATTGAAGGCCTTGAAGGTCAAGCACTGCACCACGCGGTAGGTGCATACTGCCCTAACCTATTATTCCCATACGCACGTGAAGCCATCGACAACCTAGTGGTTAAAGGCAGCTTCCCAGCGCTTATGTTGGCCCCTGTGAACTTTGATGCTCTGTATCAGCAAAGCCTGCAACAGCAAGCAGCTGCGCAAGCACAAGAAGCACAGAAAGAAGGTGAAGCAACACATTAATTCGTTGGCGCCACTTAGGCGTTGATTTTTTGATGCGTTGTTAACGCTTCAAACAAGCTTGCTTGTTCCTGACGCAAGCTATGTACCTACATCCGTGTAGGCAAGAGCCCAAATTATTAATTTAGTTTGGGCTTTTTTTGTGGGTGCTTGGTTTTAATTTGAGTGGTTTTTTATTTGGGGTTGGTTTCAGGCTGCTGGATTGGGTTTTAGATGTTTCTCTTTCTTGGGGAAGTTTCCCCAACCCCCTCTTGTCTCATCAAACTCGCTTCGACCTTGTATATTTTCTAAAGGGTTTAGGTTTCGCTCGTTTGCAAATCGACGAAATGTGATCGATAGAATTATATTTTCAAGTTCATTTAGGATCATAGGAACTAATCAATGTTCTGATTCCTGTAATTATTACTAGATCCCCAATGTATTACGCCCTGCCACCGCATAATAAGATATTCGATCACACGCCTTAATCGTCCAGTAAATCTGACAACACGCCTTTTTTTATAAAAAGTGAGAAATAAAAACTACTTGTAAAACAAAGAGATAAAAACAGGCAGTATTTACCCCATATTTGCCAAACACCCCTGTGTAGCCCATGATGACTAGCTTTATTAAAAGCACAGGGCAAACACGCCCTGCATAAGCGTAACGTGACCGCGTATTATATTATTTGGTCATGCGACGTAGAATAAACTGTTATCTATAAATGAGGAGATATATTTTGAAAAATTACTTATCGTTAATACTACTAATATTTTTGGTTGGTTGCGCTTACAATCCTATACCTAAGGGCTATAAGGGGCCGACCGCCATGATTACAGATACTTATGAGAAGAAAGAAGAAAGCAGTGCACAATACTATGTATTAAATAGCATAGATAAAAAATTCATAACAAATAGTTTTGGTGAGACTCGTCAAAAAAATTATGGAAGAGGCACTGTGTTTACTCCTGCGATGGTTTCCCGAGATGTTTTGCCTAAAGAACAAGAATTTAAGATTCAAGCATTTATTTTCTATCCAACTGATGCGCTATCACTTTTTAGTGATAGCCAGTCTGTGGAGAAGAGTATAATTTTCGAACCTAAAGCTGATGAGGAATACTTTGTAAAAGGGTCAATATCACCAAATGGGTCTGAAGTCTGGTTAGAAGATTCACAAGGCAATCAGATAAAATAGATAACAAAGCCAGCCAGAGGGACGCAGAAAACTGCGCCCCTGCTGGCGGCGTTAAGTCTCTTATGAATATCGAGTATTACGAAAGTTTTGAGAAAGAACTAGAAGCTGGCTTAAAAAAGCAAGCGACTGCATCTGTTAAAAAATTTGTCGACTCATTTAAGAGTCGTGAAGAAATTAAAAATTGGGTTTGGTCGTATTTACCAAGCCTTGAAAAGAACCGTCATAGCTGTATCAGATATGAAATATTTATTAATTTGGTATACCCGATACTAAAAGAAGGGTTTGAGTCTAAAGACTACAACTCTACTTTATGGCTTGGTAAGCTAATTCAAAATGTATATCAAACTAAAGGCATTTTCGAAGAGCTAGGTTCCTTGGTTGAGATGGATTTCTATCGTAAATGTTACGAAATTGATTCTTCAAACTCTGAAGGTAGAACTCTACTTTTAGAGAGTATTTTAAATTGGCTTTCACATTGCGAGCATGAGTGGCCTTCAGGTATTTTATACGCAATGGATGGTGCAACATTAGAACAATGCGAAATAATAAAAAAAGAGACTGATTTTGCGTTCACTTTGGCATCAACCGAAAGAGATATAGCTTTTATTGAACAGTTTTTAAGTAAGCTTAGTTTGTACGAAGAGAGACTTAACAAGTCACTAAAGCAGGACTCGTAACAGTTGGCTCGGTTCCGCTTCGCTTCACATTTTAGCCAACAATTACTCGCCTCTTAGTGAGGCGTTAGCTGGAATGATCATGGAAGTAGCTGAGCTCAAAAATAAAATAAGAGTGGCTTTTAATGACACGCCTTACCCTAAAAGTAAACTGACTGATACTTATGATGACGAAGGTGTATCTGAATACTTCCAAGGTAAAAGCTGGGATGGAAATGACGTTTCTGATTTAAGGTATCACTCTGTTGCTCTGAGTTTATTTGAGCCAGAGGCCTTTAGGTACTACTTACCAGCATTTATGCTAGCTGAATTAGAAGACCCCGATACAGCTGACATAATAGGTGAATCTATAGTGTTTCACTTCTCACAGCCAGAAAAACCCTGGGAAGAAAATTTCGAAAAAAGGCTATTTCTATTCACTTCTATTGAAAAAGAAGCAATATTAGAATTTATAGATTATATGCAGGCAAAGTATGAATTATTCGACGATGCAGTTATCTATGCATCAAGACGACTATGCAGCTAACAAACGCAAACACAATCGCCAGCAAACTGGCTGGACTCGTCGCTGCGCTCCTCGCCTGTGTTGCGGGCGTTATAACTCACGGAGAGAAAGATGGATAATTCTTGCCCTAAGTGTTCAGCTAATCTATCCAAGCGAATATTGAGAACTAAAACACTCGATAAAGGACTTAAGGGTTTCCTAAGCACAGATGTGTACTTTAAGTGCCCTGAATGCGATGCAATTCTGGAAATCAATAAGAAGTCAAAGCAATATATTATCTTTACGCTGTTATTTATTCCTGTTTTTTGCCTGCCGATTGCACTTCATAATCTAGTGGCCTATATCGTAGTTAGCGGTTTGCTTACAAGTTTCGGTTTTTTCTGGTTGTATTCAAAGTATTTAAAGGGCTTCAAAGCCTATAAACTAGCCAAGGAAAGTGACTTATAACAAACCAAGCCAGTTCACTAGCGAACTGGCTGGACAAATTAACGCGCTTCGCGCTAAAAACAAATTTGCCTCTGCTTAGGGGCGTTAGCTGTATAAAGGATATGGAATGAAATTAACACTTGGAAAAACTAAGTGGCAAAGATTTGAGAGTATTACTCTTCTAGTAGTAATTTTCTTAGGCCTAGCTGGTTACGGCATATTTAAGTTTATTGCTTCAGGAGTTACTACATCTGGGGAAGATACAAAGAAATACGTAGAGTCTTATATTGCAGCTTCTTTAGAGAAAGAAATTGAATGTAATTGGGCCGGTTATGCACAAAGTAGAAAAACTGACCTTAAACAAGTATTCGTTCAATGTCGTCCACTTAACAACATACCCGTAGAGATTAACAGTGAAGAGCAATTGCATAAAGCAATTGATGAGTATGTTGTTTCGCCTGCAATTAATTCCTTGCCTTTGGATGAAGGTCTTTCCATCGTGACAATAATGCAGATAGATAAAACTACTGTAACTTGCAACGATGTAAGAAAAGGAAAAATAATTAACCAGTGGATGGATACATATGAAAACTACTGCTGGCCATTGTAAATCAGCTAACAAACAAAGGCAGCGGATAAACCGCTGCTTTGGGCGTTATATATGTTGAATAGCTATGAAAGTAGAAAATAATAATAAGACAGAAATATTGAGGTACTTAGTAAGTTATTCAGCCGCTTATTTAATTGCCCTCCTTTTCTATTGTGCAATCATAAAAGCTGCTATTAGCTTCGTTTTAGTAGAATATTCATTTAATGCTACAGAGATAGCAGATTCCCTTGGATGGACTGCGAGTTTCTTCATCATGCTTCCGCTGTTTTATATCTACATTGTATATACCGTAAAATCTCTTAAAGAATATGAACTTTCTATTAATAATGGAGAAGTTCATGTAAAGGGAAAAGATGGGTGGAAGAATATTAATAAAGTTATTCCTATTGAAGAAATTGATGGAATATACCTTGGAGATATTAGTTATGATCCTGGATGGCTACTAGGAGCTCAGGGAGTCATAAGGGATCAGAAATCAAGCCTTTTAACTTTTATTTCAAAGAAAGGAAAGCGTTTTGAACTAGATCTCTCTACAAAAGCATTTGAGAAAAAGTCCCTGTTGGATTTTCTTTCCTTGATTAAAGAACAAGGAGTTAAAACCAATGACAATATATAACAAAGCCAGCCAAAGGGACGTAAACGCCCCTGCTGGCAAGCGTTATGGATTACTATGAAAATTAATATATTGATAAAGGCAATTTTCTTTATAAGCTTTCTACTGCTGGCATCTTGTTCTAAGGAAGACCAAAAACTTGCGGTTATTATTTCCTCCTTAACTAATGACGGCGAAACAGTTCCTCAGATAGCTGGATATTTCACCTATGAAAGCAATGGTGTTGAATACAAAGATGATATTAATTTTGACGGTGTTGGGGCAAAAAATGTTGTTGGTAGTAGCATTAACAAAGTCTTTGTCGAAAAAACATCAGGTACTGGCTCATATTTAATTGTCATACTTGAAGATTCAAAGCCAATTTTCAAAACTAAAATGAGCGCAAGTTCTGCTCCAATTACTTATAAAAAACCATAACAAAGCCAGCCAATTCGCCAGCAAGCTGGCTGGACTCGTAAACTCGCCTTTGCTGGCAGGCGTTAGGCATCCAATATGAGCAGAAACTTAGATCTTAATGCTGAAATAGTTGCTGGAGAATCGGCGGCGGGATTTTATATTGGTATGAAGCTCCATGAAATAGATCACTTGCTCAAAGAAGCAGAAGTGATTGAGTATTTTCAAGGCTTTAATCTAGTAAAAAAAATTAATGAAACTACAGAGTACTTTCTTCTAAAGGGCTTCAGCGGTGATCTAGGTGCCTCTCTATATTATGGCAATGGTATTCTTCGATTAGAATTTAACAGTAGCTCTGAGCTTTATTGTATCTATGTCTACCGAGGTTATCTCGGCAATTACAAAAACGTAAAAATTGGAGAATCACTCAACAGATTGAGGGAGAATGAAACACTTCAATACGATGAAGGTGACGATATGCATTATCGCGTATCTCAAGATGGAGAATACATTCCTGGCCTAGCTATTATTGCCTTAGGTGATGAAGAGGACAGCTCCAACGATGACCCAGTTGAAGGGTACTGTATACATGACTGGAGCATGAATTCAGTTGAGGGGTACTGTATGCATGACCGGAGCATGAATCCAGTATGGGTAGAATTTCCAGATATTCCATGGAGCAGCATCGGCTGGCGCATGGGCGCTGGTGAAGATTACTGGGTTGAGTGGCGATCTTGGTATAATGATCTAACGGGAGCAGAAAAACTTTCATATAAAGATAAATGGCGTGAGCCAGAGCCATGGCAAGGATTTTTTGAGTTCGTTGAAAATGGCACTACTCCGCCATGGATTGGCAAACGCAGAGATGAAATTAAGGCTGCAGCTATTCCTCCAAATGAAGGTGAGACTGAAATCACTTCCCCAAGAAGAATTCAAGCGCTAATTAGGTACTACTTTAAATACCCGCCCATAGTTATACGAGCACGAGACGAAGATTTCGATAGTTTATATTGTGATCCTATAGGCTTTGTGTGGGGAGTACAGGTACTTCCAGAAGGAAATGTAAAAGTTAAAAAGTATTCGGGATATTTAATTGGGGAGGATAATCTTGAGATTAAGCAGCCAATACCCTAACAAAGCCAGCCAGTGGGACGCCTTCAGCGCCCCTGCTGGCAGGCGTTAACTGCTACGGAGAGCATCGTGAATACTGATATAGAAAGCTTAAATGATTAGTAGTTTATTTTTTAAACTGCAATTTTTTTAAGTGAAACACATGGCAATGCGTTCAAGTTTAAGATGATATAAACAGCGCAACTTAGAATGATTGCTAAAAGCTCAGCACATTAATTTTTACCTATTAAATCAATTATAATGTCACTCATTTCATCAACGCTTTCTTTATATCCATTTTTTGCCCACTGACTAATCACTGCTTGAAATCCGGCAAAGTTGAAGGTGAGTTTGTAGGGAGTCTTAAAATCGAGTATGTGACTAAAATTCTGTAATCTTTCTGGTGATACCGTTTTTAGAATATTTTTTATATCGGGGTGTTCTTCAACATCCGTTAGATGTCTAAGATCTCGGGCGACTTCAAGTCTCCAGCGTATCAAATCTTTTAGTGTTGGGGACTTAAGCTCAGAAAGCTTTTCAAGTCCGTCTTGAATAAAAGAATCAGACGTATACTCAACAATAGATTCAAGCGAATTAAAATGACGATAGAAGGTGGCACGTGAAATACCGGCTTCGGCCGCTATCTGTGAAATGGTTATCTTGTCAAAATCGTACTTTTTAACCAACTTGAAAAAGGCTTCACTGATTGTTTTCTTAGAAAACTCAATTTGTGTTTTTCGTTTCATCTATGGATTGTCTGATGGTTAGTGAGTCAGCGTTATAAGTGCAGCCGGGCGACGGACTGTCCATGACATATGCTCTGGAATACAGATAAACGATACAGATATAGGCTAATCTGTACAAGTTAAAGCGCAGTGGGTTTCGGCTTCATGACACATCTGATTAAATCAATCGCTAAGGTATTCGAAATGATGATATGCGATTCAGTATCGTAGAATTCGATTTTAATATCGATTGGCTAATCAACCGCCCAGTTCATAATAGGAGCTCAGAAAATGAAGCGATATTTTTACATATTTGGCACGCTGGCTGTGTTGCTTATATCAGGCGCCTTACTAATACAAAATCCTGCTGTGCAAGATAAGTTATTACAAAGAGAAATTACCCAAAGAATGTCTAGCACCCCAGATGATCTGTTTGCTGAGGATGCGTTACGCGTTGCACTATGCGGCAGTGCTGCGCCAATGCCGATTAAAGATAGGGCGGCCGCTTGCGTTATGGTGATTGCCGGTGGCAAGTTTTACATTGTTGATACAGGTAACCGTAGCACTAATAATCTTGGCCTTTGGAGAATCCCCGCTGATCGCGTAGGCGCGGTGTTACTTACTCATTTTCATTCGGATCACATGGGTGATTTGGGTGAGTTCAATATGATGACTTGGGCACAGGGGCGCAATGCGCCACTTGATGTATACGGACCAGTGGGAGTAAAGCAAGTGGTAGAAGGCTTTACCCTAGCGTACGCTTTGGATAGCTCTTATCGTACCGCACACCACGGGGACGATTATTTGAATCCAGCAATTGGGAAAATGATTGCTAAAGAAATTCGTTTGCAGGGCGATTCAGCAACGGTTTTAGATGATGTGGATCTGAAGGTCACCATGTTTGCAGTCAATCATGCGCCGATACACCCAGCGGTTGGCTACCGTTTTGATTACAAGGGACGTTCAGTTGTCATCAGTGGCGATACAACAAAAATTGAAACAACCATTAAGTACTCAAAAGATGCTGATATATTATTTCATGAAGGCTTATCTCGGAATATTGTGAAGCAAATGGAAGTTGAGTCTGGCAACACAGGTAATCATCAGTTAGAAAAAATTATGTATGATATTCAAGACTATCACGCCTCGCCAGTTGAGGCCGCCGAAGTGGCCAATGAGGCTAATGTCAAAGAGTTAGTGCTCTACCACCTGGTGCCAGCGCCACCCAATAAGGTTGCAGAATGGGTGTTTATGCGAGGTGTCGATAACGTTCGCTCAAGCGGGGTGACGGTTGGTTATGATGGGCTGACGTATATTTTACCTGTCGACTCAAAAGATATTTATCAAGAAGATTTGAATAACCGATAGCAGGCCCGTTTTTTCATTTTGGAGAAGTGTCGCAGTTAGTATATGAATTCGGCTTACTTAACAAGTAAAGGCATTGGACGCGAAAAAGCCGCGCCCATGCTTTAAGCGTTAGTAGTCATATGAATTTCAGTAGTTATCAGAAGCAATTAATAGATACTATCGACGCCGCTTTAGCCGAAGATAAGGAAAAACTTATCAATCAGTTTAAGGCTGCACTTAGTCAGGCGTCATCACTTTATAAGACATCTAAGTTTGATTTTTGGATAGAGCAACTAGATCAAAATGCATGGGATGAAATCCCTATTACAAATTATGGCCTTCGACTTGCTAAACATTGGTCTAATTCACTCACTACCTCAGATAGAAATAGAATACCTACTTTAATAGGTTATATGTGTGCCTATCTTTTCACATACTGTAACGATAGTGATATGGGACCAGAACAAGAAGATTTTCATTACTATTTTTCATTTAATGAAAATATTATGTATAAAGACTGCGGACTAGATATCCAACCAAGAATTGATAGGCCTTCAAGTGGTGAATATCGAATAGCGTTAAAGTCAGAATTAAATAAAGATGATAGTGAATATTTATAGCCCCTTGAAACTACTAACAAAGCCAGCCAGTATCGCCAGCAAGCTGGCTGGACTCGTTTCACTCGCCTCTGCTGGCAGGCGTTAATATTATTTAGAGAATCCAAAGCTTAATTTTCTAGGCCAGCATCACGAATCGAAGCTTTCTCAAGAATACGTCCATGTAGCGGTCATCCGGCTAGGCATCCATGCCTAGCGTTCGAGCGACTGCGTTGCTGCGCAACGGTTCGCTCTCACCCACACATATATGTTCCCGTTCCCACGGCAATCAAATCATCCTTTTCGTTTTTAAATTCCATACGTGTGACCGCTACTTTAGAGCCGATGCGTAAAATTGTGGCGCTGGCAAAAAACTCTTCACCTTTACCCGGGCGCAGGTAATCTACGCGAATGTCGATGGTGCCAAGCTTTTGTAAGTTTTTGGCGCGCTCTTCTTTTGGCAGGTCTTCTTGTCGAGAATAGGCGCCCACTAACGCGGCTGTGCCACCGGCCACATCTAACGCACTGGCAATCACGCCGCCATGTAAAATTCCCTGTAGCCAATTGCCCACAAGTTCGTCACGCATTTTCACTTTAAACACTGCTTTTTCGGCGGTGAATTCATGCACCTCTAAACCAATGTGGTTATTAAACGGAATTTGCTTCATGAAATTTAAAGCTAAATTTAACTCTGTACCGGTGAACTCTGTTTTCATTATTTTTATTCTCTGTATCTATTTTAAAAAACGCCTGACGAATCAACAAACGTATCAGACAAAAAAAAGAGGGCTAATGCCCTCTTTGTATTATTTCACATGAAAACCGCTAATTATTTTCGGCGGCGTGCATGTAACTTCTCAACAAATTTCAGCAATCCTTGCGGTGCATGATTTCTTTTCCATTCACCTGCTACGTATTTGTTGGCTTCCATCATTGTTGGGTACGCATGAATAGTACCCAATATTTTATTCAAGCCTAAACCATGGCGCATGGCCAAAACAAATTCGGCAATTAACTCACCTGCCATGGCACCTACAATGGTGGCCCCTAAAATTTTATCTTTGCCTGGAACCGTTAATACTTTTACAAAGCCAGCTGTGGCGCCATCAACAATGGCGCGATCCAGTTCGTGCATTTCAAACTTTGTCACTTCGTAGGCAATGCCTTGGGCTTTGGCGTCTGTTTCATTTAAACCCACGCGGCCCACTTGTGGATCACTGTAGGTGGCCCACGGGATAACAGAATAGTCGGCTTTGAATTTTTTTAAATGACCAAATAATGCATTTACGCTGGCATACCACGCCTCATGGGCCGAAACATGGGTAAATTGATAACCACCGATCACATCACCTACCGCATACACCCCTGGCATGCTGGTTTCTAGATATTCGTTTACCGCAATATTACCGCGCTCATCTAAATCTATATTTAGATTTTCTAAGCCGTAACCCTTGGTGCGGGCTTCACGGCCTACGGCCATTAATACTGCATCTACAGGTTGTTCTAATTCAGTACCATCTAACCCTTCTAGGCGTACAAAGATGCCGTCATCCGTTTTGAAAAACTCGACTGGTTTATGTTCTAAGCACAATTCAATGCCGTCGTTAATAAACTGTTTGCTAACCGCTTGTACTACATCAGTGTCTTCACGGCCTAAAATTTGTGAGCTAGGATCCACTATGGTGACGTTACTGCCCAAACGTTTAAAACTTTGCGCAAGCTCGCAACCAATTGGGCCGGCACCAATCACCAATAAGTGTTTAGGTTGCTGTTTGATTTTCCACAGACTATCGCTGTTAAACACTGGCAAGCTGCCTTCAAGTGCCAGCAAACCTTTAATGTCTAACATGCGCGGCTGACCACCTGCCGCAATAATAATATTGCGCGCAGTACGGGTTTGTTTACTGCCGTCGTTGTTTTTAATTTCCACTGTCCAAGGGTCTAAAATAGTGGCACTGCCCATAATGCAGTTAACACCCAAACCGGTATAACGCTCGACACTGTCATGGGGTTCAATGTCGGCAATGCCTTGATGCACACTTTGCATGACTTTTTCAAAATCCACATTCACATCGGCCACATTAATGCCCACCGATTTTGCGTGACGTGCTTCATGAGCAAGACTTGCTGCATGGATTAACGCTTTTGATGGCACGCAACCTGTGTTTAAACAGTCGCCGCCCATTTCGTGTTTTTCAATCAGTGTTACTTTGGCTTTGGTGGCCGCGGCGATATAACTGCTAACTAAACCACCAGCACCGGCACCCACCACTAATAAGTTATCGTCAAAATGGTTTGGGCGATCAAACTGTTTTAATACACGAGACTTTTTAAGTTTGCCCATCAAAGCTTTTACTACCCAAGGGAAAATCGCCAACAATACAAAGCTACCCAGAATACCAGGGGTCATAATGCCCGACACGCTTAGCTCATCTATTTGTCCAAGTTGCGCCCCTGCATTTACATACACAGCGGTGCCCGCCAACATACCTACTTGGCTTACCCAATAGAATGTCCAGGCGCGAATGGGCATTAATCCCATCACTAGATTGATGATAAAAAACGGCACCACAGGAATTAAACGCAGAGTAAATAAATAAAAGGCACCATCTTTGGCAACGCCTTCATTGATGGTTTTTAAATAATTACCAAACTTGGCTTGTACGGAATCTTTTAATAATAAACGGGCGATCAAAAACGCTAAGGTTGCACCCATGGTGCTGGCAAAACTGATTAACAACAAACCCCAGCCTAAACCAAAAATGGCACCGCCCATTAAGGTAAGCGCTGCGGCACCGGGAATTGATAACGCCGTAACCATTAAATACGCGGTAAAGAATATGGCAGCGGTTAATAACGGTTTAGAAGCAAACAGTTGCTGATAAAACTCTGGGGATAAGTATTGCTGTGCATCAAAGATAAAAATGGAACTGATTACCGCGGCCAATGCCGCCAGTATGAGCACTTTTTTTGCGTGTTGCTTCATGTGATTCCTTAAACTTGCCTTAATTTTGATTGCCTATATAGACAAGCTTAGTGGCGGATTGGTTCGCCGCGGCGTTATATTTTATATTTACGTCTTTATAACCCAGTTAGGTTCACTGTTACATGAATGTTTTGGCTTATATGAGCAAGAACTGACATAAACTCACCAATAAAACCCCACTTTGCAGTACAATGAGCGCCGTTTATTTTTATGCATGAATACTGGGGTGGTGTATGGCTTTTTCTGACGGACAGCGACTATTTCCGCAAACTCGTATGCGCCGGATGCGCGCGGATGATTTTTCACGCCGCTTAATGCGCGAAAACCAAGTAACCCCAAACGACCTTATTTACCCAATGTTTATTTTGGATGGCAAAGAGCAGCGCGAAAGCATTGCCTCTATGCCGGGTATCGAGCGTCTATCTATCGATTTAGCGGTAAAAGAATGCAAGTTACTTTCAAGCTTGGGTGTCCCTGCTGTTGCGTTATTTCCGGTGACACCTGCTGGTCACAAAAGTGAATTTGCCGAAGAAGCTTATAACCCAGATGGCATCGCCCAGCGCGCGGTAAAAGCCATTAAAGATGCTTGCCCTGAAATGGGTGTGATTACCGATGTGGCGCTGGATCCATTTACCACCCATGGCCAAGACGGCATCATTGATGCAAGCGGATACGTATTAAACGATCGCACCATAGAAACCCTAGTGCAGCAGGCATTAAGCCATGCAGCCGCAGGTGCCGACATCGTGGCCCCAAGTGACATGATGGACGGGCGCATTATTGATATCCGTGAGGCCTTAGAACAAGAAGCCCACGTGAATACCCGTATTCTTTCCTACAGCGCTAAATACGCATCGGCTTATTATGGGCCGTTTCGTGATGCGGTAGGCAGTGCCGCCAACTTAGGTAAGGCCGATAAAAACACCTATCAAATGGACCCAGCCAACGCGCAAGAAGCCTTGCACGAAGTGGGCTTAGATTTGGCCGAAGGGGCCGACATGATCATGGTGAAACCAGGTATGCCGTATTTGGATATTGTGCGCTTGGTGAAAGAGCAATTTAAAGTGCCAACCTTCGCCTACCAAGTATCAGGCGAATACGCCATGCACATGGCCGCCTTCCAAAACGGCTGGTTAGATAAAGACAGCGTGATGATGGAAAGCCTCACCTGCTTCAAACGCGCAGGCTGTGATGCGGTATTAACGTATTTTGCCAAAGACGCAGCACTGCTTTTAAATAAATAGCGAATAAAGCATGACTGATGAGCCAGATGTGACTGCTTCTGGCTCAAAAAGTGAAAATGCCAGCTATACTTAAAAACCAGAATTCAAAAATAAGGATAATAAAAACGTGAGCAACACTGCGGATAAAGACCAAACTGAAATCGACTTAAACGCGCCTGAATTGTATTTCAATCGCGAGTTAAGCCATATGCAGTTTAATATCCGTGTATTAGAACAAGCATTGGATGAAAGCCATCCGTTGTTAAACCGCTTAATGTTTTTATGTATTTTCTCCAGCAACCTTGATGAGTTTTTTGAAGTGCGCGTGGCGGACCTTAAAAAACAACTGGCTTTTAGCCGTGAAACCCTTGGCCCAGATGGCACACCACCAGCCAAAGTATTAGATCAAATCCATGCCATGGTGAAAGACACGGTTGAACGCCAATACAAGGTATTAAACGACAAACTGTTTCCGCAATTGGCCAAAGAGAATATTCGTTTTATACGCCGCGGGGATTGGACAGAAGATCAAACCGCTTGGGTAAAACAATATTTCAATGATCAAATCCAGCCGGTAATCAGCCCAATTGGATTAGACCCTTCGCATCCTTTCCCGCGTCTGGTTAATAAGTCGTTAAACTTTATCGTAGAGCTTGAAGGTAAAGACGCCTTTGGCCGAAACACAGGGATGGCATTGATTCCTGCTCCCCGTTCATTGCCACGCATTAATCGCCTACCGGATGATATTTGCAAAAAAGGCGATAACTATGTGTTTTTGTCTTCCATGATTCACCAATTTGCCGACAGTTTATTTCCGGGCATGAAAGTGAAAGGCTGCTACCAGTTCCGCATTACCCGCAACGCCGATTTAAACTTTGATACCGACGACATGGGGGATTTAGCCAGCGCCTTAGAAGGTGAATTGCATACCCGCCATTACGGGGATGCGGTACGTTTAGAAGTAGCCGACAATTGCCCTGAAAATTTGTGGTCGTTTTTATTAGATAACTTCAATTTAAACGAGCAAGACCTTTACCGTGTTAACGGCCCAGTTAACTTACACCGTTTAATGGCCGTGGCCGCAGGTGCACCAAGGCCTGAATTACGTTACCCAGACTTTACCCCAAGCACACCAAAAGGCTTAAAGGGTAAAAAAGACTTTTTTGACGCCATTAAAAAAAGCGATCAACTTTTATTGCATCCATTCCAAAGCTTTACCCCTGTGGTGGATTTGATTCGCTCGGCAGCACACGACCCTGATGTATTGGCCATTAAACAAACCTTGTATCGCACCGGCGCCACCAGTGAAATTGTTAATGCTTTGGTGGATGCTGCTCGTAAAGGCAAAGAAGTAACGGTGGTAATTGAATTACGTGCGCGCTTTGATGAAGAAGAAAATTTACTGCTGGCCAACCGCTTGCAAGAAGCCGGTGCCGTTGTGGTGTACGGCGTGGTGGGATATAAAACCCACACCAAAATGATGATGATTGTGCGCCGCGAAAACAAAAAGCTGCGCCGCTATGTGCACCTTGGCACAGGCAACTACCATGCAGCTAACGCCCGCCTGTACACAGATTACAGCTTATTAACCTGCGCAAAAGATGTAACCGAAGATGTGCACAAAATTTTCCAACAGTTAACGGGTATGGGTAAAGCGTTAAGCATTAAAAAGATTTACCACGCGCCGTTTACCCTGCATAAAAATTTAATGCAGTTAATTGCACAAGAAACCGAGCACGCAGCGGCGGGCAAAGAAGCGCGCATCGTTGTGAAAATGAACTCACTAACAGAGCCACGCATCATTAAGGCGCTATACCAAGCCAGCCAAGCTGGTGTAAAAGTGCAATGTATTGTGCGCGGCATGTGCCGCTTAGTACCGGGCATTAAAGGGGTAAGCGAAAACATTGAAGTGCGCAGTATCATCGGCCGCTTTTTAGAGCATACTCGTGTGTATTATTTTGCTAACGACGGCGATAAAAAAGTCTTCGGTGCCAGCGCCGACTGGATGGAGCGTAACTTATTCAAACGTGTGGAAACCTGCTTCCCAATTGAAAACGACAAATGGGCGCGCCGCATTATTAATGAGTTAGACTTGTACCTTCAAGACAATTGCCAAAGCTGGGTATTACAACCGGATGGCTCTTATGAAAAAGCCACGGTTGCAAAAGAGGGTGAAGTGATAAATGCACAGCAAGTTTTGTTAGAGAAATACTCTACTTAATTATCATTCAGGGCACATTATTTTCTCTCAATAAAAAACCCCAAATCATTTACACGATTTGGGGTTTTGTTTTTATGGTTTGTATTAACGAAAGCTTAATTCAAAGCCAGCATCTTTAAGCCAGCCTTGCTCACGCTCTAGATCCAATACGGTCATAGGGTGTTTGGCCAAATACTCTTCAGGGAAGATCAAATCGATTTTTGTTTTATTCACATCCATGGCCGGCAATACCACTCTGTCTTGGCCGCGATCGTGATGCAGCAAAACAGATAAACGTAAAATAATGGCCAGACGTAATAAGGTTTTACGTTTGATTTTCGCTTCGGTTTCTATTTCATACACAGGCAGTTTGCGGCGATGGCTGCGCACAATCATGGCCAGTACTTCTTGCACGGGTTTGGTAAAACCTGGCATGTCACCGTGTTTTAATAAATACGCTCCGTGTTTATGAAACTGAGTATGTGCCACCACTAAACCCACTTCATGCAGGTCCGCCGTCCAGTTTAGCCAATGTAAATGCTCGGCTTGGTTAAGTTTCCAATCATCATTCACTTGAAAGAAAAAGTGGTTGGCACTGGCTCGTACTTTAATGGCGTGTTTGCTGTCCACCATGTAGCGCTGCTGCATGGCCACCACCGTTTTTTCACGTACATCTTCATGGTGAGCGCGGCCTAATAAATCGTGTAACGCTCCTTCTCGTAGCGCACCTTCACAGTATTCCATGTGATCAATGTCTAGGGTTTCAAAGATGCCAATCAGAATGGCCAAACCCGCTGGGAATACTTTTAAACGCTGCTCTTTAATGCCCTGCAGCTTTAACTTATCTATATGCTTGCTGCGCACGAGTAATTTTTTAAGCTCTAACAAAGCCGGTAGGTTCATGCCTTTTTCGCTAAGGCTGTAACCTTCTAATACTCGGCTAGTAGCACGGGCGGTACCTGAACTGCCCACCACGTTTTGCCAACCCAGATTTTGATACGCGCTTTTAATGCTCATAAGCTCGCTCTTCACCGCTGCAATGGCACGGTTAAAGGCGGCTTCTGTTAATTGGCCATCTGCGAAATAGCGGTCGGTATAACTCACACAACCCATGTGTAGGCTTTCAAGCTTTAGCGGCGCAAAGCGCTCGCCAATGATAAATTCGGTACTGCCACCACCAATGTCGATCACCAAGCGTTTGCCATCGTCATCGGCCAATGTATGGGCAACACCCAGATACACCAAACGGGCTTCTTCCACACCACTGATGATCTCAATGGGAAAGCCTAAAACCTCATTGGCTTTTTGCATAAAGGCATGACTATTACGGGCGGCCCTTAGGGTATTCGTTCCTAAAACCGTCACATTTTGTGGGTCTAGGCCTTTTAATTGTTGGGCAAAGCGCTCTAAACACGCTAATGCTCGTTCTTGTGCATCTTCAGCGATGCCATGAACAGGGCTTAACCCTGCGGCAAGCTGTACTTTTTCACCCCGTTGATCAATAACCTGAACTTGGCCATTCAATAAACGAGCTAAAACCATATGGAAGCTATTGGAGCCTAAATCGATGGCTGCCAACATTTGTTGAGACTGAACGCTCTGTTCCATCCACTATAACCTTGTAACTAAAGCAACTGCCCTCATTGTCTAGGCTACGGAACAAAAAGGCTAGCGCCTATTTTTAGGTATTACCCACCTTTATTAAGGCTTTTTGCACATAAGCTAATGCTCATGCCGCAATTGACCCAAGCAGTTGAACTGCTATGATTAGCCCCATTAAACGCCGAAGCATTTATTCGGCTTAAGCACATTTAAGAGCACACATACTATGAGCGAAAACATCCTAGCCCTAACTGACGATTCTTTTGAAGCTGACGTAATCAATTCTGATCTACCTGTATTGGTTGATTACTGGGCTGAATGGTGTGGTCCTTGTAAAATGATTGCTCCTGTTCTTGAAGAAATCGCGGAAGAGTACGCTGGCAAACTTAAAGTAGCCAAGCTAAACATCGACCAAAACGAAGGCACTCCACCTAAGTTTGGTATCCGTGGTATCCCTACTCTTATGATCTTCAAAGGTGGCAACATCGAAGGTACTAAAGTAGGCGCGCTGTCTAAGTCACAGCTTACTGCGTTCATCGACAGCACTATCTAATTAGATAATGCTTTAAGCCCACAACTTCCACTGTGGGCTTATTTGTTTTACTTCTGCTCTACTATAAAAAGATTGTGCATTTTCTGGACGGGCAATTTAAATGCGACTATAGTTGAGTCCATAACAAGCTCGTATAAAAACCCTGTAACAAAAGCCGTGTTGAGCATCCTGCTCGCTCTATTGAATCCTCTCTAATACCTTCACTCAGACCTCTATGAATCTTACTGAATTAAAGAAAAAATCCGTCCCTCAGCTACTTGAAGTAGCAGAAAGCATGGGCATGGACAATGTTAGCCGTTCTCGCAAACAAGACTTAATTTTCTCCATTCTTAAGCGTCACGCTAAAAGCGGTGAAGATATTTATGGCGACGGTGTATTAGAAATCTTACAAGACGGTTTCGGTTTTTTACGTTCTGCTGATGCCTCTTATTTAGCTGGCCCTGATGATATTTATGTTAGCCCGAGCCAAATTCGCCGCTTTAACATGCGTAAAGGTGATTTTGTATCCGGTAAAATCCGCCCGCCAAAAGACAGCGAGCGTTACTTCGCCCTATTAAAAGTTAATGAAGTAAATGGCGAAGCACCTGAGAAATCCAAAAACAAAATTTTGTTCGAAAACTTAACGCCGCTTTTCCCTAATGAGCGTTTCACTCTTGAACAAGGCAATGGTTCTACTGAAGACTTAAGCAACCGTGTTATCGACCTGATTGCTCCAGTGGGTAAAGGCCAGCGTGGTTTGATCGTAGCGCCGCCAAAAGCCGGTAAAACCATGTTATTGCAAACAATGGCTCAGTCTATTGCGCGCAACAACCCTGAAGTTGAATTGATCGTATTGTTGATTGATGAACGTCCTGAAGAAGTAACTGAAATGCAGCGCAGTGTGCGCGGCGAAGTAGTTGCCTCTACGTTTGATGAGCCACCAGCTCGTCACGTTCAAGTAGCTGAAATGGTTATTGAAAAAGCCAAGCGTCTGGTTGAACACAAACGCGACGTAGTCATTCTATTAGACTCCATTACGCGTTTAGCACGTGCATACAACACAGTAATCCCATCATCAGGTAAAGTACTTACCGGTGGTGTTGATGCTCACGCACTTGAAAAACCAAAGCGTTTCTTTGGTGCCGCACGTAACGTTGAAGAAGGTGGTAGTTTGACCATCATCGCAACTGCGCTTGTTGATACCGGTTCTAAAATGGACGAAGTTATTTACGAAGAATTTAAAGGTACTGGTAACCAAGAGTTACACCTTGATCGTAAAGCCGCTGAAAAACGTATTTACCCTGCTATTAATATCCGTAAATCTGGTACTCGTCGTGAAGACCAAATGATGCCAGAAGCTGAACTACAGCGCTTATGGATTCTGCGTAAGATCATTGCTGAGATGGAAGATCTAAGTGCCATCGAATTCATGATTGATCGCATGAAAGGCTCTAAAACAAACGAAGAGTTTTTCCTTACGATGAAAGGCTAGTTTTAACAAGCCTAACTAAGTTGGAATAATAAAAAGCAGTCTTTGACTGCTTTTTCTGTATCAGAAGATAAGAAAAGCCCCTATGAAATACAAGGATCTGCGCGATTTCATTTCGCAGTTAGAAAAACAAGGTGAGCTAATACGCATTAGCACTCCCGTTGACCCTATCTTAGAAATGACTGAAATCTGCGACCGCACCTTACGCGCTGGCGGACCTGCTTTGTTATTCGAAAACCCTGTGGGTCATACCATGCCGGTACTGGCCAACTTGTTCGGCACACCTGAACGTGTGGCCATGGGTATGGGCGAAAGTAATGTAGAAGCCTTGCGCGAAATTGGTAAGTTACTGGCCTATCTAAAAGAGCCTGAGCCACCAAAAGGCATCAAAGACGCTTGGGAAAAACTGCCTATTTTCAAACAAGTTTTGAACATGGGCCCAAAAGTTTTAAAAAAGGCCCCCTGTCAGGATGTGGTATTAGAAGGCGACGATGTTGACCTATCTAAGATTCCCGTACAAACCTGCTGGCCTGGTGACGCTGGCCCATTAATCACATGGCCATTAGTCATAACCCGCGGCCCAAATAAAGAACGCCAGAATTTAGGTATTTACCGTCAGCAAGTGATCGGTAAAAACCGTGTCATCATGCGTTGGTTAAGTCACCGTGGTGGTGCTTTAGATTTCCGTGAATTCCAGCAGCAAAATCCAGGCAAGCCTTACCCTGTAGCGGTAGCCCTTGGTGCTGACCCTGCCACCATTTTAGGTGCCGTAACGCCTGTACCAGATACGTTATCTGAATATGCATTTGCTGGTTTATTGCGTGGCAGTAAAACCGAATTAGTAAAATGTTTGGGTAATGATTTACAAGTACCTGCCAGTGCAGAAATCGTTTTAGAGGGCTTTATTTACCCTGACGATTTGGCCCCTGAAGGCCCATTTGGTGACCATACAGGTTATTACAATGAAGTGGACGAGTTCCCGGTTATGACCGTAGAACGCATTACCCACAGAAAAGACCCTATTTATCACAGTACTTATACTGGCCGTCCGCCTGATGAACCGGCTATCTTAGGCGTGGCACTGAACGAAGTATTTGTGCCCATTTTGCAAAAGCAATTTCCAGAGATTACTGACTTCTATTTACCCCCTGAAGGCTGTAGTTATCGCATGGCGATTGTCACCATCAAGAAACAATACCCAGGCCACGCTAAGCGTGTGATGTTGGGTGTATGGTCTTTCTTGCGTCAGTTTATGTACACCAAGTTTGTAATAGTGACAGACGATGATGTAAATGCGCGCAATTGGGATGATGTGATCTGGGCCATTACGACTCGTATGGACCCGACTCGCGACACCACATTGATCGATAATACCCCTATCGACTATTTGGATTTTGCCTCACCTGTGTCAGGCCTTGGCAGTAAAATGGGCTTAGATGCCACCAATAAATGGCCCGGTGAAACCGACCGTGAATGGGGTGAACCCATTGTGATGGACGCAGCTGTTAAGGATAAAGTGGACGCCATCTGGGATGAGCTGGGCATTTTGCAGCCAGATAACGAAAATTAGGTGCTAATATTAAATGAAGCACCAAATCATCATCCAGCCTAAAGGCTTAAGCTTTGAGGCTGACGAACATGAAACCATCTTAGATGCCGCTGCGAAAGTAGGCATTAAGATGTTAAAAAGTTGCGACAATGGCATTTGTGAAATTTGCAGAGCCACTTTATTAACAGGCAATATAGACACACCTCAAGGGCCGTTTGACGCCCAGCATCCCGAGGTTAACCCTATATTACCCTGTGTAAGTAAAGCCAAAAGCAATCTTATTTTGGAGCAAAAAAAGGTGTTAGCACCCGGCGAAATCAATATTCAGCATATCGCGTTTCAAATTAGTTCGGTTACCGAATTAACTGGTGGAACCTATCAAGTGGATTTACTGGCCCCTGCGGGCAAGCTGCCACAGTTTCATGCTGGCCAATATTTAGAACTGTTAATTGAAGGTGGCGAATACCCATTCACCATCGCAAGCGCCCCTGGTACACGGGAGCTACAGCTGCATCTTGGGGTGAACCCAGATAACCAAAGCAGTGTAGATATTCTAAATTACCTGCAAAACAACCTGACGGTGCGTATACGCTTACCTAAAGGCAATGTGTATATGTGCGCTGAAAGTCAGCCATATAACATTCACGACCCATTGGTGTTTATTGTGGCAGGTACGGGCTTTGCCCAAGCCAAATCTATGATTGAAGCGCAATTACAACATCAGCACAGCGCACTATTTTTGTATTGGATAAACAAAGAAGCTAAAGGCTTTTACAGTGAGCTGCCAAAACAATGGGCAAAAGAAGGCTTGGTTAAGTACCGCGCTTTAGCACCAGACAATACTGGCTGTGAATTTTATTCCGATAAAAAAGTGCAACAGTTAATGAGCGAAGAATTTCCAGACTTAAGCCAGGTACGAGTGGTTAGCTGTGGCAGCCCTAACTTGGTGTATAAAGTACTGGAAGGCTTAGAAGACAAAGGGCTAGATGAAAAACAAATGATGAGTGACGTATTTGCATACGCCCCAAGGCCTAAAAAATAAGCTTAATTTAGATAGGAGACGACCATGAGCATGAACTGCATGTTTTGTAAAAAAACCGTGGTCGGTCAAAACCCCGTCACAATATCTTCTGAAGGGCTTGCACATCTTCATTGTTATCAAGCCCATCAGGCATTACGTCGAACCTTCCAATCATTAGATATAGCCGCCCTTAGTGACGCTGAGCTCACCGAATTAAAAGATTTAGTGCTAGCTGAAGAAAATGCCCGACAACGCGGGCAAGAGGATGATATTGAATTATTTTAAGTTCAAAAGCCCTCGAATAATTTAAGCTTTTTTAGCCACCATATTAAATACCAAACTTGGGAATAGGCGCTTCATCCACAACGCCAACATTGGCATTCCCTCTCCTACTGCAATTTCTTTTTTACTCTTATTTAAACCTTTAATAATTACCGCCGCGCATTTATCTACATTCATGCCGCCTGCAATATCATCATCGTCTTCAGCAAATTCACTGCCATCGCCAATCACTGCATTTTTAGACACATTGGTTTTAATGTAGCCCGGTGTAATGGTGCTAACGTTAATATCATACTGAGCAACTTCAGCCCTTAACGCATCATAAAAACCCATAACCGCATGTTTGGCGGCGCAATATCCCGTACGCATTTTCACGCCTACCTTACCTGCCACACTAGAGGTAACCGCTATGTGGCCACGTTTTTGTTTCACCATAATTGGCAGCACGGCTTTGGTTAAAGCAATCTGACCTAGTACATCCACATCTAATAGTTTTTTATAAACCGCTAAATCCGTTTCTAAACAAAGCGAACGCTGACTGATTCCTGCGTTATTGATCAGAACATCAATTGACGAAAAAGCATCAAGTACTTGCTGTGTCTTTTGTGCCATGGGTTCATGCTCTGTCACATCTAATGGCAAAACCAGAATGTCTTGCGCTTTACCACCTTGCTCTATACACGCTTCTTTAACACGCTGTAATTCCGCTTCGCGGCGCGCAGATAAAACCAATTTATCTCCCTGCGCGATGTATTGTTTTGCAAGGGCTTCACCAATACCTGAACTTGCACCTGTTATCCAAACCACTGCCATACGATTACCCTCTAATTATTTTTATTCATTCTAATATGTAGCAAATCATAACAAGCTGCAATGTGTATGCTTGCTTTTAAACGTTACTTCCAGCCATAAAAAAACCGAGCAAAGGCTCGGTTTTTCAAGTTATTCACTCGGTATTTTAATTACCAAGCTTGCTCTAATAAAGCAGATTCAATGGTATCTAAATCGGGAATCACGCCGTAACCCGTTTCCAGTGTCACTTCCATTTTTTGGCCTAGTTTCAAATCCATATTTGGCTTTTCTTTAATGGCGGGCGCTTCTAGTTTCACCAAGCTTGGAATACCTTGAGCCAGCACACCAAAAAAGCGCAATGAACCAGATTCACCATTAGGAGCGTTCACGACCGCTATGCGTAAGTCGTCAGAGTTAGTACCAAGCTTTTGGCCACTAAAACTTTCATATGAAATAACCGCAATCATAGTACCTCGCCACTCTGTACGGCCCAACAGCCATGCAGGTGAACCCGCCACATCTTCGAGTGTTTGAAACGGAATTAATTCCGCAACGGTTACGTTAGGTAAAACCAAACGACTACCATGCACAGGAATTAATAAACAAGGCAAAACGTCATTGCTGTTATTGTCTTTATTCAGTTGCTGCATGTTGAAGTTCCATGGAAGCCAAGGCTTCTTTTGCTTGTATATAAGTAATCATGTTTTTCGCTAGCTCTAGTGGTGTACCACTAAAACCAACGGCGCCAGTTTCCCTTGAGGCATCTGGCATTGCGCTACTGGCACAAGACTCACTGCTTTGTGCCCATACTTCAATGCCTTTATCTTTAAGGCTTTGTACGGCTTCAGCGCCATCATTGCCCATGCCACTAAATAGAATGATGCCGGCATGGTTAAAAGATTGATAGGTATTCAAAATTAGTTGATCTACAGACGGGCCATAAGGTCCTGGCCATTCGTGATCTAACAATTTCACTTCGCCATTTTCAAACACCAGCTCTTTATCCGCAGGGACAATCAACACTTCACCATTATTTAGTGTCATATGATTATCAGCTACCGATAATTTAAAGTGGGCATGGCGTGCTAATACTTGTGCCAATACAGATACATGCTGCGCATCAATATGCTGGCCGTATATAAAGCCTACGGGCAAACCCGCTGGCAATGCATCTAAAAATTCTTTAACGGCTTCTGGGCCACCAAGCGAGCTCCCCAATACCCATATGTGCTTTGCCTTTTGACCATCTTGTTTATGATGAACAAGTGCTTCCAGCTCTTTTGGTAATGGTAATGGGTCGTGCTGAAAGTTTAATTGTTTGAAGGCGTTTAGGCTGGCGCTATTTTTTGTTTGGATAAGGTCTTTGCCAAGTAGCTGTTTTAACTTGGCATATAGATTTTTTTCCCACCTTGGGTAGGTTAAGTCTTGTTTGCTTGGTGCCGCTTCAAACCCAAATAAAACCGGCTGCTCTATTTCAAAAAAACGCTCTAATAAATCATCGTCTTCATGAAGGTCAACCAGCCAAGCATTGATATCTTGATCTAATTCTTTATTGGCCAAACTCTGAATGCTTGGACACACCACTTGGCATCCAAAGTCTTCAATAGCACAGCGTAACCTGTGCTGTTGCAAAGAATTTTCCGCCACAATTGCAAGTTTACTTACAGGCACTTCAAACACAGTGCTTGCCTCACGTTGTGGTTTATTCACTGAGGCTGCCTGTGTACTGAGCAATGGCTTCCAATAGTTTATCTTCTTGGAAAGGTTTACCCATGTAGTCTGTCACGCCGATGCTCATGGCACGCTCTTTATGTTTATCACCCGTACGGGAGGTAATCATAATGATTGGTATGTCTTTTAGGTTTTGGCTGTGACGCATTTGCGTTGCCACTTCAAAACCATCCATACGCGGCATTTCAATATCAAGTAATACAAGATCTGGTGTGTAGTCTTGCAAGGTTGCCATTGCATCTACGCCATCTTTAGCCGTATTTACTTCGTAACCGTTACGCTCAAGTAAACGTGTGGTAACTTTTCGTACGGTTACCGAGTCATCCACTACCAACACAGATGTTACGCCAGTGTCTTCGACAACAGGTGTTAACGCTTCAACTTCTTCTTGTTCTTGCTGCTCGATCGCAATGTGCTGCTTGTACTCAAGGCTGTTGATATGGCGCATCATATTCGGTAAATCAAGAATGATTACCACGCTACCATCACCCAGGATGGTACCACCAGATACACCCACAACCGAGTTGAACTGCGGACCCAAGGCTTTTACAACAATTTCTCGAGAACCCATTAGGGTATCAACTTGTACAGCTGCTGGTTGAGAACCACGAACCAGTACTAAAGGAATCGCAGCATTGTCATCTAATACTCGACCTTCTAAACCGTCTTTTAACAGGTGACCCAAATATTCCAGTTGGTATTCGTTGCCGCCATACTGATACATCGGACGATCTTGTTTATAAAGTTCGCGCAAACTGCCTGCAGTAATTCGAACAATACCTTCGATGCTGTTAAGCGGGATTGCAAACAGTGCTTCACCCACTTTTGTCATCAATGCGCGGTTAACCGATACAGTAAACGGCAAGCGAATAACAAACTCAGTGCCTTGGCCTTGTTGTGAATTAATCACAATGTTGCCACCGACCTGTTTGATTTCGCTGTTCACCACATCCATGCCCACACCGCGGCCAGAGATTTGTGTTACTTTTTCAGCGGTACTGAAACCAGCTTGTAAAATAAACTGTAAAACTTCTTGGTCAGCAACGTCTGCATCTTTTGCAAGCAGGCCACGTTCAATGGCTTTTTTGCGTACGGCCGGTAAGTTAACACCAGCACCATCATCAACAAGGCGTAATACAACATCACCGCCGTCGCGTGATAGATCAAGATGGATATTACCCACCTCGGCTTTACCTAATGTTTTACGCTGTTCAGTGGATTCCATGCCGTGATCCACTGCGTTACGCAGCATGTGTTCTAGTGGTGATATTAAACGTTCCAAGACGCTTCTATCCATTTCACCTTCTGCGTTGCTTACGTGCAGTTCAACTTGTTTGCCTAACTCAGAACTTACCTGACGAACAATACGACGTAAGCGCGGTACCAATCGACTAAACGGTACCATGCGGGTTTTCATCAAACCTTCTTGCAGTTCTGTATTTACTCGAGACTGCTGCAGCAATAGTGTTTCTGCATCACGTGTTTTATCTAATAGCGTGGATTTGATATCCACTAAATCCGATGCGGATTCCACAAGAGATCGTGATAATTGCTGAAGCTGGCTATAGCGGTCCATTTCTAATGGATCGAAGTCTTCGTAATCAGGGCCTTGCTGCTCACGGCGGAATAACACCTGAGCTTCTGTTTCCATATCTAAGCGACGTAACTGATCTCGTAATCGATCCAGTGTGCCGTCCATTTCTTCAAGCGTGAAACCAAAGTCTGTTACTTGTGTTTCTAGTCGACCACGGCTGATAGAGGTTTCACCCGCCAAGTTAACCAGGCCATCTAATAATGACGCTGGTACTTTAATCATTTCTTGAGGAGCGGTTCGTGCTTGCTCATCTTTAGCTTGCTGATATTGCTGAGCAGCCTGATCTTGCGCTTTATCTTTTTCGTCTCGCAATGCAACCACATTGCTGTCTTGCTCAAAAGGTTCAACTGCTGGAGACTCAACACTGACAGGACCTTGCGCACCTTGGTTTAACCAAAGTAATACGCTATCAATACGGTTAGCAATTAAATCGTACTGGCTATGCAAAGACGTTAATAACGGACCATCGGCTGCAGCTTTACTTACTAAGCGTTTTTGCAGCTCTGTTTCCATATCATGGGCAAGATCACCGATCTCATTTAAGCCTGTAATACGTGCGCCACCTTTAATGGTGTGCAATACACGCTGAATAGCTTCGTTGTGATCGCTATTCTCTGGGTCAGCCTGCCAGCTTTGAATGCCAGCATCTAACTCTTCCATTAACTCTTCAGCTTCGTCCATGAAAATTTCAACCACTTCAGCGTCAGCATCTAACGCCATGGTTGCAACTTGAATAGACTGAGGTTGATCCGCTGCCGGCTCTAGCGGTGCATCCGCCACTTCAATATTTTCCGAAGCTTCAGCAGCGTCTGGTAAATCTAATGATTCACCTGCAATAAATAACTCAATTGCGGTAATTAATTCTGGCGCGGCTTTTAATGGCTTACCTTGTTTTAGCGCTACAACCATGTCGGCTAGACGATCATGGCAAACATGCAGTAAATCAAATAACTGATCTGTGGTTTGTAGCTTACCAAGGCTTAGGCCTTCATATAGCTCTTCAAGCTCATGGGCTAGATCACCCAGTGCATTGATTTCTGCCATACGTGCACCACCTTTAAAGGTGTGCAAGTCACGCTGCAATTCAGCAACTTTTATTAAATTTTCTTTATCACTGTGCCATTCATCCAAAGCAGCGCTAATTGATTCAATTAACTCTTCGGCTTCTTCTAAAAAGATTTCTAGCAGCTCAGGATCGATCTGGTTCTGTACTGGCTCAACGTTTGGTAATTCAAGATCTGGAATATCAAGCGCTAAACTTTCAACAACAGGGCTTTCAGCTTGAGCAACTGCAGGCGCTTGGCCTTTTTCAATCAACTGAGCGATCAGCGCATCAACAGGCTGAATAGCCTGACTCGCTGCCACCATATCCATCATATTCAATAATTCTTCATGGGCGTCTTTGATGACATCAATGAAGCTATCGTCTGGGGATATATTTAATTTTTGAACCGCGTCATAAGCGTCTTGCAATGCTTCGCATAGCGTCACTACTGGCAATAAATCTGCCATCATAGCGCCACGCTCTAAGGTTTGAATTTCCGAGTTAAGTGTCTCGATTAAACCTGTATTACTTGAATCCGCTTGCCAGTTATCTAATAACTGTTCTGTTTCTTCAATAATATCCATGCCTTCTGACAGGAATATATTTAAAACTTCAGGGTCTACATCGCTTTTAGCACTGGTGCCTTTACTGTGGTGAAAAGCTTGCAGTAGTTGCTGTGTTAAACGCTTGATGTCAGCGGTTAAATCGTCACTGCCCGCTACTTTAGCAAACGGTGAATCATCTAATTGTTTAAAACCTTCATCGATTAAATCTTTACCGCGAATAAACAAGTGCACTATCTCAGCACATGGTAAGCACGTAAATCAA
>Ga0209712_10000657_pt1 | contig 30134 bp, 22 predicted proteins | sample ArcOceMetagenome_FD_187443 | JGI IMG/M metagenome (GOLD analysis project Ga0209712, IMG submission 187443) | Marine eukaryotic phytoplankton communities from Arctic Ocean - Arctic Ocean - Greenland ARC118M Metagenome (SPAdes) (version 2) | ecosystem: Environmental > Aquatic > Marine > Oceanic...
TTTTACGACAAGGTGGTGAGCGACAGTTACACCCGCAAGTGGGACTTACAGTCAGCCCCCAGCATTTGCAGCCACTGTAGTTTAGGCTGCAACTTATCGGTGGGTGAACGCCAAGGACGAGTGAAACGGGTGACTAATCGCTACCATAGCCAAGTCAATGGGTACTTTATCTGTGATAAGGGGCGCTATGGTTTTGCCCATAGCAACAGTGAGCAAATGTTGTACAAAGCTCAAGTTCAACCTTTGGGAGAGAGTGAAAAAATTACCTGTGATAGTGTGCATGGGCTGGATTATGTGGCCCAAATCATACTTGAGTTAGGTGCTGAAAACGTCTTTGGGGTGGGCTCACCGCGGGCCTCTGTAGAAGAGAATTTCGGCTTACAAAGCCTCGTTGGCAAAGCCAATTTCTATGCTGGCCAAAATGCGCTTCAAGCCGCTATCCAAGCTCAAGTACTGCAGCAATTAAGCCAAGCAGATATTCATAGCCCAAGCCTAAAGCAAATTGAACAAGCCGATGCCATTATTATTCTAGGCGAAGATTTATTGCATACTGCGCCACGTATGGCCATGAGTGTGCGTCAAGCCAGCCGCAACCTAGGCTTTGCTCAAGCTGCGGCTATTGGTATTCCCAAGTGGCAAGATGAGCCCGTGCGCATTCATGCCCAAAACCAACTCAGCCCCATTATTAGTGTGACTAGCGCCACCACCGACTTGGACAGCATTAGCAGTCAATGTTTGCAACTGACCCCAAGTGAGATGTGTGACTATGCTAGAGCCTTGACCAATGCCCTTGATGGCCAGCCTGATACTGCAGGCTTATCTTCTCAACTGGTGAGCCAAGTAGAACAAAGTCTAAGCTTACTGGCTAGCGCTAAACGCCCACTAGTCATTAGTGGTGCCAGCAGTCAGAGCCCAGAGCTAATTGATAGGGCAGCACAACTGTGCCTAGCCTTAGGTCGTCAGAGTGGCACCAAGGCTTGGTTAAGTTATTGTTTAGAGGCCGCCAATAGTATGGGCTTGGGTTTGCTCAATACAGACGTTAAACACCTAGGTGACTTAACCTTAAAATTGCAGCAACAAACCCAAGCTAGTGCACTCATCGTTTTACAAACGGATCTGTTTGCCCTCTCCACTGAAGCGGCAGCCATGTGTAAGTCGGTGCGACATTTAATTGTTGTGGATCAGTTGCCCAGCGCCACCAGTGACCTTGCTGATGTGGTAATAGCCTGTGCTAATGTGTTTGAAACCGAAGGCACTTATGTCAATAATGAAGGCCGTGCGCAACGCTTCTTCGCCGTGCATGATACCCAAGGGCGACCAGATGCTTGGCGTAGTTTGACTAATTTGGCACACATGCTCAGTCTCACTAAAACCTGCAGTGCAGCCGTCACTCAACTGGCCACTTGCACTAAGTTTGATGACCTATGCCAGTTAGTGAGTCAGCAAGCAGGCATGTTTGCCCATTGGGGTGAAGTTGCACCCAAGGCTGATTTCCGGGTGGCTGGCATGAAAGTTCCACGCCAAAGTCACCGCGCATCGGGTCGCACTAGCCTCTATGCCCATGAGGCTGTGAGTGAAGCTAAGCAGCCAGTAGACTTAGATTCTGCTTTAGGTTTCACCATGGAAGGTACGCCCATTAATATCCCCAGCACGCTGATACCACAGGTATGGAGTCCAGGTTGGAATTCCAACGAAGCCGTTAACAAGTTTCAACAAGAGATCAATGGCCCGCTCAAAGGTGGTGACGCTGGTGTGAGGCTATTTGATGCTTGCAAGAGTTTACCTTTAGCCACCGTTGTGCTGATTCCCAGCATTAATATTGGTGCAGGGCAAATCCTAGCACACACTCAAAACTCTTTGTTTGGCAGTGACCAGGCCAGTCATTTAAGTTCAGCCCTAAGCAAGCGCAGCGCTGCGCCCAGCGCTCGTATCCACCCAGACACTGCCGCAGCTATGGGTTTATCTGGGGTGGCACAAGTGAGGGTTGAATTGGCACAAAGTCAATGGTACCTACCTTTAGCCCTCGATGCTTCGATGGCTATGGGCTTGCTGCTGTTACCCAGTCATTACCAGGCTCCCATTAGCGCAGGCCATCTGCCAGCAGCGGTAAAGCTGACAGCTGTGACGCAGGAGGCCCATTAATATGAGCCCTCTAGTGAGTAACTTACTCAATGTGGTACTAATTCTTGTGTGTGTTGTGTTTGGAGCAGCCTTGTTGACTTGGCTGGAACGACGTTTACTGGGCATTTGGCAAGACCGCTGTGGACCCAATCGGGTGGGCCCCTTTGGGACTTTGCAGATTGTTGCTGACATGATTAAGCTCTTAATGAAGCAAGATTGGGTGCCCCCTTTTGCCGACCGACTTATTTTCATTATCGCTCCAGCCTTTGCTATGTTTGTGGTGGTCGCAGCATTTGCAGTGATCCCCATGGCACCAGGCGTGGGAGTGGTGGATTTAAACATTGGCTTATTGTTTTTCCTTGCAATGACCTCGCTCGGCGTTTATGCAGTCATGTTTGGTGCTTATGCTTCAGACAACAAGTACGCCATGCTGGGAGGTTTGCGGGCAGCAGCCCAGATGGTCAGCTATGAAGTCTTTATGGGCTTATCACTCATGGGTGTGGTGATGCTCGCCGGTACCTTTAACTTACGTGAGCTGGTGTTGGCACAGGCTGATGGTTGGTTCATTGGCCCACAAATCGTCGGCTTCTTTATTTTTTTTATAGCGGGCATTGCCGAAAGTCATCGTACCCCCTTTGATTTACCAGAAGCCGAACACGAACTCACCGCGGGTTTTCATACAGAATACTCGGGCATGAAGTTTGCCATGTTTTTTATCGGTGAATACGTCAGTGTGCTGATGAGTGCAGCCATGATTACGGTGTTATTTTTGGGCGGCTGGTTGGGCCCTGGTTGGCTCCCTCCGTTAATGTGGTTTTTGTTAAAAACCATCGCTTTAGTACTACTGATGATTTTGATTAGAGGTTCCCTACCTCGCCCTAGGTACGATCAATTGATGACCTTTGGCTGGAAGTTTATGTTGCCTTTAGCACTAGTCAACTTACTGGTTACTGGGGCGTTAATACTGATTTAGGAGACACAATAATATGAAACAGAAGACCGGTATTGGGCACCTCGGATATATCGTCTGGGATTATTTTTACAGCAATATAGTGACCTTAGCAAAGGTGGCTTCTCATACCTTTACTAAGGCCGATACGGTTCAGTATCCAGAGCAAATGCCCTACTTGGCGCCGCGCTTTCGGGGCCGTATTGTGCTCACTAGAGATCCCACCGGCGAAGAGCGCTGCGTGGCCTGTAATTTATGTGCCAGCGCTTGTCCAACAGATTGTATATCGCTACAAAAAACGGAAGATGAAAGTGGCCGCTGGTCAGCTGAATACTTCCGCATTAATTTTTCGCGCTGTGTTTTTTGTGGTTTATGTGAAGAAGCTTGCCCAACCTATGCCATTCAGCTGACACAAGACTTTGAATTGGCTGAATATGAACGCCAAAGTATGGTCTACGAGAAGCAACATTTACTCATCGATGGCCCTGGCAAACACCCAAATTATAATTTTTATGAAATGTGCGGCAAGGCCGTATCAGGCCGCGCAAAAGGTGCGGGTATCCAAGAAACGCAACCTGTGAACCTAAAGAGCTTGTTGCCATAAACCCACATTAGCTTACTAACGAGGAGCAGGAACATGATCTGGACCTACCTCTACAACATTGTGTTTTACGCCAGTTGTGGGGTCACTGTGGTGGCCACCATACTTATGATTAGTCGCCACAATGCCGTGCATGCGTTGCTGTATTTGATTATTTCCTCCTTGTCCTTGGCGATTATCTTTTACCTGTTAGGTGCCGCATTTGCGGCAGCCTTAGAGGTCATCGTTTATGCTGGAGCGGTGATGATCCTCTTTGTGTTCGTGGTGATGATGCTCAATCAGGGCCAGCGATCAGCGGCCCAAGAAGCCGCCTGGCTGCCCGCCAGAGGCTGGATTATTCCTTCCCTACTGGCGGCAATATTACTCACCTTATTACTGCTAGGTATGCATAGCGAACAACCCTTGCAACCCTATGGGGTGCATGGAATCGCTGTAAAAGAAGTGGGTATTGCCCTGTTTGGTCCTTATGTACTCGTAGTGGAGCTAGCCTCATTCTTACTTTTGTCTGGACTTATTGGTGCCTTCCATATTGCCCGTAAAATGCCTTCACACATGGATTCGAGCAGCTTGGAGGAGTCTGAAAATGGATAGCCAATACATAGATCATGCCATTATTTTAGCTGGCATTTTGTTTTGCTTAGGTTTGGTGGGAGTGATGGTGCGCCGTAACCTGCTGTTTATCATGATTTCTATTGAGGTCATGCTCAATGCCGCTGGATTGGCTTTTATTGCCGCAGGCTCTGCCTGGGATCAAGCCGAAGGCCAAGTGATGTTTCTTGCGGTGATCACTTTGGGTGCTGCTGAAGTTGCTGTGGGTTTGGGCCTTACTTTGCTACTGTTTCGTCACCATAACAGTGTCAATGTAGATCAATTAAATCAGTTACGAGGCTAGGAGAAGGCGATGCAACAGTTGTGGCTCATCCCCAGTTTACCGTTAGTGGGCTTTTTGCTGTTAGTGCTTGGGCATGGTCGCTGCAATCGTTCAGTAGCACGGCTAATTGGTGTCGGGTCTGTGGCGATGGCCGCTTTGGTCACCTTTTGGGTAGCGTTAGATTTTTATAGCCCAGGCGCCCCTCAAAGCTATCAAGTGCAACTGTGGCCTTGGTTTAGCGCGGGCCAACTTGAGGTTAGTTTTGGGCTCTACCTAGATGGCTTGGCGTTAAGTATGTTGTTCGTTATTACCGGGGTAGGTAGTTTGATCCATTGGTATGCCTCAGGTTACATGTGGCAAGATGCCGATTATCAGCGCTTTTTTGCTTACATGAACCTGTTTGTGGCCGCCATGTTAATGTTGGTATTGGCCGATAATCTGGTGCTGTTATTCTTAGGTTGGGAAGGAGTGGGCTTGTGCAGCTTCTTGCTGATTGGCTTTTGGTATCAGGACCCCGCTAATGGTTATGCTGCCCGCAAAGCATTTGTGGTGACCCGAGTGGGTGACACCGCCTTTGCCATTGGTCTGTTGTTATTGTTCCGTGAACTGGGCACTTTGGATTTACCCACCATTATGACTTTGGCGCCTGAGGAATTTGTTATAGGAGGCAACCGCCCCACCCTTATTGCCGCACTTTTATTAGCGGGTGCTTTGGGTAAGTCGGCACAGTTACCTCTGCATACGTGGCTACCCGACGCGATGGCGGGCCCTACGCCAGTGAGCGCATTGATCCACGCAGCCACCATGGTTACGGCTGGAGTGTATCTGATTGCCCGCACTCATAGTGTCTTTTTGCAAGCGCCTGAGGTGTTGCTGGCAGTGGCCTTTATTGGCCTGGTTACCTTATTAGTTGCGGGCTTTGCGGCCCTCAACCAAACCGATATCAAACGGGTACTTGCTTACTCTACCATGAGCCAAATTGGCTATATGTTTTTTGCCTTAGGGGTAGGTGCTTGGAGTGAGAGCATTTTTCACCTCATGACCCATGCCCTTTTCAAAGCCCTGTTATTTATGACAGCGGGCTCAATTATACTGGCCTTGCACCATCAACAAGATATCCGCTCTATGGGAGGATTACGGCGTCAACTGCCAGTGCCTTTCTGGTGTTTTGTCATTGGCAGTGCCTGTTTGGTGGCGGTGCCACCCACTTCTGGTTTTTTCAGTAAAGAAGCGATTCTCAATGCCAGTTGGCAGTTGCCAGGCTATGGCCCTTGGCTTTGGGCTGGGGGTGTTTTAGGCGCTTTTATCACCGCCATTTATAGTTTCCGACTGTTATTTTTGGTGTTTTTTGGCCCTCAAAAAGGTCAACCCCAAGAGCCAAAGGGTTGGCAGTTCCATCCTCCACTCATCATCTTAGGGGCCTTATCCTTAGTAGCGGGTTGGTTTGTGTTACCCACAGGGGCGGTCTTACCTGCTTCGCCTGATGGCCATCCCCCTAGGTGGACTTTAGTGGTGGCAATTGGCTTACCGTTAATCGGTATTGGTATTGCTTATCAAGTGTATGTGCGCCACCAGTGGCAGGCATTGCGATGCACCCAATGGCCATTATTACGTCAATTCTTATTACACGGATGGGGTTTTGATGGCCTCTATAAAGCCCTATTTTTAACGCCTTTTATCACCTTAGCTCGGGTTAATCGTCACGATATTATTGATCGGCTACCTAAATTAGTGGTGCAGTTTAGTCGCTTTTTACACCAGCTATTTAGCCAATTTCAAAATGGCCAACTGCGTTTTTATATTGCTACGTTAGCCTGTGCTGCCATCATCGTGTTGGTAACCACATTGATGATGCGGGTATTTTAGGTGAATAAGGCCATGGGAGACTAGACACTATGCAACTACTTGGCATTATTATCAGCCTATTAGGCGGTGGCGTTTTGGCCCTTATAGTAGGACGCCGATCTGCCACTGCTAGCCGCTGGCTTAGTCTGGCAAGTTTGGCAGCGGCGAGCATTTTTTACGCTAGCCTATGGCACGTTAGTACCGATGCACTGGCCACCTCAATCTGGCTACAACATTTAGATTGGCTATGGATTGAGCGTTTTGGTATTCATTTATTGTTCGCTACCGATGGTTTGAGTTTGATTCTGATCGGCTTAACTTTATTGCTGGGTTATGTGGCACTGCTCTCCGCATGGCACGAGATTAAACAGCGTTGTGGCCTGTTCTATCTAAACTTCCTCTTCACCTTAGCCGGAGTGGTCGGCGTATTTAGCGCCCTAGATTTATTCCTCTTCTTTGTATTTTGGGAGGTGATGTTGGTACCCATGTTCCTCATTATTGCCATTTGGGGACATGAAGGACGGCACTATGCAGCCACCAAGTTTTTTATCTACACTCAAGCCAGTAGTTTGCTGATGTTGGCCGCTATGGTGGGCTTGGTATTATTACACCAACAACAAACGGGTAACTTGAGTTTTTCTTGGTTTACCTTAACCCAAACTGACACCAGTGGCACCATAGGCATGTGGCTAATGCTGGGTTTCTATATCGCTTTCTTAGTTAAGTTACCAGGTTTGCCAGTGCACAATTGGCTACCTGATGCCCATACCCAAGCACCCACCCCGGGTAGCATCTTGTTAGCAGGTATTTTATTAAAAACGGGCGCCTATGGTTTGTTGCGTTTTGTCTGGCCATTATTTCCAGATGCCGCTTTAAGTTTTGCACCCATTGCCATGGGCTTGGGCGTACTAAGCGTGCTCTATGCGGCTAAATTAGCCTTTGCCCAAAACGACCTTAAGCGGCTGATCGCCTATACGTCCATCAGTCATATGGGTTTTGTTAGCTTGGGGATATTTGCCTGGAATCACCTAAGTTTACAAGGTACGGTGATGCAAATGGTAGGCCACGGCTTAAGCTCTGCGGGGTTATTTGCCATTGCCGGTTTATTACAGCAGCGCCTGCATACCCGCGACTTGAATCAAATGGGTGGTCTGTGGAGCCAAATGCCTAAGTTGTCTGCCCTGAGCATGGTGTTTGCCGTGGCCGCCTTAGGGCTACCAGGGTTAGCTAATTTCATTGGTGAATTTATGGTCTTGTTAGGGGTGTTCCAAGTGCAACCATGGGCGGCTTCCCTAGCCGCCATTGGCATGATTATGGCACCGATTTATGCCCTGATGATCATGCAAAAGGGATTTTTTGGTGCAGCAACAACTGCCACCATGCAAGTCGCAGACCTCAACCCACGAGAGCTTTTGATGTTAGGGATATTAGTCGTAGGCTTGGTGTTATTAGGGCTTTGGCCTAATGTACTATTTACCATCACCACCGCACCAGTGGATTATCTGCTGCATTTGGGCAAGGGGGGTTAGCCTATGAATTGGCTCGAATTAACATCACTTCTGCCGCTGTTATTAGTGGCTTCAATCAGCGTCATATTGCTTCTGCTCATCGCCTTTGTACGTGATCACAAGCTGACCTGCTGGGTGACCTGTGTGGGATTTGCTATGGCGGCCTATTTGGCCTTTGCTGATATGGGCAATACGGCCCAACAAGTGACCCCCTTGTTAATAGTGGATGACTTCAGCCGCCTGCTGGTTGGGGTCGTATTGTTAGTCAGTTTGGCCTGTGGGTGGATGTCTTACGCCTATTTGGAAACGGCAGATGAAATTCGTGAAGAGTACTATATATTGCTGTCTTTGGCCGCCTTGGGAGCCTGCGTGCTGATAGCGAGCAATCACTTTGCCAGTATGTTTATTGGCCTAGAACTGATGAGTGTGTCCTTATTCGCCATGGTAGGTTATATGGCGCACAGCAAACAACAGGCCAATATGACCCTTGAGGCGGGGGTTAAATACATGGTTTTATCTGGTGTCTCCTCAAGTTTCTTATTATTTGGTGTGGCGCTGATTTATGCCTATGCAGGCAACCTCAGCATAGACCTTGAGGTCGCTGCTGGTGGGCCCCACTTGCAATCGGGTTACCTAGTCGTTGGCTCAGCCCTGCTATTAGTGGGTGTGGCTTTTAAAATGTCATGGATCCCCTTTCATATGTGGACACCAGACGTCTACCAAGGCGCCCCTGCACCCGTTACTGGCTTTTTGGCAGGGGCAGTAAAAGTGGCTGTATTTGCCTTCGCTATGCGCTGGTTAATGATGGCGCAGGGCGACTATCTATCATTGCTGCTATTAGGCTTAACCGTGATGGCATTGTTATCGATGGTGATGGGTAACTTATTAGCTTTGCGGCAAAACAATTTAAAACGGCTATTAGGCTACTCCAGCATTGCTCATATGGGATACATTATTGTCACTTTAGCAGCTACTGCTACCCATGGCGCTAGTGCCTTATCAACCGCCTTAGAAGGGGCTGCCATCTACTTGATCACCTATGCCAGCATGACCATGCTCGCGTTTGCAGTGATCAGCCAACTGGCGGCCCAAGACCGAGGTTTTGAAACGGGTACCTTGGCAAAGTATACAGGCCTTCTATTTCAGCAACCCCTGTTAGCAAGTGCCTTAATATTAGCTATGCTGGCCCTTGCTGGGATGCCTTTAACGGCCGGTTTTATTGGTAAGTATTATCTGGTACTGGTGGCTGTTGATAGCCAGCTCTGGTTATTGCTCAGTATGCTGGTGCTAGGCAGTGCCCTAGGCTTATATTATTATTTACGAGTCATATTGGTGCTGTGTAAAACCCCTATTGATGATCATCCTATTGATAACCAAATCATGGTTTTTGGCATGGGTGACAAACTGCTGTTATTGCTGTTGATGTTAATGACCCTGTGGTTGGGCCTTTATCCAACACCGGTGATTGAATGGGTGCAACTGGCCATCGCATAGACGCTGACCACACTGACCGCGCTGACCGCGCTGACCACAGGGTCTTAAAAAAAACTCAAAAAGCCAACAGGTTAAGTCACCTGCTACTGATATGTGGGTGGTTTTTGCTTATTTATCTCCCATTTCATCAACCACAACCTTTAGCGTCTATACTCTATCTTTACAAATCTAACTTGTAATTTTGTTGCATTTTAATACATCTAGTTTTAATTAAATATTGTTGTTTATAACATTTGTTAACTTGTTTATATTATTGTCCCATAGCGACAATCTATGGCGAAATATATTGTGAAAGCGACTAATTAGGCTTAGTATGATGAAGTATTTTAAATAATTTTATTTATAAACTAGCTTAATAAGTGTATATTTATGTCGCTAAATATTATTAATAATAACACTTGGCAACTTGGAGTTTTGTTAATCCCTGGTTATAATTTGGCTGAAATGAGCCATATTATTGAGCCTTTAAAAGTGGCGAATCATAGCCTTGGGCATCACCTGTATCGATGGACGTTATTTTCATTAGAAGGGGGTCCTCTGATGTCATCCTGTGGCATCAAGGTTGATACCTTATCCTTGACCTCTGAGCTCGTTTTAGATCAGCTTGACGCCTTGGTTATTTGTGCAAGTCACGATGTTTATCAACTCCCCCTACAAAGCTTTATTGAACCCTTAAAGCGCCTCGCTGACAATAATACTATGTTAGGGGGCGTAGGTACTGGAGCTTACTATCTTTACCGAGCAGGCCTACTGGATGAGTGCCGATGGACCATTGATCATCGTTATTTAGGCGACTTACGCCATCAAGGTGCAACTCCCAACCGAGCAATTTTTAATGTAAATAATAACCGTTTTACTTGCCAAGGTGGCAGTACAAGCTTGGATATGATGTTACACCTCATGCATCTTCACCATGGTAAATCGTTGGCAATTTGCGTTGCAGAAAAGATGAACTGTGGCGTTTTACGCACCCCAAAAGAGCATCGATTAGACAATAAAAGCAGCCCTTACGGCTGGCCTAATGCTTTGCAACAAGTGACGTCATTAATGGAAAATAATATTGATGAACCCTTAAGCCTTTCTGAGATCAGTGGCTATGCCGGTTTGGGCAAACGCCAAATTCAACGTTTGTTTAAAGTTTATGTTGGTATTTCTCCAAGTATTTATTATTTAGAAAAACGGCTTAATCATGCTCACAAGTTATTATTTGAATCTGAGTTGACGGTTGAAAAAATAGCCATACTCAGCGGTTTCTCCTCTTTACCTAGTTTTTATAAATGTTATAAAAAACGCTTTGGTCTGCCCCCATTAAAAGCACGCCATCAAAAAGCATTAATGTGGTCTGCTTAATTCACAATTAAAAAATTTCTGGTACATTTTATATTCTGAAGACCACAAAAAAGCCCAACAATAGTTGGGCTTTTTAATACTCAATAGTTGAGACTCTCGCCTCAAATTTAACTATTAGAACTTGGCGTAAGCTTCACGCAACTGAACCATAGGATGATTTTCAGACATCTGAAACTTAACTAACAACTCACGCGCAATCATGTCGCGGTCTTGTTGATTGTTGGGCAGATCGATAGCATCAGGGATGGTGACCCAACCGTTGATATTACGATCAAAAACGGCAGCTTTGTCTTCTTCGTAGCCCATATGCACGTCTTCCAACCAGTTAAGGTCAGACCAGTTCATTTTGGCCATGTATTCCTTCAGGTAAGGAGTACATCGGTCCATATCAGGCACCAAGTTAACGTCGTAACGGTAACCGATGGTCTGACCAATCATCTTCTCACGATCTGAATCCAGACCGTCTGTGGTTAAGTAATGATCTACATCTTGTGACATTGTTATGTGCTCCTAGAAACGCGTCATATCTGGACGACCAACGGTGTGTTGGCTGCCTGCTAATGGTACTTGCGCCATGGCAGATGCTTCCATAGTTAGGGCCGCAATATCTTCTGGCTCTAGGGAATGGATATTAGTCTTGCCACACGCACGGGCCAACAACTGACACTCAATAGTGAGAGTGTGCAAAAAGTTATAAACACGCTCTGAAGCTTCGTCTGGATTTAGACGAGCACGTAGTTTAGGGTCTTGAGTCGCAACACCTACTGGACAGCGGCCAGTGTGGCAGTGATAACATGACCCTGCTTCTACACCCATTTCCTTTGGGAAATCAGCCTCGTCAATGTCACGGTTACAGTTCAATGCCATCAACGAAGAATGACCAATCGCAACTGCGTCGGCGCCCAGTGCCAAAGCTTTTGCCACGTCGCCACCATTACGAATGCCACCCGCGTAAACAAGGCTTATTAAGCCCGTCTTGCCAACATCATCAAGGGCATTACGCGCCTGACGGATAGCGGCGATACCAGGTACACCGGTTTCTTCAGTGGCAATGTGTGGACCCGCACCTGTGCCGCCTTCCATACCATCAATGAAGATAGAGTCTGGCTCACACTTGGCCGCCATACGCACGTCATCATACACACGAGCCGCACCCAGCTTAAGCTGAATAGGAATCTGCCAATCTGTAGCTTCACGGATTTCTTTGATTTTCAAAGACAGGTCATCTGGCCCCAACCAATCTGGGTGACGCGCAGGTGAACGCTGGTCGATACCAGCAGGTAATGAACGCATCTCAGCAACCTGATCGGTTACTTTTTGACCCATCAAGTGGCCACCCAAACCCACTTTACAGCCTTGACCAATAAAGAATTCACAAGCATCAGCTAGACGCAAGTGGTGGGGGTTAAAGCCGTAACGAGACTGGATGCACTGATAGAACCATTTTTCTGAGTAGCGGCGTTCATCAGGAATCATGCCACCTTCACCAGAGCAGGTCGCAGTGCCTGCCATGGTTGCACCACGGGCCAATGCGGTCTTCGCTTCGTAAGACAATGCTCCAAAACTCATACCCGTAATATAGACAGGAATATCAAGTACCAAAGGGCGTTTAGCCATAGGCCCGATCACGGTTTTGGTTAAGCACTTTTCACGGTATCCTTCAATAACGAAGCGTGTCAAAGTACCTGGCATAAAGGTCAAATCGTCCCAACTTGGGATCTTTTTGAACAATGAAAAACCACGCATGCGGTAACGACCAAGGTCGGACTTGATATGAATGTCATTCATGACTTCCGGCGGGAACATGAAGCTCTGGCCGATAATTTCTTTTTTATTAACAATTGACATAATAAATTTCCTCGCTGCTCTTAAAGAACTAGCTTCTTCTCTGATGGTTCGAGGTTGTCGTAGTTCCACAACTGCTTACCAGCAACGATCTTTTGAATGTTATCAATGCCGTTAGGCGCTTCCATTCCATATAGATCAAGCTTTGACTTTAACCATTTACGGTCAAGGTCATTTAAGTCAGCTGGCACGGCATCTACACCTAAGCCTTCAATTTTTCCGCCCACGTAAATGGTACCATCGTACATAGAATCGCCAAGGTTTATGCCTGCATCACCAAGAATAATCATACGTCCACGCTGCATCATAAAGCCTGTAAATGCGCCCGTCTTACCACCCACGATAATCGTGCCGCCTTTTTGGTCGATGCCCGTACGTGAACCTACGTTGCCTCTGCAGACTAAATCACCACCTCGGATAGCTGCACCAAAGGTAGAACCCGCATTTTTCTCAACAACAATGGTTCCAGCCATCATATTTTCACCACATGACCAGCCAACTCGGCCAGAGATATGCACGTTAGGTCCATCGATCAAACCACAACCGAAGTAACCTAAGCTGCCAGTAACGTTCAGTTGTAAACGGCTGAGTATGCCTACACATAGTCCGTGCATAGAGCCCGGATTACTCAGGTCAATGGTGCCGCAACCTTGATCCATTAATTCGCGTATGCGAATGTTAATTGCAGTTGCATCCATACCTTCACAATCCAAAGTTCCTACCTTGTTTGTGTCGACTACTGGAGCCCATGCATAAGTTAGATTAGCCGACTCACCAGCATCAAAAAAACGTTGCTGAGTTCGGTTTGTGAGCTTTTCCGTATGCAAACCCATATCATGGGATTGACCGGACGTGCTTACAGTTGCCATACGCGCACCTCGCCTTCATAGGGGTCAAATGTATCAATATCGTGATCAAAGATTTTGCGGATTGAAACTTCTTCAGAAGCCAATGCAATAAAGTCGTCACTCTCATAAATAACCATGGGCTTAGCAGCCATAACGTCTTTAGCCATACCCAGCGAGTCAGAAGTCGCCACAAGGTAGGTAAATACACCGTCTAGGTCTTCTACCGAACGACGCATGGCTTTTTCTAAGTCATCGCCTTCGCTAATGCGATTGGCGATGTACACAGCAATAAGCTCTGAGTCACAGTTAGAGTTAAATCGGTTACCCAGACGCTCTAGTGCACGGCGGTTAGTCCAGTAGTTAGTTAACTGGCCATTATGGACAACAGAAACGTCTGCAAATGGATAGGCCCAGTAAGGGTGAGCTGAGCGGATGTCTACGTCCGACTCAGTTGCCATACGGGTGTGACCGATCGCGTGAGAACCTTGAAAACTATTGATGCCATATTGGGCAGAAACAACTGCTGCATCACCCAAGTCTTTGATCAATTCAAGGCCATTGCCACAAGACATGACTTCAACACCTTCGATGTCTTCAATGTAATCGATTAAGTTTTTAAGGTCGCCATCGAAAGCCACTTCATAACGCAACGCATAGGCTGTTGAGTTTTCTTTCTTAGCAATGTTGGCACCCAACTCAGCCATCCGCGCATCGACTTGGTCGTTGCGAGTTTGAAGTTGTGATGCCACATCAAAACCTTTTTTTGTATCAGCTTGCTCAGCAAGGTTGATACGCATTATGTAGTTACTAATGGGGGAGCCATATAGCGCATAACCGGTAGAATCTGGTCCGCGATGCTTCAAAGCTTGAAGCATATCAGTCATTTCTTGTCCGATGTTTGCACCGCCCGCCTTCTTATGGATAAGGCCTGCAATACCACACATGGTCGCGTCTCCTAATATTTACTTTTAGAGTAGTTATAAAATTGGCTGGAAGGTGATTAACCTTGCCAGCCGAGGTTTTCTGAAGACTTGCCGTTTATGGCAAGCAATCAAGATAGGTTTCTGTGTCCCAATTAGTCACAGTTTGATTAAAGCGTTCCCACTCATCGTTCTTATGCGCACTGTAAACAGTGTACATTTCACCAGGCATTGACGACTTAACCACTTCGTCATTAGCCAGTTCGATCATGGCGTCGCCTAAAGACATAGGTAACTTTTTAACCATCTTACCGGCTTCCATGGCCGCGTAGATGTTACGTTCTTCTGGATCACCCGGATCCAAATCACTGTCGATGCCATCATCAAAGGCTTTTAAAAGTGCGGCGCCCATTAAGTATGGATTCACCATAGAGTCCACCGAACGGTACTCAAAGCGACCTGGCGCAGAGACGCGAAGCGCACAAGTACGGTTCTGGTAACCCCAGTCAGCAAAAATAGGTGCCCAAAAGCCGGTATCCCATAAGCGACGGAACGAGTTAACCGTTGATGAACCGATGGAGGTGAGGGCTGGTAAATGGGCGATAACGCCACCAATACATTGCAGACCAATGGGACCTGGCTTAGAGGCATGAATCTCTGGCACTGGCATAAAGGTATTATGGCCGCCTTCGCGATAGGTAAATGGCCCAGGCATGCCCGGCAGCGTATCACCACCAGCAATTTCTGGATGACAGACGTCTTCGCCACCTGACCACAAAGACATGTTGTGATGGCAACCTGACGCCGAAACGCCCATAAATGGCTTACTCATAAAGCATGCAATCAAGCCAAATTCTCGTGCCACTTGTGCACAAATTTGACGATAAGTGGTTAAACGGTCGGCATTTTGCAGCACATCATCGTACTGGGTGTTGAGTTCTAACTGGCCAGGTGCATCTTCGTGGTCGCCTTGAATAATATCCAAACCCATTTGCTCAGAGTATTCAATAACGCGCATAAATACAGGGCGTAATTCTTCGAACTGGTCAATGTGGTAACACGTTGGCTTAGTCACACCACCATTGGGCTGGCCGTCTTCACCCTTCTTCAACCACATCATTTCTGGCTCGGTACCACAGCGCATTTCTAGACCGTGTTTTTCTTTAAATTCTGCGTGGATGCGACGCAAGTTGCCACGACAATCTGAAGTCAGAAACTGTCCTGGATTGACGCGTTCTTCGCGGTTACGGAACAAAGTACAAAAAACGCGTGCCACGCGTTTGTCCCATGGTAGCTGCATAAATGTATCTGGATCAGCAATACCCACCAACTCAGAGGCTTCAGGACCGTAGCCGATATAATCACCGTGGCGATCGATGGCCAAGTTCGCAGTTGAGCCATAAACAAGCTGGAAGCCTTTAGCCGCCGTACGCTCCCAATGACGTGCTGGGATACCCTTACCTACAATACGGCCAGTGACCGAAATGAACTGATAATAAACGTAAGTGATGCCTAATTCGTCAATTTTAGCTCGCACTTGTTTAACCAGATCATCACGACCTGGAGCGTCAACATATTGCTGTAAATCTGTCATCAATGCCTCCTGATATTATTATTTTTCGGGCTTAGGACCTATAACTGACGACCAAATTACTAATTTGGTACATAAAAGGTCTACATAAAGCACGGTAAATGTATACCATTTATGAAATTAAAGAGGCAAGTCTTTTTTTGTAAACGATTTAAACAACTCTGTTGTTTTCTAATTAAATAACTGTTTTTAATGAATTTTTTAATTTATATTATTAACTTTAAAATAAACTATATTTGAACGTAAAACCAATGGTACATAAATTAATACCAATAGATGTACCAATTATGAAATTATTTATGCTAATCTAAAGACCAATATTCACCAAAATCAGTGAAAGACCATGTTTCCCAGCACAGCACCCTTAAGCTACCAAACCTTTGACCGACGGCAGTCTAAACCTAACGGTGCACGGGCTTTGGCTAGAGCTATTGCTGAAGCAATACGCAAAGAGGTGTATAGAGTGCATGAGCGCCTCCCCGCAGAGCGAGAACTGGCCTCACACTACGACGTCTCACGTGGCACCCTAAGAAGCGCCCTTGCTCTTTTAGAGCAAGATGGCCTGGTTGAGCGCAAGGTCGGCAGTGGCACGTTTGTACTGCCCCAAGCCATTGATAACGAGGCCAGCCAATTCGCCGACACGACCAGCCCCATGCAGCTAATGCAGGTGCGCAACATGCTCGAGCCAGCGATTGTAGATTTGGCGGTGAGCCATGCTGCAGGCCGTGACCTTGAACAACTAAGAAAAGCCCTCGAAAGAGTGGAGTCAGCCACCACCGCTGAACAGTTTTCCATTGCCGACGAAGCCTTCCACCAAACCATAGCCCAAGCCTGTGACAATCCACTGATGATGTGGATTTACGAGCAAGTCAATGAAGTGCGTCGTCATCAATTATGGCGTGCAAGCCGCGGTAAGGTATTAAGCACTGACAACATGGCCCAATACAACATTCAACACCGTGCCATATTCGAGGCCATAAGCCATCGCGACGCGCAAACAGCGAAAGCCTGCATGGCTGATCATCTTGACAAGGCACAAAAGGATTTAGTGCGTTAATCTTGGGCCTGATATGGCCTAGAGATTACAAATGTAAAAAAAAATTACAAAATACTACATTCTATTCATACTGCAGACAAAGGCTGTTCATATCAAGTTGTTACTCTGAGGTCTCAAAGCTCGCTGCGCTCAGCGATACTAACCAGACTATTTTGAACCTCGTGCCTATGAAACCGCTTCGCTATTATAGTGCCAATCCTATGCCGCAGCCTGTTTTGGGTGATGACGGTACCCAGCGCTACAGGGTGCCCGCACAACATTTGATTTCGTTGCAATTGGCGGCCGGTTCAATCTTAACTTTGAATGACCCCGAAGGTGGGCAAGAAATTCAACTTACCACCTTTGACTGCAATGGCCAGCCTAATCTTGCAAGCTTGGGTGTCGCCGCCAATAGTGACATTGCCGCGCTAGGTCAATGGATGAACGCTAACGACCACAGCAGCTGCCAAGGTATTTCTCTGTTTGGCACCGACTCCAAAGCACTAAGCAAGCAAAGCTACACTGTCGCCAATGACTGTTTATGTTTAATCGCTGCGCCGGGCGAGGATATGAGCCAAGAGCAACCTTTTCCTCCGACCGATATTATTGTGGGGGTTAGTGGCGCTAAGGTCATGGTGGATGATGAATTACCAGCCCCTCTAGGGGTGGTAGATCGTGAAATTCGCATCCACAACAGCACTGCCGAAAGTTATCTCGTCAAAGCTGGTGAATACATTCAAATCATCGACGTGGCTGGGCGCCAATGTTCAGACTTTGTTGCCTTAGACGCAGGGCGTTTGGCCGCCGGGGTCGAGAAACCCATTTGTGCCGTTACTACCCGCACTTTAATGGCGTCTGCCTTTCCAGGCCCAGGCTTGCATGACAAGTTCTATACCGATGATCAAGTCAATATTGTTAATGTGATCCAAGACACGGTGGCCCGCCACGACACCTTTAACCTAGCTTGTAGTGCTAAATATTACGATGACACGGGCTACCCAGGTCATGCTAACTGCACAGATAACCTCAATGCTGTATTTAGCCCTATGGGTATTGCACCTCGCAAAGGCTGGCCAGCCATCAATTTTTTCTTTAACACTGGCTACGACGATTACGATCAGCATAGCTCCTGCCAACCTTGGACTCGCCCTGGTGACTATGTGTTGATGCAGGCTCAGGTAGACCTCATCTGCGGCTCTACCGCTTGCCCAGACGACACTAGCCCAGCCAATGGCTGGAATCCAACCGATATTCACGTGCGTATTTACGCCGCTGATAGCAACTTTAGCAAAGGCAACGCCTTCCGTAAAAACGCAGTAGCAGACTCCACTATGACTAAGAAAACAGCATTTCACGACCGCTTTGCCACCATGACTCAGCATTTTGTTGATTACAATGGGTACTGGTTGGCCAATCATTTTAGTAACTATGGAGCTATAACCGAATATTGGGCGTGTCGTGAAAAAGTGGTATTGATGGACCTCAGTCCGTTACGTAAGTGTGAAGTTTTGGGCCCAGACGCAGAGAATTTATTAAATTATGCGGTGACCCGCAATATTCGTAAGCTGGCTATTGGCCAAGTCATTTATACCGCCATGTGCTACCACAACGGTTGCATGGTAGACGATGGCACTGTTTTCCGTCTTGGTGCAGATAACTTCCGTTGGGTTGGCGGCTGCGATGGTGCCATTGAATGGTTACGCAAAGTGGCGATTGAGAAGAATTTTAAGGTAGTGATCAAGGACTCTAACGATCAATTACACAATTTACCCGTGCAAGGGCCGTTAAGTGGCGAAACTTTGAAGAAAATCATTTTCACACCTGATGCTCAAACGACTATTGCAGACCTGCGCCCGTTTCGCATTACCCATGGCCGTATTGGCGGGCCACACGGTGCTCCTGTGACTGTTTCCCGCACTGGCTATACAGGCGAACGTGGTTACGAAGTCTGGTGCCACCCTAAAGACGGTCATGAAGTATGGGATGCGGTGTGGGAGGCTGGACAAGAATTTGGCATCACCCCGTTAGGCCTAGAAGCGCTCGATAATCTAAGAATTGAATCAGCACTCATTTTTGCCGATTACGAATTTAACGACCAAACAGATCCGTTTGAAGCTGGCATAGGTTTCACCGTACCACTTAAAACAAAAGACGAAGATTTTATTGGCCGCGACGCTTTAATAGAACGAAAAGCTAACCCGCAGCGCCAGTTAGTGGGTTTAGTCTTAGAAGGTGAAGAAATGGCCAGCCATGGTGAATGTGTGCGCGTAGGCCGCCAACAAGTGGGCACCATTACTAGCGCCGTGCGCTCACCCATATTGAATCAGAACATTGCCTTGTGCAGCATGTCGATAGACCACATAGAAGCCGGCACTCAGGTGGAAGTGGGCAAACTCGATGGCCACATTAAACGTATTCCTGCAACCGTAGTGGGCATTTCGCACTACGACCCCACCAAGTCTCGCGTGAGAGCTTAGCATGGGGGTTAATGTTGCACCCATTTTTTCAATTCAGGTGTTAATCTGAGTCGAAAAAAGTAGACAGGACTTTGCCTGTAATCAAAGAAGAAGCTTATGATTAACTACCGATAATAATAATATCCGGAGATATACATGAAATTTTTAAACAAACTTGCTACTGCTGCGGCAGTGAGCTCATTAGTACTTGGCGCTACAGTAGCCCAAGCTGACTCGAAAGAGCCTATTGTCATTCCTACCCATAACTGGACCAGCCAAATCACGATGGCTTACGTTATCGGTGGTATTTTTGAAAGTATTGGCAACAATGTTTCATACGTACCTGCTGATAGCCAAGCGGTTTACGAGTCTATTCGTAATGGTGACGTGACTATTTCTCACGAAGTATGGCAGTCCACTTTTGGCAAATCTTTTAGTAACGCACTCGATGCTGGCGGCATTATTGATGTGGGCACCCATGCTTCTGCAACCCAAGAAGAGTGGTGGTACCCTGCGTATGTGGGCGATCTATGCCCTGGTTTGCCTAACTGGGAAGCACTTAACGATTGTGCTGCCTTATTTGCTACCGCCGACAGTGGCGGCAAAGGTCGCTACCTAGACGGCCCTATGGACTGGCATGGTCAAGAAACGCTAGATCGTATCGAAGCGCTGGGTATGGACTTTACAGCTAAGTTTGCTGGATCTTCGGGTGCACTTTGGGCGGAACTAGAATCTGCGGCTAAAGACAACCGCGCTGTGGTCGTGTTTAACTGGTCGCCTAACTTCACCGATGCAGGTGCAGGTGGTAGCTTCGTTGAATTTCCTGCGTATAGTGATGGCTGTAAATTATCAGATGGCGGTGACGGCAAGTGTGGATCTCCACCAGCAGGCTGGTTGAAGAAAGCGGCTTACTATCAAATGCCTAAAAAATGGCCAACAGCTTACAAAATCTTCAACAAAATCTCCTTTACTAAAGGCGATATCGGCAACATGGCGGCATTGGTTGACATTGATGGCATGAGCCACGAAGAAGCTGCTGTCCAATGGTTGACCGACAACGAAGCAACTTGGAAATCTTGGCTATAAGCCTAGCCCTCTAGCCCGAGTGTCTTACATTCGGGTTAGACCTTGTCATTCGTGCTCTTAGAGCAATAAAAAGGCCTTGCGTGAACTTATTAACGTAATAATGCACAGCAAGGCCTTTGTTAATTTACCCACTCATTCCAGTGGCACTTGAGAAAATTGTTGTCGTGCGCAATAGTGATGACTCAGGTTAGCCCGATAGATCTGTTCATTTAGCATCTAATCAACGTGATCGACGCAAGTCGTTTAAGTACCTCTTTTTTTACAGGAAATATATTATGTCGACATCAGCTCAGCCCGTGATTAAGTGCGAGTCTGTGTATAAAATTTTTGGTGATAATGCTGCGAAAATTTTACACCAGTCCGGTGGCAAGGTGGAAACAGCATCATTGCTCGAAGCTGGATGCGTTATCGGCGTTAACAACGCTTCCTTTGAAGTACACAAGGGTGAAATGCTCGTGGTAATGGGCCTATCTGGTTCTGGTAAGTCTACCCTTTTACGCTGTATTTCACGCCTGCTCGACACTACTGCAGGCGACATTTTTATTGATGGCGAAGACCTCCTCGCCATGAGCGACAAAGAACTCATCAACGTTCGTCGTAACAAGATGGGCATGGTATTTCAAAGTTTTGCCCTACTCCCTCACAAGACAGTGTTGGAAAACATTGCCTTTCCGCTACAGGTTAAAGGCATGAGCACTGCAGATAGCATGGTGCGAGCTATGGATATGGTGCGATTAGTCGACCTCACTGGACGGGAAAACTACTTTCCCCGTCAGCTTTCAGGTGGCCAGCAGCAGCGTGTGGGTATCGCCCGCTCGTTAGCAGTAGAGCCCGACATCTGGTTTTTAGATGAGCCATTCTCTGCCCTTGACCCCCTTATTCGCAAAGAAATGCAGGACGAATTCCTGCGCCTACAAAACGCACTCAATAAAACCATTTTATTTGTTACCCACGATTTTGACGAAGCCATTCGCTTAGCAGACCGCATCGCCATTATGAAAGATGGTGTGATTGAGCAAATCGACACCCCTGCCAACATTATCTTAAATCCAGCTACAGAATACGTTGCCAAGTTCACCCACGAGGTGCCCCGTGAACGGGTTTTAACCTGTGAAACCATCATGGACGAGTACGATCCATCGGCAGACATGAGTCAATTGAGCGTTTCTAAAGACGCTATTATCCAAACCGTCGCTGAGGCCGTATTAACTGAACAAAAATCAGTTGCAGTCACCGACGCCGATGGCAACATTGTAGGTGCCTTAAACTGTGCCACCATCATTCATGTACTGTTTGGTGACGCCAGTACTATGCCAGTTAACAAGTAAGCAACGAGCACATCAAGATGCAATACTTTATAGAAAATAAATGGACTCAGTTCGTGGCCTTATTTGTGGTGTTTTACGCCCTCATTATTGCCATTGACCCTGCCACTGGCGGCAACTTATGGCGCCTACAAGAAACCATTTTTTGGGCCTTGCCCGACGTGGTTAACGACTTCCTAAAATTTCTCATTAATGATTTTTGGGTGGTAGAGGTTTACGACGTTGAGCTCGACCTCACAGAAGAAACCACCATGATGAAGCAAGTGACCAGAGCCATGTCTGGCACTGTTCTTTTTTGTATCAATTTAATCCGTGAAGTTTTATTGGGTGGTAATAAGACCATCGTCGCCTTTACCAGCTGGGATTTTATTAGTGACAACGAATGGGCCCGCATTCCTGCCTTGCCTTGGCCTGCCTTAGCCACTGGCGCCTTCCTACTAGGCCACTACCTTGGCGGCCGCAATTTGTCGCTACTAGCAGGCATAAGCACCATTTACATTGCGGTTTTTGGCCAATGGACGCCAGCCATGGAAACCTTATCCTTTGTTTTAGTCGCTGTGCCAATTTCATTCTTGTTGGGCTTAAGCTTGGGTGTTACTGCCTTTAAAAGCCAAACCTTTGAACGCTTTTTGGCCCCCTTATTAAACGTAGCCCAATCTATGCCTCATTTCTCATACCTCATCCCCGTGGTGGTGTTTTTTGGTATAGGCGACCATGCAGGCGCTATTTCTACGGTGATCTTCGCCACCCCTCCGATGATCCGTTTGACCATCTTGGGTTTAAAGAAGGTGTCTCCAGAAGTTCTTGAAGCGGGAATGATGAGCGGCTGTAGCAGTCGCCAGTTGATGTTCAAAGTATTAATTCCTACGGCTCGTCACGACATTTTAATTGGGGTAAACCAAGTCATCATGCAATGTTTAGCCATGGCCGTTATCGCCTCTTTTATTGGTGCAACAGGACTGGGTTACGACTTACTAGTGGCACTGAACATGCTCAAAATCGGTCAGGCTTTAGAGTTAGGTGTGTCTATTGTATTAATTGCTGTTGTGCTCGATAAGTTATCTTTGTCTTGGGCCAATAAAAAGGTCGATTACTTTGCCGACTTGCCATTCCATTTGCGCCACAAGTATTCGCTTACTTTTTTGGGGGTTATTATTATCACCTCTATGGCTGCCTATGTGGCGTCAGTTGCCTTTCCCGAGAAGGCTAACTACCTCTATTTTATTCATGAATCACAGGGTTTCACCACCGAAAAGTTTTGGGACTTTATTGTGGATTGGATTATTACGAACGCTTACCACAGCCTACAAAGCTTTAACATATTCATGATTACCTCAGTGTTAGTGCCGATGAAACAGGCCTATTTATCAATGCCAGTTGCTGCCACTTTAGTTTTGGTTGCCGGAGCGGGCTATATTGTTGGCGGCTTAAGGTCTGCTCTTGTGACCACCGGCTTTATTGCTTTTATCGCCTTAACCCCTTGGTGGGATCGCGCGTTAATTACGGCTTACATGACCACATTCGCAGTTATTGTGTCCACGACTATCGGTTGTAGCGTTGGTATTTTGTGCGCCCGCAGTCCACTAGCAACTAAGATTATATTGTTGGTATGCGACACTTTTCAGACCTTCCCATCTTTTGTTTACTTGATTCCAGTGATTATGCTGTTTGGTGTGAGTGATCTTTCGGTGCTGATAGCGGTCGTTGTTTATGCCACTATCCCAGCAACCCGTTACACCGTAGAAGGTTTAAGTAATGTACCCGAAACTCTGCAAGAAGCAGGGTCTATGTCTGGCGTTAACCGCCTACAACGTTTGTTGAAAATTGAACTACCCTTAGCTTTTCCACATATTATGTTAGGCATTAACCAAACGGTCATCTTCTCCTTGTTCATGGTCATTATTGGTGCCTTTATTGGGACGGATGATTTAGGTCAGTTAATCATGAAGTCTTTGTCTGAGGCTAACGGTATGGGCCAAGGCATCATACTGGGCTTGTGTGTTGCCTTTATCGGCCTGACTGTGGATCACCTAATTCATACGTGGGCACAGCAGAGGAAAAAAATACTCGGCATTGCCTAGTTCACAAGGGCTGTTGAACGGCTCCTTTTTTTCTGCCTAGATCTGCTGCTATACTAGTTTTGCATAATAATAAGAGTAGTCCTTATGAAGACTCATCACATCCTCATAGTCGAAGATGAAGCCATTACCCGCACTAAGCTCGCTGGCTACTTTGAGTCTGAGGGCTATCGTGTAACGGCGGTGAGCTGTGCCAGAGAAATGCGCCTGGTCATCAGCCAAGAAGACATCAACATGTTGTTGCTAGATATTAACTTGCCTGATGAAAGTGGTTTATTGTTAGCCCGCGAGGTACGCGCCAAAAGCAATATGGGTATCGTCTTAGTGACCGGTAAAACAGATGATATTGATCGTATTGTTGGGCTCGAAATAGGCGCCGACGATTATGTGACTAAACCCTTTAACCCGAGGGAATTGCTGGCCCGAGTGACCAACCTGTTGCGACGCATTCACAAGCCAAGTGATGAACCCGTACAACACAAATCTATTTACCCTTTTGATGGCTTGTTGCTAGACGTCTCTCGTCGCCATTTATTGGGTCGCGATCAACAAGAGATTAAGCTAACTAGGGCTGAGTTTGAGCTGCTGTTGGTGTTTATGACTTATCCAGGACAGGTGCTTAACCGTGATCGTTTATTATCCCAAGTTACCCACCGCAGTTGGGACCCCAATGATCGAACCATAGATGTTTTAATTATGCGCTTAAGGCGCAAAATGGAACGCGACTACAAACAACCTATACTCTTTAGTACCGTGCATGGCGAAGGTTATTTGTTCAGTGGTCTAGACGACCAATAATGCAGCCACTAGACTATATGTGCAGCACTCCAATTGTTAAGGGCTTTTTGTGAAGCCCTGACCAACTCTGGCAAATCTTCTAAAATTAAATCAATGCTAGTGGGTTGCCCATGCTTAGCTTGGTTTTCCAGCTGGTTAACTAGTTGGTGCAAAGTCTCTAAGCCTAAACTGCCCGCCGCATTTTTAAAATTATGCGCCAGTTCGCTCAGTTTTACCCAATCCTCTTGTTGCCTTGCAATGTCTAGTGCTGCCATATTGTCACTACATGCCTGAGAAAAAAGATGTACCATTTCTAACATACAGGCCTTGCTTAAGACACTCAGGTCATCGTTGAGCGATTTTTCGTTTACCAATTGAGCTTCGACTTCGTTAGGCATAGAGATCAACCTCTTTTGCGTTTGACTCACACCTAACAGCAATTCATTTAACCGTTCTGGGTCTATGGGTTTACCCACAAAACCATCCATGCCTGAATTTAAATATGAATCCACTTCTTGGGGGAAAACGTGCGCCGACATGGCAATAATTGGGATTTTTAAGCCTAAGCGTTTGTGCACCTGATGCATGCGCAATGTGGTTTCAACACCATCCATACCGGGCATACTAATGTCCATTAGAATAAGGTCAAAATGCTGTTCAGCAAGCGCTAAGGCTTCAAATCCATCTTTGGCTAGGGTCACTGTGTGCCCCTCATGCGACAGGTAACCTTCTACCACGATACGACCTATGTCATTATCCTCTACCAGCAGCACAGCCATGCTAGCCATACTAGCCAAAGTGGCCTTAGGCGCAACAACACTCGTGACTAAAGGTAAGGTTTCTGAATCTGGCCAATAGGGCAACTCAAACCACACTTTTAAGCCTTGTTTGGCATCCCTTTGATCACGGCTAATAATGCCAATGGTCCCGTCCATCGCTTCCACTAAGGTTTTACAAATAGACAAACCTAAACCAGTGCCCCCGAAGCGTCTAGAGGTTGATTCGTCGTATTGGGTAAACGGCTGAAACAGAGTCTCGTGCATGTCCTCAGGGATACCTAAGCCCGTATCTATCACTTCAAAACGTAAGCGTTCACTTATGCCGTCGTCCTCCAGCAAACTCACATAAAGTTCAATGTAACCCACCGTGGTGAATTTAATGGCATTGCCCAGTAAGTTGAATAAAATTTGTTGCACCTTACCCTGATCACCTACTAAGATTTTAAGTTTAAGATGCTGCGGAATATGAATATCAAGCTGCAAACCTTTTTCTGCTGCTGCGCCAGACATTAGGGCCATCATATTAGCCTCTACCTTTACTAACTGGTAAGGCAGATGTTCTACCTGCATATGCCCCTGCTCTACCTTGGCATAATCTAAAATACCATTCAAGATACCCAATAAGGCTTCAGCAGCGGCCTGACTCAAGCCAATGTACTTGGTTTGCAGCGTGTCCAGTTGGGTTTTTTGCAACAACCTTAAAGTACCCAACACACCGCTTAATGGTGTCCGAACTTCGTGGCTCATGGTCGCTAAAAATGCAGTTTTAGCTTGGTTTGCCTGCTCCGCCTCCGTGCGAGCCACCTCATGCTTTTCGGCAGTGGCTAGTAGCTCTTGGTTGAGCTGCTGTAACTGGCCTGTACGCATCTGAATCTCTTGCTCTAGCTCTGACTGATAGTTTCTTAGGCGCAGTTCTACAGCCTCTTGCTGTTGCTCTAGTTGCTGGCGAGCACGAGCATTTTCTTTAAACACCTGTACGGTTTTCGCCAAACGTCCTAGCTCATCAGAGCCACTAATTTGTAATTGATAGTCCAAGTCACCTTGGGCTAACGCTAAAAACGCATGGTTTAACTGAGTTAACCTGCGGAAAAGGTTACGTTTTACATAAAACCACAAGACACTGATTGCCACCACAGCCAAAATTAAACACGCCATTAGTAAGACATTGCGACCGCTAGCCACAGCAATGCGCGCCTCATCTGTCGCCTTTTGTACTTTTTTACTGGCGGCTCTACTGGCATTGTCAGCTTGCACCTTAAAGGCCTTGGTCAATTTAGCGCTGGCGTTATTGAGCACCACCAATTGGCCCAGAATATTGACATTGCGTCGCTGTAACGCAAACAAGTTGTCCGTGGTATTGGTGGCCGTATTAGTTTTCACCACCGACAATAGATCTAATCCTTGTTGGCGCCTGCCTGGGTCATTCACTTCGGCAACTCGACGCCACAGAACAGCCATATTGAGTTGGATTTTTTGCTCAATGTTATAAACCGCTGCCAAGGTGGTCTGTTTAGGGACCTCGCTCAACAAACTAATTAAACTTGCTGAACGTTCACGCAGTTCGTACATTCGGTCCATGTGATCTAAGTCAACTTCAATCAGTCGATCAAAGGCATTATACAAAGCCTCTCCACCACTATTGGCATCGGCCAAATCATACAAACTGGACGCAACTGCGGTAGTCATAGTGTTGGCATTTGCCACCAAAGAGGTGCTAATATCGTGAATCTTAGTCATTGCACTTTGGGTTTGGCTCTGTAATAAGCCAGCTTTTTGTAAGTAGGCTAGCCGCCGTTCAACCAAGCTAATTTGCTGCACTAAGTTATTGCTAATGTTAACGCTCATGCCCTGCAGCACTGAGCTTTCGAAAGGGTTATCTCTGGCCCCACCATGCCAAATAGTGGCGTCTCTGAGTTGCTGTAGTTGATGTTCAATAGTGGCCGTTATCTTTTGCCGTTCAGACTCATTAGTCACACCGAGCAAGGCTGGAGCAGCGGTGGCTAAACTGGCGTTAATCTCTGTTAAACTGTGGGCCGCTATAATACTGGGAATAGCCTCATCGATCACTGAGTTTTGCTTACTGGCCACCCGCTCATAACCTTGCCAGCCAATTACAGCAGCAACTAATAACAAACTAATGGTTAAGGTCATGGCCAGCAATAATTTACTGCCGACGCCAAGGTTGACAGCCATAGGCACTCAGAAGGTAGACTAACGTAGGCGTAAAATACCACAATACACAGTGGTACCGCAGCCGCTTTTCATCATTAAGTGCGCTCACTGAGATAGTTAATAATATGCATTCACATTTAAAACATTGTTTGGGTTTGATTTTATGCTTTAGCATCAGTTCTTATAGCCACGCTGCTTGGGACATCGTTGCTTGGGACCCACCGTTTGACTATCAGGGCCAAGAGCGTCCACTAATATACCAACCCATAGAAGAAGCCAGCCAAGCCTGGCATTTGTGTGTTACATACCCCCACCTTAAAGACCCCTACTGGCTGAGCGTTAACTATGGCATGGTAGAAGAAGTGAAACGCTTGGGAGTTAACATGACGGTGCTGGAAGCGGGCGGTTACCCGCAGCTGAGCACCCAAATAAAACAGCTTAAGCATTGCACCAATGTAGCGAGTGATGCCATTATTGTGGGTACCGTTTCTTTTAACGGGCTCTCACCTAGTATCCGAAAAATCGCCCAAACCACTCCAATCGTGGCTGCCGTCAACGACATTGAAAACATAGGCATTAGTGCTAAAGCCGCAGTATCTTGGTACAGCATGGGTCAAAAAGTAGGCCAATACCTTGCCCAGCGGCACCCAACTAAGGGCGCTAATAGCGCTAAAGTGGTGTGGTTTCCTGGTCCTAAAGAATCGGGCTGGGTGAAGTTTATTGATGATGGTTTTCGAGACGGTATTGCCAATTCAGGAGTGCGTATAGTCGCCGTGAAATGGGGTGATACGGGCAAGGAAATTCAACGCAATTTGCTGCAAGAAGTATTGGAGAAGACCACTGATTTTGATTACATTGTGGGTACCGCATTAACAGCAGATGCTGCTGTGAGTGAATTACTTAATCGCAATTTACGTGGCAAAATTAACATTATCTCGACCTATTTTACCCATAATGTATTTCGCGGTATTAAACGGGGTCATATTTTAGCGGCACCCACGGATTCGCCCGTATTACAAGGTCGCATCGCCGTGGATCAGGCGGTTAGAATACTTGAGGGTAAACTCACAGAGCCCCATCTTAGCCCGCGCATACTGATGATTGATGAACATAATGTGGGCCAGTTCGATACCACTAATTCTTTGGCTCCAGCCTCATTCTGGCCAACTTTTGAAGTGATATCAGATTAGTTAATTACTCATAGGTACACGCTGATTAGCCACTCATAAAACTGGCAAGATGAACCCGTTAACACTCCAACCTAGAGGTATTCATGGCTTATAAACTATATTACGCAGCAGACAGCGCCGCCATGGGAATGCGCTTGATCTTAGAAGAAATTGGCATGCCCTATGAGTTAATTCAATCAACCACAGACAAACACCTACCACGTCCCGCCGAACAAGTCCGGATCAACCCAAATGGCTGGTTACCGGTTTTAGTGTGGGATGAAGGGGCCATGTACGAAGCCGCAGCAATCAGTATATTTTTATGCGATCGCCACCCAGAGGCAAATCTCGCACCGCGCTTTGATGATCCACAACGCGGGGTTTATTTACAAACATTAGTGTACTTTTCCAGCACCATTCAAAACGCTTTTCAGCTGGGTTACTACCCTGATCGGTTCACAGACACACCCGAAAGTGAACTGAGTGCCAAAAGGCGAGGCATCAGACGCCTACGTGAAACTTGGAGCGTAATCAATGAGCAGATTGGCGATAACACATGGGTGTTGGGTGAGCAGTTTAGCGCCGTTGATATTTACCTTTTTATGCTCACCACTTGGTTAGATCCATTAGGGGAACATCCATCGATTAACGAATTTTCTAACGTCAAACGCATCGCAGATGCCGTCATGATCCGACCCAAAACCCAAGCCATTTACACCCAGTAAAGACTTATATCAAAGCCCATCAGATAAAACCTTGGCCCTATAAACTGAACATAATCATTGGCGTAACCAGTGCGCGGACTGATTAACAGCAAAATCAATGCTGTTAATCAGTCCGATACCTTTGTTATCAGCTCGGGCACCAGCATCACCTGCACCATTACAACCTTTGATAGCTTAACCAACACACGCAAACATTTTGGCAAATGACTCGATACAAGTTCCAGATCTATTCTGCAGCATCAACCCAGCCTTGAGTGGAGAATCAGTGGCTTGAAAAATAACCCCCCATGGCAACAGGATTAATGGGTTGGATTTTGCTTTAAAAAACACCAAGCTCGCATTTGCTGCGCTAAAGGAAAGCAAACATTAGTGCTCACCAAGGTTTCTAATATTTACTTCGTGGTGATCTGTTGAAACACCATGAAGTAAAAAAATTGTGGTGCAAAGGTTTCACATTTCGATAGTATCAAAGCTTCTCATGTTGATCATTAACCCCCCTACGAAAGCCCGTCTCAGCTATGCCTGCGAAGTTAAGGCCTTAAGGGTTAAGAAACGCTAACTTGAAGCGCATATTCTCAATACGTGGCT
>Ga0209712_10000658_pt1 | contig 30117 bp, 17 predicted proteins | sample ArcOceMetagenome_FD_187443 | JGI IMG/M metagenome (GOLD analysis project Ga0209712, IMG submission 187443) | Marine eukaryotic phytoplankton communities from Arctic Ocean - Arctic Ocean - Greenland ARC118M Metagenome (SPAdes) (version 2) | ecosystem: Environmental > Aquatic > Marine > Oceanic...
TTTCAACAATGCCAATGATGTAAAACTATCTGTGTGTACGCTCGGAGTAAAATTCTGCATGCGCTTGCATATATCATCACATATAGATAATAGACTTCCAGGCGCATCTTCGTCTCGTCCAAACATATTGAGATACAATTCAATAGCTGCATTGTACGGTTTTGGTGAGGGTGGAATGGACCCGTCCTTCATCAAAGACTCGAAAGATGCCATCAGTTCCTCAGTCTCGTTCATTGTTGCGGCAGGATCAGTTATGGCGGACAAAGCCTTGATACAACTTGCAAATGACTGATCAGTTGGCATTGGAGTAGAGCAGTCAGCTCCATTGGATCCTCTGCTACCCTCGATCATACTATTCAAAAGCTCCAATTGTTTTGACCGGATTTTGCTATCATTCGAAGACTCTGCTATACCCAGAACTACATTGAAAAGATTCGCCTTCAGATCGATGGTTGCAACTTCAGAATCTAGGGCACTAAGAGCTTGCATTCGCTGAAGTGCATGAAACGCTTTCTCTGCTGCACCTGAATCTTGCCTTAATTTTGAATATCCTCGAATGACGCTAGTGTATGTCCCTGTCAAATCCATTGCTTCCTTTGCCTCACTTTCTGAGACAGCATGATGTTTGTTTGACTCTGTTTTGTTGGATTTATCCATGACATTTCTATGCAGGCGGGTGAACCAATCGTCGACTAAAGCAGTTTCTTCTAGGCAGGTGTAATTGGAAATACTCTTTATTGAGTGCATCAGAAGAAATGGATCATCCTTTATTATACCAGGTGTGTTCATATCTGCGAGTTTCTCGTGTACTTTGTGCAGTCTTTGAATGCTGCGAAGTGAGTCCCTGACTGCAAACGATGCAAACATGTCGACGCGGTGTAGAAATGAGAAAACGAACAATTGAACAAATGCACAAGATGCCAATCACATTCAAGCACCAATTCTATGTCACTTACATGTCGATCCAGCATAGCATTTGATGATCAGCCCAAAAGTTTTTGAATCGGGCATAGAAAAGTTTTCTGGATAGAAATAGCCCAGCTCCATCATTCTATATAGTAAGCTCTCAGCGTAAACTCCCTTTCGTTTGACCTTGGAGGATGCCCATGAGTGCAATACATTTGAAAAATCTTTCATATCTGGCACTGGGATACCATCTCTCATTGCTACGCATACTAACGCGTCGCTTTTCCGAGAAGTATCCTCTTCAATTGCAAGTAATAAATCAAACACGATCTTATCACTAAACTCCGGACCATCGTGTCCTGCCAAGAAAGTGGACTGTTCTTGAATAGTTCCATGCCTTGAAATCATGTCATCCAGCAGTAACTGTGCTTTTCTGACTACATCTTTACTTCTTAGTTTCGCGATATATTTGATACCTTTCGAGTAGGCATCTGCGAGCTCTACTTCCTTTTCAATCCAGTTTCTGCGTATATTTTCCAAAGATTCTGGACTCAATTCGGTAGCAGAGCTTTTAGATGATTGATACAATGCTTTTGCCTTATCAGCTATGCTTTTGGCATCGTTGAGGACGTTCATTTTGACTTTTGCTCTGGCAGTTACACCGTCAAATGTGATAGGATCGTCTTTATCATCTTTTTCTTCTGTAGATTGGAGAGTAAGTGAGCTAAACTGCAGACCCCAATTTATTTGATTGATAGACAATGAATGATGTACAGTGAGGCGTGGCTGTATTGGTATTGGTTGAAAGGAGGAAGCAGGTACGTGCAGTGCCCGTACTCGTTGATTGGAAAATGTCCTGTTTTTCAATTCGTCAGGATTCCTGGATTGAACTGACAAAGAGGATGAAAGTCGAACATCCCTCCTGCAAAAGTATCGCACAGGCTTTGTCAGTGTGTAAAGTCGGGATGTCATTTAGAGAAAGCAGTGTAGAGAGAAATCAATAGTCTAATTGTGCCTAGATGTGAATGGTGGTAAAATAGGCTCTAATGGCAACGGCAAGGTTGGTGGAAGGAAAGTGGTGGATGAGAGGAGGCTCATTTTTCTTGGCTATCAAACCATTTAGGCGGGAACGAAAGGAGTTTCAAGTTCGTTCGATCGAACGTGTCAGACACAACAAACAACAGGAATAAATTCTTCCAACGCCTCGATTTTTATGCCAGCGAAAAGAAGCATAAGAATCTTCTCACCACGACGACAGCAGGAGAGCATGCAGGCTTGTGTGTGCAACTTACTCTAAGAACAAATAAACTAACGTGAGTATCAGATAGAAAACATTTACATGTGGTGTCCTGAAATTTGCAACAGCTTGAAATCAGTTTCGATCTTGAGTTGGAGACACAATTCTTGAATATTCCGAACTAATGCCTTGATTGTTTGTTCTTGCAGAAGAAATCTCACTCACCTGTCATTCGTTCTTTTCGACATCATCATTGCAGTAGAAAGCGAAAGATCCTTATAGATTGACATTGAAACAAAGTATACGTCTGCCTGTGCTTGATAATTAAATATGGATCGGTCATTGGCCATGCTTCTGCTCCTGGGAGTTCTTGTGGTAAGATATGAGAATGCTTTCATTTACAATGTCTAATTACTTGGAATAACAAGTGCGAGTAGTTTTCGCACCTCTACATGCATCCATTGTGCTTACTATTCTCTCTCCCGCTGTCTATTACAATAGCTATTGACGTTGATTTTTCTTGCTCTCTTTGCTGTGGCTCCCATATTTTGGTCCTGCATGGCATCACTCCTATACACATTAAGCGTATTCCTATTCAACGAAAGGCACCATATACATAATGCTCAGGAATTCGAGAACAGATTTTGGACAATATTTGCAGTGCTATTTTCAACTGCTTTATTTTTTGCAAAGGACTCGCCATTGGCACTTGGGGCGTGGAGTCCATCGTTAGGTTTCCTATCCGTTTTAATATGTGGGTATGCTATGCACGTATGGGATCGGAGCATGCATAGGCTTGAAATGAGTAAACTCGTAAGGCTCAAAAGAGGGACAGCTACAACGTCATTGAATAGGTTGCAAGATGCAGGTATACCCATACAAGATATGGAAGATATGCTGTCGAAACTGAATGAATGTTTATCCGACCTTGATCAAACCTACATACCCTCTACGATCAATAATTGGTTCTACAAGGGATTTGTCATTCGAAAAGAAAAGGAGATAATAACCATGTTTGAAGAAGCAGAGCAAAGTGCGCTGAATTATCTCATTTGCAACTCGAAACTTGGACTGATCTTTTACAAGGTGAAGGATCATAAGAGTTTCAAGCATAAGCACAGGACACAGTTGATTGAATTACTCGCTATTGAAAGGATTTCGATATTGAGTGTGCATTCGAAAGTGATTGTGCTGCATTCGCTGCAGACCTTGAAGTTACCTGCTAATGTCAAGGCAGAGTTTTGCGTCAAGAACATCATTGTAAATACGAAACAGGATGACTTGTCAGAATTGAAGACGTACATGGATTCTAAAGGAGACTATTGGTGCATGAATAAGCTGGTTTTTGATGATATAAAGTCCGAAATTGTGCGTGAAAATATTTTATCACATATCCAGCGTGAGGCAAGAACACAACTCAGCCACATGGTATACAATACAAAAAGAGCGAGAAATCGCAAGGGAAAGTTCTGGAGAAAGGTCCTTTCTGACGTGGACGATACCTTGACATGCAGTGGAGGATCTTACCCAGCTGGAATTGACAAACGATACGGAAAGAAAGTTATGTATCCTGGTGTTCTGGGGTTTTATAGAGAACTGGATCTCGGGACAGATGGAGCTGAAGAATGGCCCGAGCATACCGCAGGCAACCTTGTATTCCTATCAGCCAGACCTCATATATACAGGGATATGACTGAGAAGGTTAACCATGCCAAATTCGCGAAGCTTTGTAAAGAGAGAGGGATGCATACCACTCCATCTCTTCTTCCCGGAGATCTTCTTTCTGGTGCAAAAACAATTGCGCAAAACAATTTTGAACCTTTAGGTAAGTTGTGAAATTGGCGGTCTTTGTCGATCAGGTCGTTTTCATTCTAATATCTGTTGTAACGTCACGTAGCCCGGAAGAAATTCGAGAACTTTCAGCAATATGTTGCAATTTACCCAGAATTTAAGCATGTCTTTGTATGCGACAATGGCCAAGGAGACGTGCGAGCAGCGCAGATGATGGTGGATGCGTTTCCAAAGCTAGTTGAAGCGATATATGTCCAAGAAGTACAGGACATATTGAAGACCTATAAATATGACCCAGAGGCTTGGGCAGCAAAGCTGGTAAAACCATATTTCTACAAGACCTATACACAAGCAGCTCTTCATGCTGCAACGAGGAAGCCTCCATTACTAAGAGTTAGTGGCTTAAGGAGAATTTGCGAGAACACAATCAGTGACTTCTATATGATCCCTCTGAAGGATTGGCCATCGCAGCAACACAAGTGGGATAGACATGACGAAATCAATCAGTCGTTGTGCTACTGCAATGAGTTCTTAGAATGTAGTGGGGAAAACAAGGTGCCATTGCTTGAGGCTGAGAGGTTGTGGAAGAACGGGGAGAAAGTAAAGTCTCCATATGGACGTGGAGAAATTTTATCATTTGATCCTATCTTCAATATATACGAGATAGAACTAGACTGGAGACCGATTGATGCCCAGCGGAAAGAATACACCGAGACCGAATTAGAACATATGCAAGCGGCGTCATCCTCAAGCAACTCTTCATCGGTGAAAAATAATGATGGGCGGTCAAAGGTGCTTGAAACAGTATTTGAAGGTGAGGAGGAATTGTCTGAAACAAACTCTGATATAAATTCTACTCACGGTGTTTTACGCACCGTTGGGGATCCTGGCGGCGAGCATGTTACTCTATCAGGTGATGAAACAACGAATGATTCCCTTCGGACCCTTTCATCTATACCAAATGAAGACCTTGATGATTCGTCATGTCAAGGGAAGTGCAAGGTTATTGCAAAGATTCAGTGCCGCTATATAAGCAAGTATACACCCCCTGCTCTACCGTCCTTCCCAATAGAAGATGATTCGAAGTCCTCATTTTCGTTCTGGGGATCACGAAGTGAGTCATCAAAGCCTAAGTCTCTCTTTAACAAGGATGATAAGTGCAGTACTCCATATGGATGTGGAACTGTTGTTGAATACAGAGAGAACACTGGTATCGTGGTTTTATCAATGTCAGGGTGGTCCGCAACTTCATACTTGAACGCAGAATCTGTCAAGATTGTTAGTGAAGGGTTTTTCAACAGAATGTTTCGTAATCTAATATCAACAGAAACTTCGAAGACGCAACAAAAGTCGCCATCGGAAAAGGAAACATCAGTTCCATATGCTGTTGACAGCCTTGTTTGTACACCGTTTGGTGAAGGCCGGGTCGTTCGACCTCTCGAGAGCAGTATTGTTGATGCTGTACCGTCAACTATCGTATCATCGTCGATTCAAAAGAAAAATATCGTTGAAAGTGATGAACATCTGTACAAGCCTTCTACCATAGCTATCAGCTTGTCGTCGTGGGTTTTGTCAGATAATACTTCGCCTGTGTTGTACTGTACCATAGAAACTGCGCAAAGTTGGAAGGCGATGGATGAGGAGGAAGAGAGATCAAAAAGCTCAGGAGGAATATTATCTGCGTTCGGTTCTATTGTCTCTCAAAGTGTCAAGAAGTTGATCGTAGGGAAATCCAAGAAGAAAACGGTAGCAGTTCCTTCTATTATTACTGTGCCGATGTTTGAGAGATTCTATTTCGATGGAGCGGCTGTCGTGACGATATTCGGCAACGGAGTTGTTACTGCGTTTCGAGAATCAGATGGCATGTATGTTGTAAAATTACAAACATGGAAAATGGCCAATGGGCGTCATGCTAAGTTATACGCTATGAAAGAAACCTTGAATCATCAGATTGCAAAGGGCTGTATTGAAGGTTATCCCGTGTTGACATCACTGGGTCTTTCGGGTACTTTACTTTCTGTGCAGCCAAGAACAAGTATCCACGTAGTAGCTGTGCCTACCGCTGGCATGGTTTGCTACTTTCAGCCCAAAGATGTCTTGCGACCTCTCAAGGCCTCTGTGAAAGATGATGTAGTGACTCTGTATGGTAACGGCAAGCTGGTGAACTTCAGAGCAAAGGATGACGTCTATGAAATAGAATTGGGCTGGGGAGCTAAGCTGTACGCAAGTGCTGAATCATTTGACCGCGATAATAGTGGGGATGATGAAAGTGGAAGCGGTTTTGAATGGGTTTTCAAACTTTTCTTCTCTGATAATAGCGTGAAATTAGGTAGCCAACAGCGCAGTCGTAGCAACTCTATCGCGAGTGCAAGAACAAATACATCAAGAAGTGTACTATAAAACAGTCACACAAATCTACTGCTTCATAAAAATAATTAGAGTCAGTTTGTTTCACACAAAAACCTTTTGTGAGCTTAAAATAACATGTGTTTAACGGTATGTATTTTTCACTGTTACATTTATTTCTAACGACGACAAACCAAATTCACTCGTTTTCTTAGCTTGTGCCCCTTTACTACAAAGAAGACCTCCAGTTAGATTGCTTCGTGAAGAATATAAGACTCCATTTTAGGGGAGGTTATCAAATATGAAATCATTCTATGTCAAGCAAGTGATTCTAACAATCATCGTGAGAGAGCACATTGGTGCAATCGCATACCGATTCCCTTCGCATCGCAGTGGTTGCTGGCTTCCACAAACGTTACATGCTGTGCCATCAAAGGATATAACAGTAGTCAACTTGATAAGAGGGGGTTCTCTCAGCGATGAGGAAAATAATCTAGATGGCGAAAATGATGAAGCTGAGGAAGAAGCAATCGAGGTGTCCTTCCAAGATCAAGAACCAGATGAACACATTCACAGAGAGTATCATGACCTTGAAGATGTTGAGATCATTCCCTTTGATAGTGAAGATGAAGAGTGCAATAATATTGACTATGTTCTTGTTGGCGGCGATAACGATGAAAATATTCTTGAGAATGTTGAGATAATTCCCTTTGATAGTGACTACGATGACTACCATGAATCTGTACCGTTTGACGACGATGCGGTAGAAGAAGTTGATCCTATTGCTGACAATAAAAGAAGTGCGGCATGTTTTGACGGTGTTGTCCATGGTCAGGACGAGATTAGCACAAAGATTAAATTCGAGACAGAAAATCGGCATGCTGAGTCTACACCAGATGGCAAAGAAGATGATTCCAAGACAACTTCAATCTCGAGTGATGGTACAAATGAATCATTTCGAAGGTTTTCTTCCCTCCGCGATAGAATATTATCACTTCTTTCGTCGTGGAGAGATATGGATAATGATACAATTGATGATGTCGAATACGAATCTCGTTCTATCCGAAAACTACTGCATAGCCGTGCCCTCGAGTATGTAGACGAATTAACTGCGTTTCAGACAGAGTGCAAGTTTTGCATAGCGCAAAACAGATCTATACCCACAATGGAAAAGATGGCTCCTCATCCAAAAAAATTTCTCCACTATATCACACCCAAAATTCAGGCAGTGAAACTGTCGCCTGAGATAATGTTGAGGATCCGTAATGCGCAGCCAAGCGACGTCGGTGACGCTATACGTGCGATTGGGATATTAGGGTGTCTAATAGACCTTTATATTATTGCACTAGAGGAGTTGATACCCCTGGTAGAAGATAGGATCTATGATGAGAGCGAGAGCGTGAAAAAGGAAATCCGAATCGATAGAAGGTTCGGACAATTATTAGAGTGCGCCTCGTGTGGCATTGATATTAGGCGAAGGCTTGAAGACTTCACTAATTGTCAGAGAGATGGAGCTTTTCTTTTAGAATCAAAAGGAGATGATGATTCTGATCAAGGCTTGGAAGAGAAAGAATTCAGTGATATGGAAGATGATGAAGAACAAAGGCCTGAATGCATTGAAGTTTCAGAATGTTCGAGGTGGATAATGGGGTTGTTGGCTTTAAGCGTAGATGGTAGAATGGCTATAAGGTCCCAGAATGCAACAGGGGTGGTTCTGTCTCTGGCTATGCGATCAATGGATCTTCTTCAAGTCAACTTCAGGCATAGGGGTTTTGACGAGAAAGGGAAAAATTCCCTTCTTCGAGACATAATTGATACGATCCGTGTGCTTGCATATGCGCGAGATGATTTGAACATTGAAGTTGATTTCATCGTGGAAGCATGTGTCGGCCTTTTATGGAAAGATCTCACATCTCTTGAGGCGAATGATGATGATGTCTGCTCTGAGTACGAAATGGATGAACTGGTGAATAAGCTTACTTTATCGGAGACTGATGACACTAATGGAAAAATCCGGAATGCCACGTCTCCCCAGCAGAACAGTACAGCCACAGAGAATCCGAAAGATGACTTTCTTTCCGATAACAGCACACGCGCACCAGAATGTTTGATTGATTATCTATCTCCCCAACAACGTATTGTGGTTCTGAAATCTTGCACAAGACTGATCGGGAAAAGTCAATTGATAACAAACACTATCAAGTCATTAGTTGACCATGCCATTGATGAGCTTGATAGTGATATGAGAAAGCTTGAAATTGCCAAGGGAAAAGATTACACGCATGAAATTGAGTGCGTCGATACTGCAATATTGCTTGCATCAATTGCCGACAAACATGACGATACACATCTTCTCGACACAGTGGGAAGCAAAGTGGCAGGTTCGCAGATTATTTCCACTCCGTCTATGGATATCTTGGACGGAGTGCGAGTTGAAGAATCCAGCTATGACGATGTTCTGTATGATAATCATTTGTGGACATGCGGGGATATTAATTTGACCAAAATATCCCATGTGTTCTCCTTCGAAAACATAGCAACTGCGGCAAAGATGCATTATTTCTGTGACGACAGCAGATCACCAATTAATCTGATCTCCCAAGACATGAAATTAATGATGTACTTGGATGATGTGAGGACTGCTCTATCAAAAGGCAGCAAAGCTGGAGCGATGCGCAAAAATACATCCGAAACGCATCCAGGAGATACTTACATTAGTGCTATGCAGATAGCGAAGAATAGGCTCAAAACTTCGCTCTGTGACTGCAGTGTAATTATCCAAGCCGCTGTTGCTATCAACCACAAGTCTACAACGCTAGTAATGGAGTCATGCCTCAAAATTGCAGAAGCGTCAACCTCAGAAACAATGAAGAAGATGGAAACTGGAGATGTTATAAATTTGATAAGTGCTATTGCATCTATTGGTTCTATTACGCCAATGACGATGCAGTCAGCAAACACATTGACAATATTGATACGTATGATGTTATGTAGGGAATACCGAACGTTCACCTTAATCCAACTCTCACGCCTACTTGAAGCCATAGCAACCACGATTTCAACACAGCGATTCCCTATTATTTATGAGTTGGTTAATGATGAATCTATCCTAGCTTTGATTGAGCATGGAATGGAAAGGATGAAATGCTCTGAAATTGCTACTATTCAAGACTTAGCGAACCTGGCGTGGGCATATGCCGAGTGCAATAAACTATGCAGCAGATCTTCCTGGGAACACTTTGAAAATTTAGGAAGATGCGTAGCCGCAGTTTCTTCAGGGTTCACAAATAATGAAGGCACAAGGACTGATGCTGCATATAAAGAAAATATCGCACCAGCGATAGACCATAACATCCTCTGCAAGATCGCGTTTGCTGTCTCGCTAATGGATCTTGATGCCCATGACCTTAACCAAGCTATCCTCGAATATTCCCGTATAGATAAAAGTCTATTCGGCCCGACCAATTTACTCAATCAGATTCGTTTGTTATATTCCATCGCGAAATCCAAACAAAACATGGAGCACTCAATACCACCGAAATACAATAAGGATGTAAAGAGGTGCATTACTGCAGTTATGAAAGCAAAGATGGATATTCTCTCCCCGTATAATTTTGCCCTCGTCGTCTGGTCTATTGGCAGGCTCTGTGGTGGAGATGAAATTTCCTCTCTGATGACAAACCTTCCGAGTTACACTGGAGAAGAACTAGGAGTTCTTTCCCCGACAATGGCATTGAGATTGGTAAGAGATAAAGTTCATGAGCATTGTTCGATGGTAGTACTTGTTTATGGATGTTTGTTTATGGATGTTCTGTCCTGTTATGGCTGACTTTTTTTTTCTTACAGATGAATGGAATTGTAATGGTGTTTGATGCAGAAGATATCCAGACAAATACAAGAGTGCAAATGATGTTGAAGAATCTCTTACTTCACCTGGACAATCAGATCGATGTAATGTCACCGAAAGAGCTGTGTGGAACAGGTAGGATCCTAGTAAATCTGCGATCTTCTTGCCTGCCAGACGGCGATGAGAACATAGTGAAAGTCCCAGAATTAAACGCAGTAATTTTAGAAGATGATGATGATGATATTGAGAATGAGGCAGAAGAACTAGTTATCAGCTCGCTGTTCCCAAGCTCGAATCGAAGAGACATGATGCAAATATGCGATGCCGTTGTTACGCATCTATTGAATCGCGCGAGAACAAACATTACCCACTTTACCCCAAAAGAGATGACTATTCTGCTTGACACATTCAATGCAAAACATCGAAAGCATATTTTTGACGCAATAAAGGTAGAAATTGATAGAAGACTAGGTCTGGTTAGAAATGAACTTTCAAAAACAGACAATACAGACATAGAAGAGGGCGCAAAGGTTGAAGACAAAATCCATAGTAAATCGTACAAATCGAAGTTAAGGCACTTGTTCCATGTCGGAGGTAGAAGTGGAGATGAAACGACATATGATGGGAATGAGTCTGAAGAAGTTTCTCAGGTCATTAATTTGCTGAGAGACACTCTAAATGAAGATGCTCTCAATATGGTTTTGCTTAGAACAGCATTTGACTCTGCATATGACCTCGGAAGGTGTAGATGGCAGACGACAATAGGCCTGCAGACCAGAAAATGTGCACCTGATTGCTCCCTTTCAGATTTATATCCGTAATCAGCTTTCCATAACAACGATTCAGATTAGCAACAAAATTATATACACGTAGTTCAGTTCATTCGTTCGCAGCACAAGCCCATTTAAAACGTTTAGCCTCTAGTGGAATATTTTATTTTTCTCAAAATACTGAAGAGAGGACTACGTGTAATGATTAGAAGTAGCCCTCTTCACACTCAGAGTTGATTATTCATGTGAGGGCTAAATTTGATTTTGACCGACAGAGAACTAGAGAAGGAATTGAATATGATTGATGTTTGTAAATTTCAATTAATTGGTACTCTGAGTATACTGTTCTAAACTGTAAATCTCTGATTGGAATAAGTTCCATTATTGGTCACATGTTGTGTGGGATACTATAAAAACCTCCCTCTCGTAGAACTGGTCTAGTAACCGCAGTAACCGGTGGAACTGTCTGCAACAGCCTTCTCCTCAGCATCGTCTGCAGCTACCTCGACAAAGGGCTCAGGCTCAGGCTCGAGCTCTACTGCTTTGTTTTGGCTCTCCATGTTGTCCACTTGAGATGCGATGTAAGCAGCAACAGAGGGGTCCTTCTTCATAAGCTTCTTCAAAGCAGCAGGTGCGCTTTCAGCAAATCCAGGAAGCTTCGCCATGTGCCCAATTCCTACAGGGACGTGAGCTGTGTCATCTCCCATCTCTCCCTTAGCACGCTCCTCAGCGGTTCCAATGTATACCTCGTCACGCTGGAATCCTGCAATACTCTTGTGCACAGCAGCAATGAGCCACGCAGCTCCGCAAAGTCCGGTACTCTCCAAAAGAAGACAAAGACGAAGCAAAAAGTAGGTGATGGGGTTGGCCAAGAACGCAAGAGGGAAAGCAGATGCCACAAGCTGCCATGAAATCGATGCACAGATGGTGGTGATAAGTGCTCCAAGAAGTCCAGTGGCGAAAAGCTCCTGAAGTCCATCATTTACTCCGAAAATGTTGTCCTCACCAACTGCAATATCAACACTGGTTACACGAGCAATGAAGAACATACAGGAAACTACGCAAAGCTGTCTTCCAATCATGAACCCAGGCATATTGTATCCCTCTCCACGGAACAAAAGCTCGCAAGTCTTCTTAGACCACATGGAATCTCCACGCTCAGACGCAGGGATCTTGGCAACCGCAAAGAAAGCAATCTGCATACCCTCAAGCATACCAACAACAGACATGAGGAAGAAGAAAACGATAACAGCAAGCCAAGCAGGAACGCCCTCCCACATGGTAGTCTTGTCCAAGAAAAGAGCCTGAAGAGTAACAGCGAAGCACCCAATGAGGACAGCAAGAGATGCGAAACAACGTCCGTAGAAGAAAAGATTCTCTCCAATATTACGAGGATCCTCGTTGGATTCAATCTTCTTTCCTGCAAGAGCAGCAACGGCCATCTGCACAAGGTAGGATGAGTGCAAAAGTCCAGAGAACTCAATAGCCATGGCAACGTAAAGAGTGAAGAGTCCAAAGTAGGTGTTGATGTAGTCAAGCATGCAAAGAGAAGCATTGACCTGGGTGTTCAACTGTCCAACGTTACATGTGAAGAGAATCATAGCAAGGCCAGACTGGAGGAAGATTCCAGAAAGCCATGAAGGGAATCCCCAAAGTTCTGCATCTCCAAGAGGACCTCCAGACATGTTCACGGAGAAAACAGTGAGAACGACCATGAACTGACGCCCGAGAAGATATCTGTCAAGGTTATCTCCCTTATTGGTAATCTTGGTACATTTGTACGCGATGGGATGAGAGTCTCTGTAAAGCTCAGCATTGACAGGTGCAAGACCTACGAGAGAAGCCTGCCCTCCTTCAATCATGGTAAGCCAGCCAATAGCAACCCAGATGAGGACGTAAGCCGCAGCAGGATGAGAATCTGAGGAGAGATTGGTTTGACGAGTAGCGATCAACCCCATGATGATAATGATGGAGAAGATCAAGAGGCACATGGAGTATGCCCCCTTGAAGAGGTTACAGGGTGAAGATAGATTCATCTTTCTTTCTTTTAGTATGAAAGGTAATATTGTGAGTTTACAGAAATTACAATCATGAGCGGGAGTCTATTCAGTCGAGCTTTGTTCTTGCTTACCTTATTTTGTCGAATTCCTGCGATTCGATGTACAAGAGTAAATTATGAGTTCTTGGGAAGCTTTACAAGAAATACATACCGTTGGAATTTTGGCGAATCATTTGAGGCGCGCCGGTTGTTCCTGCGGGTGTCCGGAAAACGGTTTATATCATCCGTTTTGGGCTAACTTAGATACACACAAGGCTTGAACCCGGTGTCTCCAGGAAGGCGGCCGATTTTGTATACTTATATACATAACTGAATATTTCATTAAGTCTTGTTTAAAAAATCAGAAAAAGGGAAAGGGAAAAGGAAAAGAGCTTTATTCAATATTGGCGGGAAGGTTTTTTGTCTGTCTTTCTCAAGTCTTCAACTTCGCGTCTCATTCGAGGACGTTCGTTGAGATTTTGGGTTGTGCAGATGCTGGGATTCTGGGATGGAGGATTCATGGAATATGGTGAATAGTCTATAAATGATCCCCTTTGATAGTACGGGTATCATAGGCACAATCCACAAATAGAATGACTCACATACATAGATGGTTGCTTCAATGCCGTCTGTATCTTTCGCCTGTGTTTGGTCCAACGAAAAATCGTGCCTTTTTCTTTTGGTCAGTCATTCCTCTGGTGATGACTTCTTCGCAGTCTGAAATAGGAATTATGATGACGATGGATAGTTTTTTGGGATTTGAGCTATCAATTGTAGAACTAGGCACATCCAGCTCTAAAACTGATTTTGTACAGAGAGCAAGGAGAGACTGTTGATACTAATTTTGTAGTTCATCATAAGTAGAGTAGCTCCTTCTACTATCTAATGCTTTCACTAGGCTTCCTTTTCGTGTCAAGATAATCATAATCATGACCATCTGGAATCGATACTGTAATATTAGAATTCTACGCATTCATATCATTCCTTGATGATTTTAGAAAGATTATGCATTACACTATTGCGGTCGAATGTACTAAAGTTGTAAATTGAAACACGGGACTGTGGTCGAGGTCTGTTGACATCAGACGCGTCGTACAAAAACAGCTCTGCGATGCAAGCCTTTATAGAGATAGAGTGTGCCGGTATTGAGTTTCACCTTCACAACTTCTTCATCTTTTCCCCCGGCTCCTTTCTTCGTGGTTGTAGCATTTGAGGAACCATTCCTCTTCATATTCTTCATATCGTTACGTCTTTTGAATGCTTTCTTAGCGGGATTCGCATTAGATCCCTTCTTGGTAGGATCGGTTTCGATCTTTGCTTGGCGACGAGCGCTTCTCGCAGCACGAGCAGTCAAGCGTCTAGCGGTGGAAGTATCAGATGCTGATGCTGATGGAGAGGGAGGCGATTGCTTCTCAAGAGAAAATGTCACGGATCGAGTCTTCTTTTTCCCGTTTTCTCCATCGCTGCTAGATGCGTTGCGAGGATTGGAATCGTTGGCACTTTGGGACAAATCCTTCATGATCGGCTGTTGTGAAATAGAGAGATAGAGGGATAGAGGAAGGATCGGTAAGTGATATGAATAATGAATGCTTGCTTTAGGGCTGCATCATTTCTGATGGGAACACACCGAAAATCAAAATCAAGTTGGAATTGCCCAGTCATTTTGCAAGAATTTGCCAACATACATCGAAAGGATATCACCAAGACGAAGCTTGACACATCTTCACATCAATATATTTCGTCAGTGGATGAAGCATTGCATTGCATTGCCTTTAGAGACAAGGGTCACCATGAATCAAGTGTTGACGAAAACGGGCCCCAAATAGTGGCACCTTCCAAAACAACCGTCAGTTAAACATTACGTACTTCTGTTTCGTCAATGGAATTCGAGGGCGAGGTCCTACGTGACCTTAATGATCTTCTAGTGGAGGGGGGCATGCTTTAGGATTCCGTGTTTGAAAAGTTTGGTATACGGTTAACGACACCTTGGTGCAAGGAAAATGAAAATAATGGTTCCTTCGTTCTGCCATGTCCAAAAACTTGCTCTCTTGTTGTTGTTGAAAGTTGAAATACTTTTTATTTTTTTTATAGGATCTAAAACGCCTATTTTCACAGGGGCTATAATGAACATGTCGATCGTCCTTCCTTCGGTCGATTCCTTTCCTAACGCGGGAATTCGGTCTGGTGGTGGTACCGGTACCGGTACCACCTACTACTACTGTATCACAGTACAATTTCAACAACAGTGTATCAACAGTTTCAAGTTGCCAATCGTCAATATCAAATAGGAGATATTATTATTATTCAGAGAAACATACGCTGTTGTAATATTTTGAGTAGATTGAAACTATGATATTTGTAAAGTGTAGTTTACGTTTTTATTTGTACTCCGTCCATGTCCATATCCATCGTCATCCATCATCCAGCATCCGTTAGCTTGTTTCCATTTTTACATGAAAATATAATTTAATGTATGCCACTGATAGATCCCAACACGCGGATACAAAAAGGAATACTTCTCGCACCTACTAGAAGTACAAGCAGTCTGTCAAAACAGCTCTTGTACTACCGTTGCATGTTACAAAATTATTGATTTTTTTGAAAAATGAGAAGGAGAAGAAAAAGCTACATAAGGCTTTCTTAGATGTCACTAGTCCAAAAAAAGTCAAGTATAACTTGCTGGTGGAATTCTAAAGATGAGTTGCCTCGCTCCTCGTCGTGCTTGGTCTTGCGAAGCCACTTTTGATCTTTCCGGTGAAAAAAGACGCCGAACTAACCAACCCACAACCAGTATCGAGAAGAATGGAGGATACGTGTATTGAAACGCAATTAAACGCAGATGATAAAAGTGTCAGAGTGGATGATATAGATGATCTTCGTGGTTTGATTTTGGACTCCGACTCCGTGGACTCTGATGATCTCAGTTATGATACTGATGGAGCAGGACAAAACAAGAAACGAAGTATTTTCCACATCTCTCGCCCAAGCACGCCGAATTTTGATAGATATCCTTCCAATACGCTGGATGAAGTTAATCCTTTCGCCTCGTTACGAAAGGATGATGAAGAGGATGCATCTATCGGCAGCGAAGGAGACTTCGGTGCGAAACTTTTACCACAAGCGGATGGACGCGGAGATTTTGGGAATGTGTTTGAGGTAAGAACTGTGACATGCAATCCCGTGCTAAACGTTTTAATTGCATTTTGTTTTAATAACAACAAATTTCGTGCATTACAGCCAACGCAAGGTAGAAACGTTCTCTTAGCTGGATTGGAAACTTTCAAATATCTCTACTCGATAGCACTATTGGTATTTTGCGTGACACTAGTCATGGCAGGAATTTTCACCAAGCAGTCAACTGCTGTCAATTATAATATCCCACCCGTTGGGGCTTTCTTCCTTTTCTGGTTTCTCATCTGTTGGCTTGCAATGATGGAAGGGGGACAAGGATGCCTTGTTGGGCTACAACCCATAGAAAAAAGTAAATACGCAACAAGCCATCAACGCACACTGAAAAATACAACAATTGCTCACAAAGGAGACAATATGGATCGCTACATTCTCGGAAGACAATTCTTGGTAGTACTTGTGATTTTCCTAATCAATATGTGCGGATCGGCAATCAAAGATGCAGATCCTCTCGGACTGCCCAAGAGTATCAACTCTGTCTTCCTCACCAATGGAGTGGCAATGATGATTACCACTATTGTCATTGGGCAGCTTACTTCTCAAGTAAATGCTGCTCTATGCATGCTTGACTTCATCAACAACAATTTTATGCTCTTTACGACGTATGTGTCTTTGGCCATTGAGTATTCTGGTTTACTACACTGTGTCTATCTGGTTCAGATTGGCTTTGCGGCTGTTACAGGAACACCTGTCGAATCTAAGGAGCCCCCGCTCGGCATCATTGGTAACATTTTCTTCTGGGGAAGGGTGCTCATGTCAACTGCTATCCTCTGTTTTGCTCTTGCTGTTACAATCAAAGCTCTCCTCACAGAACAAAGTGGGATGTATGAGGGCGTCCCTGCGGCTGTTTCCATTATTATATTCTTCATGCTAATGTGCATTGCAGGATTGATGGAGGGAATGCAGATTGCAGCATTCGAGCTCGTCAATCTGCCCGAAGAGGAGTTACAGACACATAAGGTTGCTGCTTTGAATTGCAAGCTCATGTTTGCGGATCAGAATCTTGAATCCTTCTTGATTGGTAGACAGATTTTTGTTGCGTCCTTAATTTTCATAGTGGCAAAGATCGCCACTATTAGTATTGAAGAAGGTGGGGAGAATATTTTCGGTGTGAGCAACGGTTTCCAGAGGTTTCTCGATACAGGACTGCTTGGTGCGGTAGTGTTGACCATAATTGGTTCGTTGGCTTGGCGTATCATCGCATCCTCTTTCCCTCTCGCGTTCATGTCCAACCCAATTGTCAACATTATTATTCGTATTTGTCTCCTTCTTGAGGCTAGTGGAATTTGCTCTGCGTGTTGGGTTCTTGTGCGTTTTCAGAAACGCCTGATTGGATATGAACCAGATGATGTTTACCTCGAAGGAGCTCCGAAGAATGGATCAGATCCGATTACCCGGCACGACAAGGACGTTGACAGATTCTTGGTGGTTACTCGATACACCTACTCTCTAGCTCTTCTGGTATTTTGCGTGACTCTAGTCATGGCAGGAATCTTTGCAGAGCAGTCAACTGCTGTCAATTACAATATTCCACCCGTTGGTGCATTCTTTCTATTCTGTTTTCTCATCTGTTGGCTTGCTGTTATGGAAGGGGGACAAGGATGCCTTGTTGGGCTACAACCCATAGAAAAAAGTAAATATGCAGAATCACATCCAAAGACGTTAAAAAGCACTTCAGTCACCCAAAAAGGAAACAATATGGAACGCTTCATTCTCGGAAGACAATTCTTGGTGGTCCTCGTCATGTTTCTTATTAATACGTGCGGATCGGCAATCAAAGATGCAGATCCTCTCGGACTACCCAAGAGTATCAACTCTATCTTCCTCACCAATGGAGTGGCAATGATGATTACTGCAATTGTCATTGGGCAGCTTACTTCTCAAGTAAATGCTGCTCTATGCATGCTTGACTTCGTCAACAACTATTTCATGCTCCTTACGACGTATGTGTCTTTGGCCATTGAGTATTCTGGTTTACTACACTGTGTCTATCTGGTTCAGATTGGCTTTGCGGCTGTTACAGGAACACCTGTCGAATCTAAGGAGGTTAGTAGTCACCCGCAATGTAAACATTTTGTTCGTTCTACGTATGCTCACGACTTTCTCTCCTGTAGTCTCCTCGCGGTATTATTGATAACATCTTCTTCTGGGGAAGGGTGCTCATGTCAACTACTATCCTCTGTTTTGCTCTTGCTGTTACAATCAAAGCTCTCCTCACAGAACAAAGTGGGATGTATGAGGGCGTCCCTGTGGCTGTTTCCATTATTATATTTTTTGTACTGATGTGCATCGTTGGATTGATGGAGGGAATGCAGATTGCAGCATTCGCGCTCGTCAATATGCCCGAAGAGGAGTTACAGACACATAAGGTTGCTGCTTCAAATTGCAAACTCATGTTTGCGGATCAGAATTTGCAGGCTTTCTTGATTGGTAGACAGATTTTCGTAGCGACACTTATTTTCATAGTGGCAAAGATCGCCACTATTAGTATTGAAGAAGGTGGGGAGAATATTTTCGGTGTGAGCAACGGTTTCCAGAGGTTTCTCGATACAGGACTGCTTGGTGCGGTAGTGTTGACCATAATTGGTTCGTTGGCTTGGCGTATCATCGCATCCTCTTTCCCTCTCGCGTTCATGTCCAATCCCATCATCTTCGTCATTATTCACATTTGTCTCCTGTTGGAGAAGACTGGAATTTGCTCTTCTGCGTGGGTACTTGCTCGTTTCAACAAGACACTTGTCGGATATCAGCCCGATACGGTTTACCTCGAAGGAGCTCCAAAGCATGGTCTTGAACCCGTCACGAGGAGAGATAAAGATATTGACATTACAGTCACTGTTATCAAATACATCTGCTCAGTCGCTCTCCTCATTTTCTGCATAGCTGTCGTGATGTCCGGTATTTTCACTGATCAGACTTTGCTCGCAAAGGATGTTCATCCTTTATTTGCCTTCATTCTATTCTGGTTCCTTATTATCTGGCTCGCTGTTATGGAAGGAGGACAAGGTAGCCTAGTCGGATTGCAGCGTGTGGACAAAGAAAGATATGCTGATAGCCATCCTCGTGCGTTCAAGAATACAGTCATTGCTCACAAGGGAAATAATATGGAGCGCTTCATCATTGGACGACAATTTTTGGTGGTATTATTCATCTTTTTTATCAACATGTGTGGAATGCCTACTGAAGGGGCATCTGTATTTGACTTCAATGATAAGGTGGTGGTCGAGGTTTTTCTCAGAAATGGAGTGGCAATGATGTTCATCACCATTGTTATTGGGCAACTCGCATCTCAAGTGAATGCTGCAGTATGCATGCTTGATTTCATCAACAACTATTTTATGCTCATGACAACCTACATTTCAATTGGTATTGAATTTTCTGGCTTGTTTCATGCAGTATACTTAGTCCAATTTGCTTTCTCAAAACTTTCTGGCGAACCAATTGAGTCGAAAGAGGTAAGACAAGGTTATGTTCGTTCTTGTGCTTTACCTTGCTTGGGTCTAACATCCAATTTTGTATTGAACTGGCTAGCCTCCTCGCTCTGGAATATCGAAAACGATTTTCTGGGCGAAAGTTGTAGTATCTACTGCTGTTCTTTGTTTTGCTCTTGCTGTTACTGTTGAAGCTCTTCTCAAGGGGCAAGGAGGAATGTGGGACAACATTTCACCTGCGGCATCCATACTTATTTTTTGCGCGCTCTTATGCTTCATTGGATTGTTGGAGGGAACTCAAATTGCGGCCTTCGAGTTGTTGAAGATGCCTGAAAAAGAGGTTTCACAGCATGGAGTTGCTTCGATTAACTGCAAACTCTTGTTTTCCGGGAGACATTTTCAAGCCTTCCTCGTTGGACGGCAGATTTTGGTTGCCTGTCTCATGTTTGTTGTTGCCAACATTGTAACCATTAGTATTGAGGAGGAAGAAGAGCGGATTTTTGGTGTAGGAGCAAGTTTCCAGACCTTTTTGAACACAGGCTTGCTTGGCGCACTTGTCCTTACCTTTGTCGGGTCTTTGGCGTGGCGTATTGTTGCGTCTTCTTTCCCTCTTGCGTTCATGTCCAACCCAATAGTCTATCTTATTATTCGCCTATGTTTGTTGGTGGAAGGCACTGGCATCTGCTCTGCGGCATTTCTCCTCGCATTGATTCACAAGACAATTGTGAACTTTCAGCCTGACGAAGTATACATCGGAAAATTGGAGAAAGAGTGCACAAAGCCCAGTCGACCTGACCATCGTGAGAGCTTGGGAATGAGCATCAGACGTTCGTACTTGGCGGAAGGCGATGACATCGAGATGAACGGTGAGGAGTGTGCTCTGGTTCAAAAAGGAGGGCTCGACCATGATAGTGATAATTACGACGTGGACAATGAGAATCAGGGTCCACTTAGGTCTGTTCTCAATCAAGGTATTAGCTTCATCCTTGGGAGGAATGAAGATGCGGAAGAGGAAGGGAACAGTGATCGTGTGAGTTTCCCAGTCAATGCGCTGGGAAAGGGCATTCGTCGTTTGCAGGTGTAATTGCAGCTTTTCCTCCCGTGTCCTCGATAAATAGTTTTTGGGGCTGTTTGATTTAGCAGACTTCGGTCGTTATAAAAGTTTGTCCAACTTCAAAGTTGAAATCGAACAGAATACTGTTTGAATTTACTTAAAGAGCAGCTCATTTTACGTAAAAGTTATTTCAATTTTAAATCACGAAACGTTGCTCTCCCTCGGAAACTCACAATTTGTCTTTCGAGCATATTTGTTCTCAAAGTCACAAGGACCCACTTTCGCAACCAAAACTAACATGAGAGAGATCGTACACGTTCAGGCAGGTCAATGCGGTAACCAAATTGGTGCCAAGTTCTGGGAGGTGAGTAATATCGGTTGCCAGGAACAACTGCAATCACTTGGTGGAGAATAAGATGTCTCTTTCGATTCAATCGATTCGATTCAGGAACTCATGCTGTCTCCCTCCTCCTAACTACAGGTAATGTCGGATGAGCACGCCGTTAACCCGTCAGGTAAGAGGAATCGATCCAGTTTCGATTTGGTCCAAAGCAATGCATGGAATTTCGAATTCTCAATCCTTTTTCTCTCAAAACATCAATCGATTCACAGGAACGTATTATGGCGATTCGGATCTTCAGCTTGAACGCATCAACGTTTACTATAACGAAGCCACTGGAGGCCGCTATGTTCCTCGTGCAATCCTCATGGATCTTGAGCCTGGTACCATGGATGCAGTAAGAGCTGGTCCCTTTGGGCAACTTTTCCGACCGGACAACTTTGTCTTTGGACAGACTGGTGAGTTCTTTGCCACTTGTCTTTGATTGAATTCGATTCAATTCATTTTCTAATATTTTCGAACATATGAAGGTGCTGGAAATAACTGGGCCAAGGGTCATTACACTGAGGGAGCAGAACTCATCGATTCAGTTCTTGATGTTGTGAGGAAGGAAGCCGAGAGTTGTGACTGCATGCAGGGATTCCAACTTACGCATTCCATGGGAGGAGGAACTGGTGCTGGAATGGGTACTCTGCTTATTTCTAAAATTCGCGAGGAATATCCTGATCGAGTGATGTCGACTTATTCCGTCATTCCCTCTCCAAAAGTGTCCGATACTGTTGTTGAGCCATACAATGCTACTCTTTCTGTGCATCAACTTGTGGAGAACGCTGACCAATGCTTTGCTCTCGATAATGAGGCCTTGTACGATATTTGCTTTCGTACCCTCAAGCTCACCACTCCCACTTACGGCGACCTTAACCATTTAATTGCTGCTGCTATTTGCGGAACAACATGCTGCCTTCGTTTCCCTGGACAGTTGAATTGTGATCTCCGTAAGCTTGCTGTTAATATGGTACCCTTCCCTCGCCTTCACTTTTTTATGGTTGGATATGCACCCTTGACCAGCCGTGGATCGCAGCAGTACCGCGCTTTGACAGTTCCTGAGTTGACTCAGCAGTGCTTTGATCCAAAGAACATGATGTGTGCAGCTGATCCTCGTCATGGTCGCTACCTCACTTGTGCCGTTCTTTTCCGTGGAAGAATGTCTTCCAAGGAGGTGGATGAGCAGATGCTCAATGTTGTGAATAAGAATTCGTCATACTTTGTCGAATGGATCCCCAATAATGTCAAGGCATCAATTTGTGATATCCCCCCTAAGGGCTTGAAGATGGCTACGACCTTTGTTGGAAACACAACTGCTGTCCAAGAAACATGGAAGCGTGTCGCTGAACAATTCACGGTAATGTTCCGTCGTAAGGCCTTCTTGCATTGGTACACCGGAGAGGGTATGGATGAAATGGAGTTCACCGAGGCTGAATCTAACATGAATGATTTGGTGTCTGAGTATCAGCAGTATCAGGACGCTACTGCCGAAGAAGAGGGAGAGTTCGAGGAAGACGAGGAATTTTAGAGAGGAGAAACATCTTCCTCAGTCCTTTGTACACGTAGTTTCAGTAACGTAAAAGTAATTTCAAATTGTACGATGACTGTCAGCAACAATTGTAGTACCATTTAGATTGCTTGGAAAATAGTGTGCTACCATTACCAATGTCATCACCACTAATCAATCTTCCACTCACGGAAAATTCAAATATAAAACATGTAAACATTGACATCGTCGCCTTTGACCGCTCCTAATGTAGAGTATTTTTAGTGCTTATCAAAAAGAAAGTCAAAGATATTTGGTTTCAGAGCACATCAGACTATGAGAAAAATGCCTTCGAACACAACTGTCGCAAACTGCCACAACAGCCGCCCTTTCATCCCAAATGGAATCGTTATCACTAAAGGAACACCCCAACCATCACTTACTTATGGGTCAAGTGGAGTTGTCATTTTGGTGTCAAGGCAAGTTACTATGCCAACGCTACTTCCATCCTGTATTTTCGTTGCACTTCTCAGCGATAAAGTTCTGCAGTAGTTTTGCCAAGGGACATAAAACGAGATACATTCACTACGGGTATCATTGCTGGGCAAAAAGCCAGCCCAACCACGTGTGAGAAGATATGAAGATATCATCACTCACATCGCTGAAGAGAGCATATTTTCTTCAATGCCATGTCACGCTTGATGCTTATTCCGGATGCTTTGTAGCGAATTTAAAGTACTATACTTCTCTGCGAAGCCCACGAGACTGTTCAATACTCCTTCATTTGCATGAAATGGAGGCATGACCAAAGAAGTCAAGAAGACTCTTCGCCCTGATTGACGAGCTAAAGCCACCCCGAGGTAAAATTACAATAACTTTGTAGAAATAAGAACATTCTAGACTAACGTATTATAGCAAAACATCAGCCCACTTGAAAGAATACCTGGTACGGATGAATTTTTTCATTCTTTTGCTATTACACTCATTTGTACCGCAACTAACGAGACCTACGCAGGTATATTAGAGAATTTAATAAATTGACAGTCTACACTGTTTCATGCAGTCATTCGTCTCGAGAGTCCTTTGCAAGTCCATCGAAACAAATTAAACTTTAATTGAACTTCCTGCGGTGATATCATTATTCTCATTGCTTTAATGTTACCTTCGAGTTGTGCATTCCAGAGCCTCTCTTGATATTATTCAAATCAGTTAGATCCAAATTAGATACCTCCATTACGTACTGTGGATCTGACGTTACTACGACGATACAAATACAATCGTAAAACTAAGTCGAGATCGCGGTAAGCATTAAAGCTCTTTACGCTAACTGGAGGAAGGTTCGTGACGATGCAATTGCAAAATTTGACACAGGAAGTTCTTGTAAACGCGATATTAGATAGCATTCAGCTACACGAAACAAGCAAATATTGGTTTTGATTGTCTGTCTCATAATCGTACATCTATGGAAAGAGAACGTTACTATTCCAATCAAAATCTAATCTATATCTCAAATATTCCCTCTTTTTGAATTAGCGATCCATAGTTCATTGCAAATGCGAGTACCAAAGTAGATAACCTGGAACTCTTACCAGATGGGCGTCATCGGATCACACTGCGATCTTCTTCGTCGCCGTACTTATTGTGGATTTCAAAGCATGATTCTTCTGAATTATCATCGTTATAGCACTCATTGAGAGTTCAGACCATTTGATTGGACCATGTTTTGTTCGGCAGGTGTTGACAGTTCATGGATTGGAAAACAGTTAATTTTGGCAAGGCGACTCATTCGACACATTAGCTCGCACTGCTTCTTGCTAACTTATTTGCTCTTTTCTTCGTTGATCGACGATAGGTTACTTTCTTCCTTGGTACCATCGATGCATGGAGGATGTATCTATCGCTCTGTAATGGGTGGCAGCACGGATCCGGCTGGCCATCCCTTTGGAAAACTGCCAACAGTAACAGCATTGACAATGATAAATGATAATGATAATGATAATGACAGTGACAGTGACAGTAACAGTGACAGTGACAGTGACAGTGGCAGTGGCAGTGACAATGACAGTGACAGTGACAGTGACAGTGACAGTGACAGTGACAGTGACAGTGACAGTGACTATGCCAATGGCAATGGCAATGACAACGACGCCACAGCCACAAGTGCCGTGGAATACAAAAAAGAGTGGGATGGACGGATTGAATGTTCGTGTAAAACATGCAAAAGACAATTGGGTCATGCGTTTCCAGATGGACCGAGGAGGATTGATTTACCCGAGGAATTGCTGGAGGAGATTCCGGAGAATGACTTGAAAATGAGTGATCCGAATTATGTTTATACTCGTCTGCCGAGGTATTGTATCAATGGTGCTTCTCTCAAATATCATTAAATAATGTTGAAATGTCAAGATTTTCTGCACTTGAAGTTCCACTGTTCTTATTCGCCTAAGTTTCCATTTTTACAATACTTGTACAACAGTATACTTAACTTTTGATTAAGCAACAAGTTTGGAAAGGGTTGGAATGTGAATGTGAATGTGAGATAAAAGTTACGTGTATATTTCAATACAGTAGATTGCGGCGAAAGCTTCTTGAAATATGTGTACCGTGTACTGTTGTCTGATTGTCGGTTCTTCTTTGCAAAGTTTTATGCAAGTGTCCATCTCAAGGAGCTTTTGATCTGTTGTTTGTGTGTGCTGTGCTCATGTCTTGTAATCTGGCGGAGTCGGTTATCGGCTCAATATCGGTTAACCGGTTCAATATCGGTCGGGAGTGGTCGTCTGCTTGTTTTTTCTCATCATTTGCTCATTCATACAAATTCAAAATACTGAAATGAAAATGAGCAGGGACTCTTTATGTTCTTCACCAGGTTCGACAGTTTGTACAGTATCTTCTGGCATTAGTCAGAATGTGATCGTACTCTGCTCCATGTGCAACTCCATCTTTCTTCTTTCTTCTGCCTTCAAGACCAATACGTGTACCTCCCCAGTGTCTTCTTATTTTGTCAAAAGTGACTCCGTATGCTCCGAAGCCCCATGATTCCTACCAATGATGCTGTCTCTAGTCTCCTTTCACCTCGGACGATGATAAGAATGCAGAAACTCGATGTACTCTGCAGAGCAGATCCATACAGAGCAGAAGTCGGCAGCATACTCGGAGCTATCACATACACCATCATACTGCGCAAGGGGAGTTTTTTAGAACTTGCGTGTGACTACAAAGGAGCTATTGATTTGACAATACTTGAAGGTACAGACGTTTTAAAAATGTGTCATGGAGTTTGGCATTTCATCTCTGATCAAACATCCATTGAATGTTTCGTCTATTGAATGGCGTGCCGGCGATGGATACATGGGCCAAAATAAACCATCGGGGGCATCAGACTCTTGGGAACGAATAAAATGTTCGTGCTGATAAAATGCAGAAAAGGTATTACATTTTGGATCAATAGAGGGAGACCTCCGACATCGATTACAATCCCAGGAGAAGTCTAGTGGAAGTGACGGGGAGATACTGTCCTTCTCCAAACAATGTCACTCGTTAGAATCAGATCACTTGACCACTAGTCAGATTACATGTATAGCGGGTCCTCAATACATATTTTCGATTTCTTTCTTTGTATTCATTGCTCACATAATCGAACCAACGCTTCATCAATCTAAAATGAATTGAGAGAACCGACCCCTCCTTCATTATTTCATTTCCAATTGAGCCAAAACACTGCCGTGGTGCCTTTTGTAATACGAGTAAGTGGGAAATATATTCCAAATAAATTTGGAAAATCCAATGCGATGGAAGTATTACATGTGAGGTTGGGATTTTTCAATTTTACTCAACCCGCCGCCGGTGGTGTCAGAACCAATAACAACCAACCACTACCGTACGATAATGCACCGACCTTGTGCACATAACACATCGAGAAGTTGAAAGTGTGTGGCTTGTGGTACGAAGAATCCTTCGATACTCGGTTTCTGAATTATCAGGATGGAATTCGATGAAGGATTTGTTTCGCTCAAGAGCTATAGGTGAGTTGAATGAATCATCAGGCGTAATTTGATTTTTTTTCAAAAATCACTCATCGCTCACCAGATCATCGTTATTTCCACGTCTACAAGCGTTCTAGCATCTATATCAGCTTCGTCTGATTCAAAGACATCTTCAGTTTCCCCAGAATATGGCTTAGTAAAGGAATTAATTCAACAGGTTAAAATGTTGGAGATCGATGTGTACTATCCGCAAGATCTTCCAGAACAGAGCGCTACACAGCATTCGGAAGTGTTGAGAGCTCATAAGGCAGTGGTAGATCAGAAAATCTACAGCGCTGTTTTTAAGTGGGTTCCCTCGGAATATTACACCTACTCCCTTCCGCAGCGTGCAGAAATACTAGGAGCTCACTCTACGTTCCAACTCTGCAAGAGCATGCTTATGGAAAACAAGTCCTATGATGCATCCCTTAGTGACGCAACCTACTCACAATTCTATTTAGTGATTTTACAATATGAAACTTCCATAAACAACAAGAAGCTTCAATCTGAAATTCGCGCACTTCGCCCTGTTGTGAAGCGCCTAGATCCTTCCAAGTTTGACTTTCGTGTCGCGTCGGAGGAGGATAATGCAAGGCTCACTGGATATTCTCACAATGCAGTCACACCTTTTGGATTGCTGGAAGACATACCAATCGTATTTTCAAAGGAAATCAAAGGAACTCCTACCATGAATCCTTTTTGTTGGATGGGAGGAGGCCACGTCCATTGCAAAGTAGGAATGGCCGTCAATGACTTTATTAAAGCTCAAAAACCTTTTGTGATGGATGTTACCGATCCTAGATAAAGGTGGCTTTCGTAATATTTGTTTTGTTCATTACCAAACCTGGCGGTAAGACTATCCTATCTACAAAATAATTAAGATAGTGATTACAGCTGCTAGTACTAATGTATCTCTCGACAGCGCCGCAGCAGTGCATGATGGGGGGTACATGATTATTTAGAACTTAGCATCATATTTATTTCAAGGTGCATATCTATTTGATTTATTCTAGACTGGAAGTAAATCCAGTACGTGCACCCATATTTATGGTCTAAAGATACGAATGAACTTGCAAGAAACATTACAGACTGGACACGACTTCAAATTCTTCGAGCACTGAAGGCAGCAGATCTGGTGACCGCAAGGTGTGATTACACAATCAATCGAATTCGCGTAACAGATGATACAGGCATCATGAACTGTCGTTGCAACAGATTTGTCATCGTCACTGTCAATGCCACAGTCCACATTTCTTGGCGAACCATCTTCACTATCGGAGAATTCATCAATACCACTGATTGCAAAGTTGGGCAATCCATTACCGATACGAGTCAATTCAGGAGTCGGCGGTGCCATGGAATTGGCTCTCTGGATAGGAGTCATCGATACGTCATCATCGCCATTTGAATGATTCATGTAAGGTGATTTGAGGACCGCTTCAAGTGCATTCAATGCAACATTTAAGTCTCTAATGCCATCAAAACCAATACTCTTTTCACATACAAGATAGCGAAGAATTTCGACGCTTTGGTTTGCCATTGCAATCTCTACTACACTCCTTCCTTTGGAAGTTGTTATCAGTTCGTCTGCATGTTGCGTTTTGTTCCGATTTCCTGTGCGGATTCTCTTTAGAGGGCAGTAATGAACCTCTACCAGCCACTCAAGTAAATCCAGACTTCCTCCTTCAGCAGCACAGTGCACAGGCAACATGGATTCCCCTCCTTTGTTTGTTGTAAAGGGGCACCTTAGGTTCACATTACCAGTGTTGTAAACTATTAGCGCATCCTCGTAATTCGCATCAAGCAGAGCACGGCGGAACATCGTTGACAAACTATCACATGAAGTACACACCTTAATAGATGCTGCTCCTTTGATATTGTACGTTTCAGGAATGCACATTTTATTCCATCCTGCTGAACAATTATTGCAAATGCATACCCCACAGTTGCGGCAATGCGCAGCACGCTTGAATACAGAAAACTGTGTACTGCAAAGGAAGCAAAATGGATGTTCATCAAACGGCATCATCTTCGCAGGAGCATTGGCATACGCAGATTCTCTGGCTTCATGCTCAGTCTGAAAAGAAAAAGCCTTCAAATACTTGGCCGCATTGGATTTGACGACAGTTTCCTTTTGACTCATGTTGATGGTGGTTATCCAGATACCAGTCGCTTCATTGTGATAGACAGAGGTCTCCAAAAGATTCCTCGTATGAATCACACTAGGAAGGACGAGTTCGGACTTTGGTGCGCCATTAGCAATTGGAGTTGTGGGAAATGGATTCTCAAGAACAGACGCATTTTCATCAAAAGGCACTTCGGCGACAATTCTGCTGTGCATCTGAACCGGAGCTGAAGGCTGCACCGTACCACGAATCTCACGGCTTCTATTCGTCTTTCTCTTCGCCATGTCTTCATTCCCGCTTTCTTTTTCTGAAGCATTTCTATCTTCCCCAGACGAATCAGAACGACTCCCTCTAAACCGTAGAATGGATCTTGATCGTCGTGGAACCATATCTTTTTTCTTGGGTACGTTCTTTACTAATGAGAAACTTCTCGCAGGTTTGGTACGAACAGCAGACCTACTGCGAGTATTGCGTTGAGTGCTCATGGAGCGACCTCTTCCTCTCAGAGTCTTGTCATCATCACTTTGAGAGTTATTTCTGCTAAGACCTGTTCTCTTAACAATTTTTTGATTGGACTGGAGTGCCTTTTGATTGCGAGTAAATGCAGCATTGGAAGCAGACTCTGTAGATTCGCTATGGGTTAGACGCATCGAACTGTCAGTATGATCAATTGTGGTAACGGGAACAGGGATAGGAGCAAGATCTGAAAGACTTTGCTCATCAGCAGAATCGTCTTTTAAATGCCATGGTGAAGGGCGATTATAGTTTTCCATTGCAGAGCTCAATTGCATCTCAATACCTCCTGCATTGCTATCAGCATCTTCAGAACACGAAGTTGCAATAGCTACTTCACTATCTAGTGCATTGAAATATGTATCTTCAATACTATCACTAGAAGGGGAGCGTAATTCATCACCAAAAGGTAGCCATGACTTGACCGGGCTACTGCTGTACATTTTTACCCCCTTAGTTAAATTCTTAGTGTCTTGCTTTTTATGCTTTCTCGAACGAGGAAATCGGGGTGGAGGTGCTATTGGTTGCATGATATCGGTGCTGTTCGATTTTATGTTCCGATGGCTTCCAATCGAGCTTGCACGCTCGTAATATGTAATGTTGACACCTTATCTTGATTTTTTGTACCTGGCCGTTGGCGATTGGCGATCGACTATGTGACTAAAAATACTTGAAATAGATGTTAGCTAAAAACCAACAAACGGTTTCGATTTTTGTGGCAATCAGCTCACCCCCGGTGGACCCCATTTTCAATTTGTTCTTACCTCAACCGTTAAGATCCGTTAACATCTGGTCCGACACGGACAAACTCCGAAAGAGCTTGGAGCCTTCAATTCTCCACTTCCTAACACATACTCATAATTTAGTAAGCTGATCATTTTCACCTCTCATCGACACAGCTTACTGATTGTCAAAAGTCAACATGACTTCTAACGGTATCAACTACCGTGATACATTCTTTGAGTTCCCGGACCTC